>JAAUXT010056396.1_pt1 | contig 27826 bp, 18 predicted proteins | sample 7278171 | NCBI WGS metagenome assembly JAAUXT01 (sample SAMN14350112, study PRJNA611818) | marine sediment metagenome | isolation source: surface marine sediment (1.8m) | place: French Polynesia: Moorea | collected 2018-08
CACACTATTCTGGATGGAACGAATCCCCGTTGAGGGGTGAGTTGCATCCAGAATAGTGTGTGAGGATGAGTTAAATATCTGTCATACAGCACAAGTGTGATAGTTGAGTATGGTTTTCAAGTAATCAATGAGAAACGCCCCTCAAATATCGCACTAGTGCTGTATACTGACATCGCGAGTTTATTCCGTTCGCCTCTGCGGGGATCACTCATTTGGGACCCATTCAACAACGCACCTGCAAAGCCAAGTCTTTGTGTCGCATTTGGTTACAGGTTTTTCTCGCACGAAAAATTTCGTCGGTGCATGCACAACCTGTGGTGTGGTCACTCACCCAATCAGAAATAGCTAAATGCAAGAACCATGATGTACCACGATTTTCCCAGGACCACCCGACAACGAGCTCCGAAAATAGACCTGAAGCCAAAACAGACGTCCACCATTCAGTGCCCTGGGAGAAGAAACCAGCGAGTCCTGACACACACATCACAAAACGCCACATTGAACCGTTTGACCATTGACACCAGAAGTGAGCAAAGTTCATTTCAAGTGTATCCATGTGCGTAAGCCCTTTCTGCCCCGCACCATTTCCCGATAAGCAGGGCTGAGTGCAGACACTGTTGCCCCTTTTGACGTGGACAGGTTGTCCGAGCACGCAGGCCATGATTACTGACTGCATTCTACCGAGGACTTTTGAGCGAATTACCCTCAAATGAGTTTCTGATCTGATCAAACGTGCCTATTGTGGGAGGAAAAAGGACCTGAGGTGACCTTTCCCCTGTTTTTGTGGCCCTCACGTCTCGGGGCTCAAGGTTCCCCCCGCGCCTCTTCACGCTGCGCCAACGCGACTTATCTCAGATTGAGCCACAGATACTCCGCACACACCACTGACTCCTTTTCTTTCTGAAAATCATGACAAAGTTGACTTCAGATAATTTGATATCGCGCTCAAGTTCGAATTAGAACTTGTAGTTGCAGTGGAGCCCGTTCTTCTATTTTTCGCTTGAACCCAAGGCCCTGAGAACCCCAAGCTCAAGGGGTCAGTCTCGTTTGGTAACGTTTGTTCATTCAGGAATTGCAACCACAAACCACAGGAGATTGAAAGGGAATTGCACCCAAATGCTTTTTCACTCTGCCGTGCAAACAGTTCACAAGCACCGGGATTTGTGGGTTCGACTGAGTGTGAGTTGAATGACCTCAGCGCATGCATTCGTTGATAAAGTCCCTGGTGTGAAGCCAGTTTTTGACACAGACTGAAGGTTCTTCGGGTGCGACCGACTCACCTTCTCACAGAGTGACACTGAATTGGTTGATTCCAGGAATTCCAGACCATTGTGGAAACATTCGTTGTGTCTACGAGTTGAGTATCACAAAAGTGCAACAAATCAAGTGTGAAAATTTTTGTCGGCTGCTTCGTTCTTGAAACAGCCACGTTGCCAAGCAGAAAGTTGTTGTCAGTTGGTCTCAAAACAGAGATAGTACGAACATTTCCTTTGGTCAAGTTCTGAATAATGGTTAAAACGGTACACAATAGGGGGGCACTTTACTCGTAGTTCCTGCTTGGACGCACACACAGCGTTTTCCCAAGGATCCAAATGCAGCACTTTCAGTGCAAAATGTTTCACACCGCAAAGGAAGCAAAAAATATGGTTTCCATACCTGAGTCTCAGCGTTGGATTCTGCCTGATCTCGAGTCCATCCACAAAATCCTACAAAAGACAAACACGTCCTGGTCAGATCTCAAAGTCTGGTGCACTGAGTTAGTAATCCTCGCTCAGCACTGAAAGTCGTCAGTCTGCATGCTTCCGTGGCGTGAGTCGAGTCCTTCCCCTCTGTGCATCTCCACCGAACAAAACGCACAAAAAGCAACACGTTTGCCTCAACAATCATAAACTATTTAACCTTTTTTGTCGGACATCGCACTTTTTATGAGGATGTGAGCGTAAGATGGCATGACATAAATTTGCTCGTTTTATGAAACATAGTTGTGCGTGAACCATGTTCAGTGAACAATATGTCAACCCCTTCAGGCATTTTACCTGCCAAAAATTTTGAAAGTATGGCTGGTTTTTAACATTTTATCCAACAAAAGTTGAAGTGTTGCGAAAGGCTGGGGTCATGTGTGTATTAAAATGAAGTTCAAGCTTGAAGTGCCATTAAAATGGTGGAGTGTTGAGAGGGGGCAGGTCGCGTTACAGACTCGAGTGTGAAATGGGAGCGAAGTAACATGTATCCTCCTCGCTCCGGGGAACGTGCGCAACGTCGCTCGGGACATGGGAAGTACAGGCTCCTGAACTGCAGAATAGTGAACCTGCAGTTTTGGCCCACCGCGAATGGGACTTTGTTCAAATTTCGCTTTCGCTTGACGACAATCAACAGATGTGCAGGCAAACTCTTCACCAACCATCCTTGTTGCGGCTGCCCAGAAACAACCTTCGAGACAAGCGTCCATCGTACGTTTGCAAACTCCATCCAAGGTGGGTGTCACTGTCAAAGGTTTTGAAATGGACACAACAGAAACCAAGCACCTCAGGAATCAGGAGTGAAGACCACACATGCAATGCACACTCACCCTGTGTTTGCACCTCCCAAAATCAAACTCCACCTCAAGTAGGTCTCGCAATTGTCACAAATGTCTTTCACTTTCAACAGACCATTTTGAGCTTGTCGTGGCTCCCATTCAGCGCTTCAGCCGGGTGAAGACATAAGCGTCTTTCACAAAAAAATCTAAAGCCCCATTTAGGCAGGAGGTCCTGTCCTGGCGGAAAATTAGCGTCTTGGGTTGAAGAGCCTGAGATCAAAGGTGGAGCTGAGATCGTGAGGAACAGAACAGGAGCGTCGCGCAGAGGGAAAACTAAGTGAGCTGGAGATCAGCACCCTCAGTCGTGGAACAGGGGTTTTCTTCTGGACTGTTGTGGAGGAGTGAACGAACGTACACGTTTGCTGCCGGACACTGCTGGACACTGGCTGCCCTGGTTCTTTCCACAAAACAAATCACTGAGCCAACAAGGCACCGGCCTCACAGGGCGCTGTTTTTGACACTCAAGTGGAAAAAACTTTTCTCCTAATTTGCCGAAGCTCCACTGACCTTTTGGAGCAGATGAAACGAACGTAAAAAGTTTGCTGCCTGACTGCGCAGCGAAGGAAAGTAACATTTCCCCCATAAATATCAGCACGGTCCTGCATGCTGGTACAACAACAACAATAGAATGCCGTGCACGGGCTTCAACATGCAGAGCATGGCGTGTATGTTTGTGCCTGGATCATAAATCAAATCAGCGAAACGCTGCTGGGCGAAAACGTGGAAGGTACGAGCAACAGATGAAGGGACCCAGAGAATTTGTAGTGTTCAACACCGTGTAATACAACGCTGTGATCAGATCGCCTCACACTCGTATGAGTGACGACGCAAATACAAAATGTCACAGTTGCAACTCAAGGCCAACTTACAAAACGCTAAAGTGGAAAACAAGCGAAAGACAAAGGACAAAGGACCTGATGATCAGCTTGGAATCTTCCACCTGGAGCATTTAGTGGCGGAAAGATGAGATAAGCCTGACACCTTCAACAATTGCAGAGGCCGCTATCGCTGCTGTTTCGCGCAATGTCATCAGCCTGGAAATAACACGCAATCTGTCACCACGCAAAAAGCTAAATTTCAATGAATAGCTTCAGCATATTAATTTGACAGACAAAGAAAAGGACGTTCAAAAAAGTGCGATTTGAAAAGTGATGGAGGGTGAATGATGCAGGTGAACGCTGTTCATCATTCATTCATGACCTGAAATCAACGGTCTTCGTGAATCTTGCGACTTTGAAAGGTCATTCAAAAAACATCATGGTGGAACCCAGAATCCGCGCGTCGCAAATCTTTTGTGACTTGACTCTTTCTTGTTTCAGTTGTTTTGTTCCTGGATCTGAGTTGCTCGAGGCTCAAAACGACCCAAAAACACCTCCCCAAAGGCACGCATGTTCCCAAATGAGGCGCTGTCATTTTAATTACAACTTTGCAACATTTTTGCTGTACGAGGCACAAGCTCGTTCGTTGTCAGTGTTTGCACTTCCATTTTACCTCCCACTTCTGGCCGAAGTTTCTGGTGAATTTTTTGCTCAAGAACCATGAATTCAATGCACAAATATTGCTGCAAATAAAGTGAGGCCCCAGCGCTTGTGGTGAGTGACTGTTGCATGCACAAGGCGTGGTCCCCTGAACGAAACCTGAATCCAATGTTATTTATTGACTCGTGCCTTTTTTACCCATTCCATGTCTTGCGCAAGTCAAACGGAGGAGTATGCTCAAGTGGTTTACTGGTTTGACAAAGTGGTGTTTGTTTACAAGGTGTAGACCTGCCCTGGATGTTAACACAGTCGCGAAGGTGAAGTAAGATCAAGGGATCTAACAGACGCGCGCCTTGTTCTTTACCGAAGATTTTCACCCTCAAGTGCCCCACAGAACTGTCAATGAACACAAAAGTTCTATTTCTGGTGTTTTGTTCTTGGAAATGACAACAGGTAAATGCACAATGACAAACATAGACTTTGGGCACTTGTTCATAGATCCTGCACCGCGTATGTCCCATCTCTTCACAAACTGTTTTTTCCAACCCACGCTATTACTTTGTGCTGTTCACTGTCCAACTGCACGAAGCAGAGATGGGACACCGAGTGACCACAAGGTACTTCAGGCTGTTGCGCTGACCATTGGACGGCAGTTTTTGCCTTTCACTTTGGGATCGGCAGAATCCTGCCCATGCTCCAGGTCTGAGCGTTCTGTTGTGGGGTGAGCCCCTTCAACTCTGAAACAAGCTTTGCGTCGTGTCTGCAGCAGGAATCACATTCCTCTGGCCGAGGCTTCCAAACACGCCCAACATAGTAAAGTTCTTGAGATGAAGTCCTACGAAGGCAAGATTATCAAACAAGTCATTGGCGTCTCTGTTGTTTTCAAGAGTCCATCGGGGACTTGGCAGCTCTCGTGGATTTATTCAAAAGGACAACGTGTCCTTGCGTGCAGCTGCAGCAAGTCAAGGTCCTGTTACCTGCAATAATTCGGTGTGCGTGCGGCGGTCACACACGGCGTCGCGTGACTCCGTCTCAAGGTGTTTTCTGCTTTGATAGCGTGAGGCGAGTCACGAACTCACGTCAATGGCGACTGAGCTCCACTTTCAGCCTCCTTGTTTTTGACTCGTGATCTTTGTCTCTCCGTTAATTGGCCGCATGTTTCAGGAGATCGTTGTTCCTGCTCTGTGCAAGGAAAAAAGTCCAACAAATTGTTTTGCTGACTTGCAGCAGGGCAGCAAACTGAGAGGCAGAGACAGTGATCAAAAGTACGAGTCCTTTGTGCACTGTCCACCGAGGTCACTGAGACTTGATCTTCATTTTCATTCCTCCCCACGACCAAAGCGGCTGATCGGACGTTTTCCAGGAATCGGAGCCAGTTGACGGGCAGCAGCGGAGCCTTTAAATCCTGGGCGTCTTGACCGTCGCGGGACTCGGGCTGATGACGCTGAGACGAGGCAGCGCGGGGGCCGCGCTTTAATGGCTCATCTGAACCCCGCTCTGCACTTTCTCCGGTTCATCAGGCGAGTCCGCACTGTCAAACTGACCCTCAACAGGCCACGTGTCACAGACGAGTCAAAATTTGGAACGGATCAGATCTTGAAGGTACCCTCGGTCGGTATCCTTGGTCCTTGCTAAAACTCGTGACGTACGTTTCAAGAAGAAATTTCACTTGGCATGCTTTGCATTCGGGGGTGATTTTGACACAAACTGTTGCAATTACTTTTCACAGGGCAGCATTCAAGTTTGGTTCAATTCCCCCGCGGGTCGTAATTCACTGTTTAACAGCGCCCTGATGAACCCGCTGTCGCTGGCTCCACCCGACTCGGCTCCGCAATGATGAGGTTCGCGCATGTCGCGCTCGGAGCCTCATCCGCATTAAAACTGATCCAGGACCCGTCTCCAGATCCTCTCCTTGGGAAACACCCTGATCTACTCAACGTCCACGAGATGTGAGTTGGTGTCCAGGAAGAGACAGCGTCATGAATTGCAAATTCCTGACGGGCAGGTTGTGCCTGGATGTGTGTTCAGGCTTGTGGCTAAGTTTTTGACTGTCTTGCTTGGGAACACAAGAAATGCAGACTGAATCCAACCGCAGTGACTGTCCTGTGCTTGTCTCACGAGAACCAAACTCTCCCTTAGCTGTGCAGTTCTTGACTGGGTGAAAATGTAGCTCAGGAGATGGCATGCCCAGCCAGGAAAGAACAAAAACAATCGCACACAGCCACGGAAATTGATGGGCCTGTGAGAACGCTTCTCTGGTCTCCCCTGCCACTGAACACAGCGGATCTACTGGGGCTCGTCTTCAGCGTCCCGCGTCTCCTGCAGCGTGAAACCTGCGCCTCCCAGAACCTCCGCGCAGCTGCGTGGAATGGACCCCAAAACAGGTTCAGCGCCTGGATCCTTCGGGGTTTTTGTTCATTGCGATGTTGTTTTGTTTTTCTGCGCCAACTGTCCACCCACGGCCCTTTGATGTTGTGGTCAGAAATAGCCCTTTGCCCACCGACGTCAAAAAGAAGCCAAGAGAGCAAAGCTGTTTTTTTCCTTCGGAGTCGTGTTTCTAAAAGATCTGCAGGGTCCGACCCTGATCCTCTATTCTTGCCTGTTATTGCGGGGCCACAATGGGAAAGGCTTAGCGTGTTGTTATTCAAGCTAATCTGGAGGGATGCGGGGTCAGCTCCCGGACCTCTGGAGACCCCGGGCTCCATGCATTCTCCACGAGCTGCAACAATGATATCGCAGCAACACATCTCATGAATCTTCCCCGGAAGGGGAGAGTTGTATGGGCTTCTTTCTGAAGGAAACATTTCTGCAAGACTGCGTCTCATTCGGAGCTGCTAGATAGATCTTTGTTGTTCAGAAATGTTTTATGTTCAGATTTGACGATTCTCAGAAAAAAGTTATTTCGGTACTAATCCACCGTGTCGCAGAACTGAGTATCTCGCCATCAACAAAAGCTCTGAGTGGCGGAAGCGTGTTGATGGAGAGTCCCCTTCCCACAGCAGCCTCGACTCGCAATTAGCTCCGGCGGCCCGTGTTCTATCACACGCATCTGTTGGACTAATGAACAGTGGATGAGCAAATCAGAATCCAACTAAACCAGTTGACTTCTCTGTCAAAACTCAAATCACTCAACTTGTGCCTCGAGCCTGGGGAACGAGTAAAGAATCGCGCGCTGTGGAATTGAAACCTGTCTTTCTGCGCTGGTGCACTTTTGGTGCTGAGCGCATATTTTTCAAGTGAATTTTTCAAATTTGTGTCAGATTCTGTAGACGTGTTTGACGCCTCGAGGGAACCGGACGATGTTTGAGAGTGACCGGGGGGGGTGTGTTCTGGAGCGGCCGCCGTCCCCGCCAGATCCGGACTCCGTGCCGCTGATTATCACTCGTGAGTCACTCCCGCCGTACAAGTGGTCAATCAATGAACAGCGCGTTGACGACCACGTCCAGTTCTCCGCTGTCCGCCTCTTTCTATCACAACTGAGAACCAGATTCAGACCTGAATGCAAGATTTGGCCTAAAGTTAACGAAAGAACCAAAAGACACGAAGATCAGAAAATGACTGCAACAACATCTCATTTTCTTGACAGAAATTGAAAAGGCAGACATAAAAAAACAGACGCGCTTTTGTCCCTGGCCTTTTATTGCCCTCTCACGTCTCTCACCAACGCCTAGTTGGCGCACAATGCTTTATGGCTGCAGAGAAATGAGAGGAGGAATTATAAAGCGCCGGACGGTGCTTAATGATGACCAGTTGATTGATGGCTCGAGGGAAAAGTCAATGTCCACTGATTCGTAATCAGCCGGGCGCATTTGCAACCTCGAATGCTCTTTGCTCTCCGCACTGACACAATGAAACAGCGAAGCTGCATTAAGATCTCACCACCACCGCACCACGCACTGCGCGCGTCGATAGCGCAACACCAGCTTGTGCACCAAGAACACTGGCAAAATCGTAAATTTCATTCGAGTGTGCGTTTGTGTGCATTTTAATAGAGTGGTGATTCACCCTCGACACCTGCGGATGAATTACACACCTCAATCTCCATGAAATCAATTAACAAACATAATTTGCATTGAAAGGTGTTTGAATCTGAACTCAACTTTCAGCGCCCGTTGACTCACACTCAGCGTTCACGGCGCTGCACAAGACTTTTAATTGCAGCATTCTCAGTGTGATTAGGTTCCGGCAACACCTCCACTGAGGGAATTGCATCCAGATGGATAGAAATGAGAAATGAGCGTTGTGATCCGTTGTTGCCATTTCTCCATTCGTTATGTTAACACAACGTGAAACGTTAACGATCGAGTTGGAATTGCTTTTTCGGGGTGTGACTGCAGGGAAAACTGGCTTCAGCTGGTCAGTAACCAGACTCGCTGCATCAGGAACTGTTTTTTACTGTGAGTGACAACAGTGAAGAAACCGAGTGAGATCAAGTAATCTGTCTCAAAACAGTGTTGAAAGTGTTGATGCCTCGACAAAGGCAACTGCGCCTCCAACAAAAATGCCCAAGTTCAGATAATCTCCTGGAAAGTTCAAAAATCTCCGATTTCAAGATCTCACGCACCGTACTCTCTGTTGAATCATAACAGGCCAAACTCTTCTTTTTCATTGATATCAATGTCGTCTGCCCTGGACAACAGGTTGCCGTGTGGAAAGCGCACGTCGTGACTGCACTCAGATTTCAAGGCTCCAGCCTCCGGCTGCTGAGCAGGGAAAAGTCCTGCTGCTGCACTGGCCTTTTTCCTTTGTTGAATGCTACAAACTTCCTTTTCCATTCACTCAGCTCTCATAATGGCGGATCCTGTTTGGATCTGAATCACAGGCGTCATGTGCAGTGTGTTTTGCAGGAGGAAGGGAGGAAAGTCCGATCTCTCCGTCCTCCGGTCTCCACAAATGGGACAAAGGCACGAACATCTTGGATCCCGCACCAAGGGAAAATCAATCGCATTGCAAGTTTCATTTTTACCGTCATTAAGTTGATTGCAAAATCGAAGTGAGACGTGCAGTGTTGGTGTGAACGCGAATGCGTGTGTCGATATGCAGGGAACGCCTTCCTTCCTCATGGGACTGTTGCGTCCCCTCCATATTCGGGAGGAAACTGCAGTGATGACTGCTGCAGCTGTAGTGACGCAATGAAATGGCCACTGCTTAACGTTCAACACGACAACCCATCGAGGTTGATGAACCAAACATTTGAGAACCAAGTGAATCAAGTGGGGTTGGGTCTGTCATTTGGTCAAGGGAACATCCACGTGGCAGTGGGGACCATGTCAGCTGTTCACAGACTGACTCTCAGCAAAAAAAGTCCCAAGAAAAAAGAGACACGAAACTCTTCTGCGTCTTGCCGCCAATTTGCAAACCAAAGGTAAAGTGTTCCAACATTCATCGGCAACACCATTCATTTCTTGACCTCTACTAATTCTGAGTGTCAACCTGTCCCTCCAAAGCAATGGGCTGCAGTACAAAAGCCAAAAGTGGGTCCTACCTTGGCCATATGGCTTGTAAATATCCAAAATCAGCTGCTGTTGCAAGAACAGCAATTATCCAATTTACCCGAAGAGAAAAATCCGAGCTAATCCGAGCGTTTGTTCCTCCATTCAGTGCACAGGCGTCGCTGTTGGGTTACGACTGCGCAACACGCCTGTCAGGAAGTGTGAACAGCTTTTTATGGGAGCGGCGCGGCGCGGCAGCTTCACACTGTTGCGTGAGCAACACCCGGACGCAACCACCACCGCTTCTTTTCCCTGTCTCGTGACTTTCTCAATGTGAAGAAGACAAGGAATAAAACGAATACAACCATCACTGAAGATCCATTCAACCTCAATGCGTCAGTGAACTCTTACTTCCCTCAGATCCGACAGAGAATCTCGTCTTGTGACATGTTTGCGGCCGTGAACAGCGCGGTTTGACTCGGGTTTGAAGGATCATGGACTCGTGAGTCGAAACAACAAACCAGAAATATTATTCACACCACTTTCTGTAGGTTTTGACTCAGGCCCTCGGCCAATCCCAGAGGCTCTGCATCAGGCCCAGCGTGACTCAGGTTCAGAACCAGGCAAATCACCAGTCCACACACTGCACTTGGCGATCAATGCCTTCAACACAAACTTTGCCCAACCAGGACGCGTCAGAAGGGACCCGGCTCCGCTGCGACCCGCGTGGCGTGACGGAGAGCCGCCTCTGCGCGGGTAATTGGTGGTTGCGTTGCATGCGGAGCACAGTGACACTGCTTCCTCCGAGCACTTAAAGTCCGGGCTGAATGTGTCTGATGGCGACGCGATGCATTACACCGCTCAATGGGCGGCAGCGACATCGATAACAGTAATGACCAATCAGGTTCCCGGTCAAGGCGACGCGGAGAACCCCGGTTCCTTCCGGTCAGCGTGACGCGGACCCCGGTTCCTTCCGACTTCAACACCTTCCCAAGAATCAAGGATTCCACGGGAAGAGCAGGCTTTTTTACACAGTGCGAAGTAGCTCAAGGCTCAATCCTGGCTTCGCAGACCCTGAGGGGAGCGTGCACGTTGTCAGTGCGCGCTGCTGCCCAAATTGCATCTGTGGCGTGGATTGCGTTGTGGTTGCGGGGCAAATGAGCGAAAAGAGTGTTAATGACATGTGCTGAACTGCATTTACGTGTGAATATTGTCGTGCTCCCGCCCGCGTAACTGCTGCAGGGCCTTGTGTGCTGCAGGTGGGTGAGTGGAGGAACCTTTCCCTGCTGTGACAGACTCGCGGAAGGGAGATGTAAATCAGTCCACTCAGTATGCAATATGCTGCATCCGACTCCCTAATTGCAATTTCTATTAAATGATGTTGGTTTAGCCTGTATGCATATTGAGTTGTCATTGCCATGCAGGAGAGCAAATGATGAGAATACAGCTGCATGTGCTGGACATACGACTGCACGGGGAGTGTTGCACATCGGGAGGAGGGAAGAAGAAAGGTTCTGTGGTGGCAGCGGAAGGTCCGTCCCTGGAGCCTCAGAGCCACTTCCTCTGGGGGAGTTTTCTGAGAATTTCACAAACTTCTGAGGCAAAGCCTCACAAAACCTTCTTCATAGGTACAAGTCAAATCCTCTCGAAGCTGCAAAATCTCTAACCTGCCCGAACTCAGAATCTCCTAAACTCAGGAGGAAAAGAGACGTCTGAGGGACACCTAAGCCTCGCCGAAGCCCTTTAATTCACCCATTCCCACACACATCACGAACCTAGCTGGATGCTTAGATTTCCGTTACAACTGACTGGGCTGAAAATAAACACGTAAATTGCCGTGCGAATGAGCGACCAGGTTGTCTTTGCTGCCGTCCGCAGATAAGTAGGTAAATTGGCGTCGGGAGTGCGGAGCTGCATCTGAATTGCAGATATCTCTCACCTTACGTCACGGCGGGGTATTAGCGCACGGGCACTGCGGTATCTGCTCGTAAGTTTGCGGATTGATCAGGTTGGGACGGACTCGACATTGTGTGATGGATGAGGACGCGGAACTTCTGGTGCTCAATGACGTGATGGTCTCGGGCAGAGCGACAGCCTGATGAAAACGTCAAAACTGCGGCCGCATCACGGGTTCAGTGGATCTGTCCGTTGTCGTCAATTCCACGAATAGAGCCCAAACAGGAAACTGTAACTTTTGTTTCTGAAAGGGAACTTCGTTTCCGAAAAAGTTTGACAATTTTTTGAACAAGAAGCAGTGCACAAGGCAACTGCGGTGCGATGTCCCAGGCGCCCCCTTCGCGCACCCCTTTGCATGGCCCCTTTGTGCACTCCCTGGGATGTGACAGGGAACAACGGGACAAGGGACATTCTGGCCGAAATGCCACTGACGAAATTTGGGTAGGGGGTGTTTACCAGCACAGTGCTCTTGCCTCAAAGGGCCATCACATAAGCAGATGACAGACACTGGTCACGGTTTGGGCATCCACATTCCCTGACCCCGACCCAAACCTCAATGGTCCAGGGCACCTGGTTCGGAGACAAACAACAGAGACAGAGAGAGACAGACAGAAAGAGAGATAGAGAGAAAGAGAGAGACTGGCTAACGAAGGACACTGTCTACCCACGATCAACACCCAACTTGACACGCAGCACTGCTCCTTGGGCAATCAGATCGCGCTGCCTTCAGCCACTGACACCTCCCTTTCATCTGAAAGGCCCCGGACTGCGGCGTGTCCATCACTCTGAGCCGCCAACAGACGCGTCTCCGGCTTTGAAGCTCCGTCTCCCAAGGAAGCGCCGCCATGTTGAGCCGGGAGCACAGAGGGAAGGGGCCAGCGGTAAACAGCACTGCCGTGTCCTTAACGCCCGCAATAAAAAGCGAGTTGGATCGGGATTGGGCTGCGTTCACGCAATCAGCCCATCACACGAAGGCGGAGTGGAGACCTCTGACAGCAGAAGGACTTCTCCAGCTCCTACTGCGGCTAATTGCTGCGAGGATCGCGTGCGTTTTGTGCAGAGAAGAAGGCCACGACTGAATCTAGCTGTCTGCAGGGTTGTGTGAGGTGTCGTCGGCTTCACATGATCACGTTGTGGGGTTGTCATCACTGTGGTGCTGCGTTTCTTCTGCTGTGGTGTTAGTGCAAGGGTTGCGCATGATACGTGCGAAACAGGTCAGATCGGATTCAACGTAAGAACGCTCGTCGCAAACCCATCGTGGAAGGACTGACTGACTGACCCTGGCTGGTATACTTGAGACTCTCCTCCACTGAACCACACGCAGTCGCTGTCCTTCTTTTCTCCGACTCTGATCGTCGTGACATTCAGAGATACAACCCAACAAAAGCAAATCCTCGTCAGTCTGTCCATTATTGTGTCTTCACCGTAATAAGTACACGATTTTCATCTCAGGCTCCCATCTCTTGTGATCAATATCTCCCAACTTTCCTGAGTTGCTTCAACGACAGGGTGTTTGCCAGGAACTTCTTTCTTTTCAAGAGCAACACACCCTGCAGAAATACTGAGGTTGGTTGTGACACATTGCAAGACGACGCACTCACACAGATTGACGCTGAGACAAAAACAGTTAAATTTGAGCAAACACGTGACACAATTGTCCCGTGGATGAAACCCAGAGAACGTGTTGATGCTTCACTGTGCCAGTAACTGCCAACCAACGACCGAAAACAACGTGTCTTTTGACAACCTAATGGAAATGCCTTGTTGCTCGTCGAGGTGGTTTTTCCTGCAACTTAAATCCTGTTTTCAAAACACGCCAATCTGTTGATCGTGGTGTTTGATTTTTACGGATGTACATGATTGGGAGATGAATGTTCGTTCGCTTGGTCATTCACTCTGAGCAAAGTTTTGTCTTGTTTACGCACGACCAGTCTGCAGGTGTGGATCCCCTGCGTCCCTTCCCCCACTTCTGAACTTGGACGTTTCTTGCAGGGAGAAGACCAAATTTGCAACACCAAAACAAAACTCTTTCTTGTTGTGTGTTGGTTTCCATCTTTTGTCATTGCCAACACAAAATTACAAGATTAAAATCCCTTCGTTACGAATTCAAGCGCTTGATTTTGGACTGACTGCTCGGCTCAGGCGAGAGTTATCTGTCATGGAATCTGTCGGAAATTACCAGAGCTGCTGCTCAAACTGAAATTCCCGGACTGCAATTACGGACGTGAAGTGACGCGATCGCATCATCCCATCAATTAGAAAACTCGCAGTTCCTCAAATCCGAGCAGAAACGTTTTCATTTTCTTCTAATCACCAACGTTGATTGCTTCAAGGTTCGCGCTGCGTGAGGCTTCTGTGGATTCCGTGTTGTGACGTTTCACTCAGCGTCGACTGGTGTGTGTGTGTGTGTGTGTGTGTGTGTGTGTGTGTGTGTGTGTGTGTGTGAACGCTTGGGTTGTGCGTCCGCGATGTTTTCTCGTCAGGGACAGAAAACAATTCAGAATCTTCAGCAATTGGCTCTCAATTTGCCACATTTGTATCGTGTTTTACGATAAGAAACTGCGGTGTGGGAGGATCACAGATAATCCCAATCCGTTTGAGCCAACATCAAGCAAAGCAACAAGGCAAAGCGGTTTTGTGCTCAAAGCGTTAATGGGCGAGTGTGTTACAAATGCGAGATTTACACAGCGTCGTTTTGAAGCGCGCAATCCGCAGGAGCCCGGATTGCAAATCCTGCGGCTCAGAACGAGTCGCTTTCATCCAGTCGCCATTAATCCGGCTCCAATTTTAATGAGCTTAGCCTCTGAACCCGGCCCGGGAGCTGGGTCTGAACTGACGGTCATTACAGCCGTGAGGCGGGGGGGGGGAGAATCCCACGATCGAGGTACCGCTGGCGCCGACTGACCTACTTTGCGTCGGACTTGTTCACCCTGCATGGAAGCTGGTTCTGGTTCGCACGTGCAAAGACTTAATCAGGACGTCAGGAGAAACAGTAGAATGCCTCAAAGATGGAGGGTAGCAGATCTTGAAACTGTTCACACCGCAGTTGGTCTCCTTTGCACTGGTTTCTTGTGTCCCTCGCTTCACAGTTCCCACAGCACCAGAGCCGTAGCCTCCTGGAACCTGAGCCCTCGGACTGTCCGTCCAGCTCCTCGAGCGTCGCGCGGTTGGTATTCCGCGCCGCGCGCCGCGTCCCTCCGTCCCCGGGTCCTCGGGGCGGAAGCGACGGGGACATCGATCGGCGTCGCGCGGCGCAGGAATCGCAATCAAGCGCCATTGCGTTGCGATGTGCGTCCGCCACAGGAAACGGCGGGAAATGACTCGGCGTCTCCGCGCGCGACGCCGGCATTCAATCCCGCGCGTGGACAATACGCTCTATTCTCCTCATGTTTTTCAAACCCATAAATCGCAGGAGGAAACGACAGATACGGGTTGATAACCTGTTTTGGCATTCGAGGGTCGTGCACATCAGTCAAAGTTGCTCGATTCTTCACTGTGGATGAAGACAGCGGAGCGTGTGAGAGATTGTGTATGAAGCGGTAAACAACCGCTGCGTGCTTTGTCTGTTTGTGACGGCGATCGAACCGCCATTCTGGAATTCTGATGAGTTTTTGTGGCAGGAACAAAGATTTTTGAATGGCCTGTCATGAGCAACCTGCCTGTGAGGCATCAAGCAAAACCTGCTCCCGACACCCGAAACCTCAGGTTTTCGTTTTCCCCAGCAGCTGTTACACATTCAACGTCTGACAAACTGTTTTCCAATTCCCCCAATACCACCCAGATTCCCCGTGAAATCCCACACGCTGCAGACGCGAGTGTTTCCTCCATGTGTTCTGCATCTAGGTTGTCATTTCTCCGCTGAAACCCGACAAGCTGCCCACCACGGAAAAAAACGTTCCACTCCCCAGCGAAGATAATTAGTTCACCATCTTGAACAAGCTAGCATGAAATGAGTTTTCTGACAGTTGTACATCCTGCTTTGCAGCTGCAAATTTGTCAAAACGAAGACAGCTCGCAAATGACAAACTGAATGGTGAGCTTCGTAATTTCCGTGTGACCCACCAGCAACACTCACTGCAACGTTGCGTGATGCAGTTGCCAAAGGTCAAACATTGAGACTCTTTGGTCGTTCGTTGTGCAGATTGAGTTTTGATTTCGCGGTGACGGTCATGCAGCTGTTTCGAAAACTGTCGCCCACAACTGCCAAGGTTCCGGCTCCGCGTGCCGTAATCATCCTTGTACTTGTGTTTCTCGCGCCTCGACATTTGGTGGAGAAACGTGGAACCCACAGCCACAGACATTGAAGAGGAACAACTCACAAAGCACACACATCACATACATGCACACACCTGCTTTTGATGATCAGTTGAGAACAAAAAGTGCGTGGACACCTGGCACATTACGGTAGATCTGGTCTCTGAAACCACTCAATAATTTGCAATTTTGTATCTCACGAGCAAGTTCAACCCCGAAACTGAGGCCTTCTTCGAAACCGACTTGGCTGCAGGCACTGTCAGTTGCAGTCGTGAAGCAACAAAACAAACAGAACCCACATCCCTGCACTGCATCCTGCCCAAATGAAATTTACCAGACCTCAAAGTGGTACGCGATTGCAAATGACTTCTTCGCATGCAGCAGAATAATTAAGGACAGAAAAAGATTTATACCATCAGGTCGTCTGTAAAGACGCGATGTCGAAAACAAACTGTGAATCACGGTGGCCTAATTGCCATGGAAACCTCGGATGAGTTTCCGACGACGCGCGTCGAATCTGAAGCGCAGCGCACACAGGTAATGGGACACAGGTCGTGGTGCCCAGGTGCCACACAAGTGATTGGCTGTTTCATCATTGGTTTGATGCGCGACAGATTTTTTATGATTCGGTGCAAAGGCATTGTGTGACTCAGATCACCTGAGAAAGAACATTTGGTGTTCACACTTGGTTGAAGAGACGCAACAAGATCGAAGTTAGTGCGAGGATCACGAACTAAGCGAACATCACATACAGCTGCAAAATGATGACCAAACTGGGCGGCCTCCCTGCTCTGCCCCTGTGATATTGACCACCCTCCTCGGACTCCAGTGTTGCTGGTGTATTATCCACAAGAGATGCTCGTCTAGACAACAGCAATATCTCTGATCTAAATTTGGCTGTGTGTGATTTGGAACGAAACACCAGTGTCTCTGATTTTGCGGCATTCTTGGCGCCTGTGGAAGCCATAACTCTGCGTTGGAACTGGGAAACACAGGGAGCGACTTCCCACGCAGATTCATTTGAACTATTTTGGTGCACTACTGAGATTGTGCAAAATATTGACGGCTTTGAAACATTGACTGAGTTCCCTCTTTGGAGTCTTCGCACTTCAAACACAGCACCAAAAGAAACCGTACTGCACCAAAGGATTCTGGAGTGATTGTGTCACCTGGCAGCACTTGATATTCCTGTGCAGAAGAGTCATTCTGATACAGAAAGTTCACGAGAACAAATGCTCGGTGCTGCTGAGCGTTGCACTCTTTGTTTCTGTCTCAGTACTTTTGCACAGAGCAAGAATTGCTTCTCGCTATCATAACCTCCAAATTATTGCTCCACAAACAAAACTTTTTGCCCACAAAATGCGGATATTCTCCATTGGAAACTTGGAGACGACGAAGTTCAAGTCAAAAGTTTTTTTCCGCGCTGGGCACAGATGACGGACCTGAACCTTGAGCTGCATGGAACACCTGACGAACGAGAACGCTCGTGCAGCGCGTCGAGGCAGCTTAATTCCCACAGAAGAACGCGAGCGCACACCTGCGTACGAGTACTGCGCGTGCAGAAACGGAGCTCTTCAGGTGCGCAGCAAAGCAACCACTTGTTCCAACGTCGGAGAAGCCTGAGTTCAAACAGACTGGTGCAGCCACACAAGTGCCTTCATCTCTGAGCAGAAACCACTTTGCGCTGCTTTGTTCCACGCAACACAGAGTAATTAGTGAGTAACAGACAATAGGAACTGGAGCCTCTCTGGTTGTGTCCCTTCTGTTCCGTAGAAGTCGCGTTCTGTTTTTCCATCTTCAGGTTTTTGTCGTTTGTTGCGGTCTGTGCAGAGGCAAGGGGTGCGCAAGACACGAGGTCCCCTTCCATGTGGTTGCCAGGACTGAACAAGCAGCTCAGTTGCCTTGCAGTTGCAAACTTTGGAACCAAGCCTCAAACACCTCCACACCAACGCTCCAGAATAGCTTGTATCCTTCAGAAATTCGTGACCTAATTTCCTGCAATTTGGTGCGGTCGTATCGACAGACATTAGCAGAAGCTTTCCTCCTGCTCCTCGTGGCTACAGACGGCACGCCGAGGCTCCTTTCCGCCTCGCCTAATCCCTCAGACGCCGATATTTCATCGCTTCCTTCCAGCAGAAGGTTCTTAATGGTCAATCAGCACTGCGCGCGAGATCCTCGGGATCTGCGCGCGATCTGCGCGGCTCGGCGGGTCGGGAGCGTCCGCCAGATGCGCGCGCATGTTCCGGATGGACCCTGGGCGCCGGGGACTCAGTGCGGGGATTTGTGTGCTGGGCATGAACTGAATGTGAAAACATTGGCCCCTGAACACGGAACAGCGCGTGCGCTGCTTGTGTCACTTCGCGCACGAAGCCTCTGACCCTCTGTCATTTATCTTGCACTCAGAAATTCATATTTTCCTTTCTTTTCTCCTTCAGAGTCGTAGACTCTCTTTTGCCTGACAATCTGAAGCAATGCAACTTTGTTGAAAAGTGGTTGTGGATTTAAGCTTTTCACATCTCCCAAAAACCTGATTCGAACAAACTATTTGAAACATCTCCAAGTTCGCAGAGTCAATACGAGTCTAATGAGGAAAAGTTGCAGAAAAGATACATTAACATTGAACAAAGAGAAGCGGGTTAATGTATGCTGTGGAATACCTTTGTGGGTCTGCGTCTGTTCTTCTCAGTACGAACGAAGCAGCGACGGCGCACCTGGAAGGAGAAGATGCAGAAACGTGAGCTTGACGCGAAGTTTGTCCTTCCTTTCTTTCCCGTCTCGTTGTGATCAGAACGCTACACGTGTCTGTTTCATCACTCTTGATGAGAAGGTTTTGTATTTTCCCTGCGTCACCACAAGAGACGGCAAATGTGAAGCGCCAGGCATCGAATACACGAATGAAATTCCTATGATTGGGTGGTTAGCCAAAGGAAAAAGAAACTTCCTCAGTCATTCCCTTTTTATCCCCACGAACGTGGTAAAAGCCCCGTAAACCATGAAACAACTCGGGACAACGAGTGGAAGCCGATTCCTATGGATTCTCATGCAGGTGATAAGAAACCATAAATGAAACGCGACAAAAGCGGATCGGGCTTTATTGCAGCAGTTCACGGGGAGAAGCCGCTTATGTTGCTGTAGTTACGTCGAGGGGCAGAGGCGGAGCCTGACGAGCAGGCCGGAGTGAGTTTCGGTGGACAGAAACTTGCCCAAATTGTGTCAACTGGCTAGGTCTGCTCCAAACCTACTTCTCTCAGTCTCCGTTGAACTCAACAAAGCGAGACGGTGTGATCGACCCGAAGCGGCAACGGACCCCAGGGCTTTGTGGCGATCCCTTATGTTACTTGGCAAGGGAACCAGAGACCCCGAGGACTCTCCACTGACTCTGACCATTGTTCCAACGTCCTGGAATCTCCTCCGCTGAGGTAGTCCGAGAAGACAGTTTCACAGTGCGTGGAATAGATAGAAAGCCTCGTTATCTGTGAATAATTCGCGCAGCGGGCACCTCGGCTCAGTACCCGCCATCCATCTGCGCAGAAATATAATGGTAATTTTCCCATATCGGAGCCGATAATGACGCAAGAAACGACGCCGTCGCATCACCCAATCTGCAAAGTTTCCCCCGGAGTTTATTATCTCCAAGTAGATTGGTGTCTCTTTCTCTGGATGTGGTAATCATAGTTTTCTCAGCAGATTCCTTCAATCCTCGGATCATGCAAAATGCTGTGATTGCAAATCCGAGAACCGTGCTGCCAGATTCTGTGCACAAACATGATCCTTTGTCGCTGAGTCTTCTGCTCTACGAAACCTTTTACAAAATTTCCGAGCACACACTGAGGAGATTGGATGGAAACACAAACTTTGAAAACAACAAGGGGCTTGAATTCTCTTTGGGTCTTGAAACTGATAACGCAGACGTATTCCTTCATGCGAGTGAGCCGTACAGCGCCCGGAGACGCGCGCTGAATTCCGTATGAAGCGCTTCTCTGTGGACGGGAGGCTGAGCGGCTTCTGTAGCAGGTAATGAATTCTTACATGGGAGACATGTTTCACGCATGGCTGCTTCGGTTCATGTCCATTTCTCTCGACACTGTTGAGGAAGGCGAGCTTCTCCAGACTCTATTTTCTTGCAAGTATGACGAGGACGTGATGCACACACGGAATACGCGGGGTTGCTGCGCTCAAGGTCAACTCAAGAAGGGATGATCCCTGTGGTTGACGATCTCAGCGTCTGGACAAAGGGCTGCAGCATATCGTACCCCAGTTGGTGCGGCTGGTGGTGGCCATGCGACTGGATTCACTCTTGATGCACTTGTCCTTCATCCGTTCCATTTCGACACGGCAGCGCCTGTGCAGAATTGGACTGAAGCGTCCCAGGTCTCGATGCCTGGAACTTCTTCCTTCACAGGGCGTCGGAGCCTGGAGTGAGTGATGATCTACTGAATCTAGTCTGCTGCATATGGATGGTATCCAGATGGCCACAAAAACAGCCCCGTCCCCGCGCACGCTTCGTCAAGTCGTGTGCGGATACTCGCGCTGTCAACACCGTTTTCGCCCGTGCATAAAGAGGCATCTTCTGTCCCAAAATTATGCATCAAAAATGGGGTGCGTCTTCTCGGGTACGAGTTTACAACATGTTGCAATGGAACCTTTATTCTAGAAAATGGCTGCAAATGTTTGGGTGTGTCTTGTTCTTCAGTGCGACTATGTCGGCAAAAAAAGGTGACGTGTTTTGTGGACGACTCGACTGCAGAAGACCTGGAAATGCTCGAGTTACGACCTGCATGAGCAGGAAAGGAAGCCGGTTCATCGCTTCTGGCTTTTTTGGGCTTCAGTGACACGCTTTTTGTGAGAGATTTTTCAATGTGAATGTTTTTCAGTGCTAACAGGCGTGAACAAGCTGTCGCAACTTGGATCAATGCTCCACACCTTGTTGCATGTGAGAGATGGTTGATCTTTCTCCTCTTTGGTTACAGATCGAAACATGTCGCACAAACTGCAAACTGAAAACGCAACCTTGAAGAGATTGTCAAGTCCGTGTCAGCTGAGGTTGAATCTGACAATGAAACTCAGTGACAAGTGTCAAATCAAGAGCTGAAATGAGTCTCCGCTTCCTTTGATCAGATTCATAGCATCAGAAACGCTGCAATTTGTCCCCGTGATCAGTCAACGCATGTCACGGGGTCGTCACAAAAACGCTTTTCACTGAATGTAATTAATGCATTTCAGATGGAGCTTAATCAGGCCACTGCAACCCCTGAAAGGGCGAAGCGGCTCACATGCTGCAGTCTTAATTTAAGACCGTCGCAGACATGGCCGGAATGAGAAATCGGCATCGTGCAGAGTCTGATGTCGCTGTGACCTCATTCTGACGGAGGTCAAATCCACGGCAACCGCAACACTTCTTCTCGTAATGCACAGAACGGAAGATTGCAATCTTTAATCAAAAAGGACAAATGAGGCAACATGGCTTGCATAAACACAGTAACATTGATCAGCTTCCAGTCCAGGGTGCATGTTTCAAATCGCAAACACTCCTTTCGGTATTTGGTTTCCTTTGCCGGTCGTAACACCATCCGATTCTTTCCCATTCTCTACCTTGGGTGAGGCAACAACGAAGACGTGGTCCCAAGTCAGACTGCAGTTCCAGAGGTGAAAACTTCCCACAATCCCACTGGTTGAGGATTCTGCCTCAGTGGATTTCCTTCTGCTCAAGGCAAGAGGAGTGAGACTCGCCCCGCTCGCTGAATTCTTACGCTGAAGACAGACGGCGGAGGGGGCAGCGCTCAGCGGAGAGGCATTGAACATGGAGGATAATTAATATCGCGTCACGGGGAGACGGATCGCTCGCTCCGGCTGCTGCTACATTAGCTGCAGTCTGGTCATGCAAATAGCGACAACAACCCTTTCAGGTCCAGAACCAGGACTGTTTTTCAGCTTTTCAGCTGCAAATTGTGTGTGGTTGGGACAGGGATGTCAATCTGAACACTGCGTCATAAAGTGTGCAGTGTGTAAAAATCTACCTTCTATGGTGCTGGTCAGCTCTGTTGAATATCAGCATTCATTCACAAAAGTTTCAGCACGAAAGTTTGTCAACTGACAAATTTCTGGTGTGGTTCTTTTTTCCTTTCGTCGCAGATCAGTCGAAAAATCGCTTTGGTACAAACTAAAATTCGTGTCTCCCAGATGTGCAAAACATGGTCACAACCCGGCACGCGTCCGGACTCGGACTCCTGACATGTCGCAGTTGTGGTCATTAAACACGGCCGGAATCCGCAATCGCACGGGGTCCACCGCGCCCACATCAACAGCTCATCCCCTGTCGAGATTAGCATTGTTTGACATGGAGCGAGCCCGTCCATTCCGGACACTTGTGGCAGCCTTAATCCCCGCGCTGAATCCAGGTCTATCAATTGAGAGCCGAACTGGATTTCTGCATTGAAGACAGGATTCTGTTCTAATCTGCCGCAGTGGCCATTGTGAAAGCCTTCTCTTCTTGGAGCGTGTGTTCGCATGTGATTTTATGGGGGTGGGGGGTGGGGGTTCGTTGTTTCAACTGTGTAATGAGCGGGAATGGGGATTTCTCTCTGAAGCGAAGGAGGGATACAGCTGTTCGTGGACACTGATCCTGCTCCATTGGGAATGAGTCACATTCCGGAAACACAATGCTGAATGCAGTTCACTGCAGCTCTCACATGCCCGCAACAGTAACTCCTTTGGTTGAAGTGTTGTGTTCATGAGCTGCTCGTATTTACGAAACAACTGGGAATTCTTCAATTTGAGTGACACGTTCAAACGAGGCCAAGTCTAAGGCAGACACACCACACACAATCACCCACAGGCACGGACAGACAGACAGACAGACAGACAGACAGACAGACAGACAGACACACACACACACACACACACACACACATACACATCTTGCAATTTCTCATCCCAAATGTCTGGCCGTTCCCACAATGTCGCTATTCTGAAGCTTAACACGTTGCTGCTTCCACTTCAGTTCATTTTCAGAGCCTCTCATGTACAGCGCACGCAATTACCAAAAGACAATTCACAAACATAATTGATCTCCTCAACAGCAATGAATTACCGCTTTAAATTGGCGACTATCTTCGGTAATTTGCAAGGCAAATCTTATCTGCAGGTTGGGGGACAGGTAAATTTTCCCCGCCACATTAATTGTATTAAAAGCCTTTGGAGGCTTCTGAATTATGAAGACGAAGTGGGCGAATTGGATTTGCTTAAGTTTGCAGACTTGCTGCAGACATTCAAAGAGATTCTGCAACAGGGATCTCCAAAATCCTTCTTGAATGAAAAAGTGTTCAATGGGTGACAAGAAAGTGCGACTGTGGTTGAGCCGGAGAACTGACCTCTGCTCCTCTGTGATTCTCGCTGAAACATTTGCCACAAAGCTCCACTGAGATTTGTGCGACATGTCTGCATCAGCCCAGGAGGAGCAACATCTATTTGTGAGTGCACATCTTGGGATGCAAGTCCATGTTTCAAGAAATACGAAGCCCAAATTGGAATCATAAATATGGTAATGAGACGAGCGTCTTTCCCTGATTGACAAATATTGTCGCTGAAAAGGCGCATGCGGGAGCGATGGGGGAGGGCGGGACACAACCTCCCAAGTGTTGCAGGTCTCCGTCTGAAAGCAACAAATTTCTGTGGGTCGGATCCTGTCAGGATTTCTCCCGTGTCATGAGAGCCGCGTGGGGAGCAGAGCACACGGGGCCAGGCTATTTGTAAAATGTCACGCATTAGGATATTGTATCATTTAAAATCAATACATTTCAATCTGGTTTAAAGTGCAGGAGATCTTTAGGTATTTTCCCGCAGCCCTATGTTCGCAGGGAGAGGGAGATAAGGGAGGATCCGCAGCTGTGTGTGAGTGATCACCGCCGCCGCGCCTCCAGGGCTCCGAGCGCGCCATATCAGTCGAGCCAGCCCGCAGACCAATTACAATTAAATTACGCTGAACACGTTTGAAATCCTCACTTGGCACGTGGGAAAGCCGATCGCTGTCTCCGTTGGATCCGTTGGAAATTTGTGGGATTAAAAGTGAACGGTGAATTTTGGAGACACGCATTCATTTCATTCAACTTTGTCCGACTGCAGCGTGGAATCCCAGACCAAAGCACAACAACAGAGCGTGCGTCTTCCCAACCGCCGCATTTCGCACATTCGCAATGGACCTGACTGGTCTTCTTGTCCCTTGCAATGCACCAAAGGATTCACGATGACCCGGTTGCAGGAGAATCACAAAATCAATAGCAATGAAACAAGTGACGGAGGCCGCTTCGGTTCACATCCCGCGCTCCAACAGTCCATTTCTTCCCTCGACCCCAGAGACCCACACCCCACATCACTGTCCTGCAGGGCCTTGGCTATAAAAAGCTCTCACTCTTGAAAGCAGCATATTTCCAGGTTTGGATGGAAAGCTTTTGAGCAGCTATTCTTTGTTGACTTACTTTCGTGCCGTGTCCCTTATTCTCCGCATAGAAAACCTCGGCGGATCGGTGACCTTGATCCGACCGGAACCACGCACCCCACTCCCCGCGACTTGCATGATGAAGAGAACCCAATGAATTTTTCCCGCAAAGCCAAATCCCAAGATGTTAATGAGAAATTTCTTTTTTGTCTGGCGTCTGGCTCTCAGCTACTGCCAACCTTGAGGTTCGCACCGGTCCTGGTTCCCGCTTGCAGCGCTGCTGTTAGCAGTCGCGGCACATCAGTAGGCCCATTTAAGTAAATTTACTACTGCGTTACACCCAGCTTAATGCACGCGCCCAGGGGAGTTTCCTTTTAGTGCCTCCAAAATAACTGTGTGTCGAACAAAGGCCGTATCCCAAGGTTTTAATGTGGCGTCCTCAACACAAGTAACAAGTTGTTCAATTTCTGAGCATTTGTTCTGTTTGATCCAATCCGTTCGGTTTTTGACAAAATTAGCCTGTTGAACGCTGAGTTCACAAGGGTTCTGCCTTTAATTAGAGGCGGCCACTTCAGTTTCCTTCTGATCAATCAGCAGCTCAAGCGAGACGGACCAACTTATGATGGAAAAAGTGTTGGTGCTGAGACGCAGGGTCGATGCTGCAGGGCCATCGCTGGTCGTGACAAAGCACGAGGGCCACATTCATCGCTCCCTTCAAAATTATCACGTTCGCATTTCCATTACGTGCAGGATGTAATAACACCCTGGGAAAGGACGCGAGTGCTTCACAGCAAAAATGGCTCGTAAACTTCTTAATGTCCGTTAATATTCGCCAGAAGGGCATTGCCCCCTGAAAATTTATCGCTTTGGAGTCTGCCGTAAGGACGCTATTTTTGGCGTTTTCTTTTCAAAATAACGACACAATGTCTTTTCAACAGGGCTTGATTTGAATGGTGTTGGCATGCGTGCGTGTAATGCGCAGATAAACGAAGAAAGTCGCTGCAGCGTGAATCCTTTTCTTCGCCTGCTTAATGCGGCGGAACGTCTTGTGCGGTAAATCAGCATTACAGTCCGATTAGCCGGGAGCGGCTTATTGGGGACCGATACAGTAGCGACCCCGCGCAGCCGCAGGGTGGTCCTGAAGAAGCGCGCATGGCGTTGAGTCGACTGAGAATTCATCCAAAACGAAGAATGGAGTGCGGTGACAATGACGGCTTTCTCGCCTCCGAAGACTTGCACGGCCTGAATCTTGAAAACTGGTCCCTCTGCCTTGGTGACACCTCTTGGCAAAGCAAACCCTGTTCTCTTCAGTGATTGACCCGAACTGAACCACCAGAAAAGCCGTCAGTGGAGCTCTGCCCTGGATCAACGATCACTGGCTCAAACTGTGGAATGCTTGCGCTCCTCGCTCCTCGGCATTGTTGTGCATCAGAGCTGCTGGTCACGAGTCCCGAGTACTGACCGCGCTGACCGGGGCTAATCGCGCGGCGCGGCCGAGGCGGCGGCGCTCGTCACGCACGCCCACCGCCGCCCGTCCCGCGCCGCCCATGCGTCTTCCACGCCCGCGAGTTTGATGCCTCTTCTATCAGAGCAACAACGCTGCGTGGCGCGGGATGGTCACACACTCTGAGAGTCACCCGACAACAACTCAAAACGTTATCTGATGGCAAACGAGAACGACCGAGCAGCAAGCTCTCTGTGTCACTCAACAAAGACCCAGAACAACGATGTGACTGGGTTGTGCGCTTCGAATCTCATCACACCAGGAGAGAAGACCAGGCCGCACGGAGCACGGTTTGGTTTTGGTGAGTCTCTGCTCCTCCCCCACCCACCCGAGCACAAGACTCCTCGATGCGGATGCGCTCACGCCTCAACTTCGAACGTTGTTTTCACAACATGCTGATGGGTCCTTTATCACTTTTAATGTCAGAACGCGACGCTATAGATTTATCAGGCAATCATGCTTGATGTTCGAATCACTCACGAGGCAGCGGCTCCCGCAGATTCATCATTTCTGCCCGCAACACAAGTGAAACATCATCAATGCTTCTTGGAGCGGGCAGCGCGCATTGAGACCCGTGAATGGCGTCTCCAGTGACCGAACCTGCGACTCTGTAGCGTCAGGGGACTGCGTGATGGACGATGCACGGGGTCTGTCCAGGGACAGACTCAGGATCTGGTTGAGAGGGGGACCCCCTTGGCCAGGAAGACAAAAATTTGAAAAACATTCATGCAAAGAGGGATGCCTGTGCTGCAAAATTTGTGGAGTAAATACATTTTTCCATGGGTCAAGGGAGGCGCCCCCCCTGAGTTTGTCTTCCACTCAAAGCTTCGCAAAAACTGCACAGAGCCACGAAGTTTAAAGATGTTCGCAGAGGCAGTTTTGCGTCGGTATGAAACCTCGGCTCATGAGAAATGCGCCATGTAGCCGCTTTGACGCAACACCTCCGTCTCTCCTGGGCCCCCGAGGCAAATCCAGTGACAAATTTGGTGGGTTCTGGGAGAGGTTCAGACCCCGAGCCGAATGCATCACCGTGCGTTGCACTACAAACCTTCCTCAATCCCTCACACTGAGCTCAGTAGAAAGCACAACAAGACCCCAGACTCCTACGGGAGTCCCCGAAATGGAGTGAAAAGGTCATCACTCACTTTTTAAAATCTGCATTTGACACCTCGGGATTGAAACTCCGGGGTGAATGGTGAAGGAGATTTTCCAGAACAGGGAGCAAAATAAATGGACAAGATACAGTGCAGTCATCTGTGAAAGTCGCGAGGAGTAATCTTGTGAATCATAACCCGGTGATCCCGGCGGGCGGGTCGGGTCGGGTCGGTGAGAGGCTCGCGGCTCGAGGCGCTGGCGTCGCCGCTGTGTTCTCTCACGATCCGCACGCGCGCAGAGTGGACGTGAGTCAATCTGTGCACTGCTCCGGAAGAACGCGGGGACGGATCCATAGAACCCGGAGCACTTAGCAGGAAACACACCGCTGCGTGCATCAATTTCTCTTTCAAAGACAGGTCATCATTTCAATGGTCCATATTGGAGGAATCTTGGGTATTGAGTCCTGAGTAACTCCGGCGTCAGCATAAATTTAAGGATCAGAAGGTGGGCACGTTTTGTGTACATCAAGCTGGTTGACCCGTGATTCGAGTTTACGAGCTTCTCGCGTGTTGGTATCAAAGCGGGTTTTGGTATCAGCCCCAGTTACGACCGCCGTGAGAGTCGCAAAGGCTGCGGCGCAACATCGTCGGCGCGACGCCAGCTTATGGCCGATGCGAATGGCTTTATTGCACACTCAGCTTTTTATGGCATCAACAAGAGACTTGTCCATTGCTGGGTGGGTGGGTGTGCGCAGCGATAAACACCGATACTTGCACGCCATTCACATGCTGACCAATCTGCAGTGATCTCAACAGAACGCTGAGGAGAACACCTCGGCATCAGGTCACACTCTCTCAAGTGTTCTGTCTCTAATAGTGTGAAACCGGTGAATAAGTCCGCTGTGATCGTGCACAAATCTGAGTCTTTACTCAATTGTCCGGCTGTCACACTCATGTGACAGTCTACTGAGTCAGGTGCGGTGGTACGATAACCAACGCAGACTTTTTGTGCCGTGCTGTTAGGTCAACCAGAGGAGATCGCACTCTGCGCCTTGAGTACTCTTCTCAAACTCTCAGCCGCTTCCCTTCATCCGGG
>JAAUXT010116598.1_pt1 | contig 27825 bp, 37 predicted proteins | sample 7278171 | NCBI WGS metagenome assembly JAAUXT01 (sample SAMN14350112, study PRJNA611818) | marine sediment metagenome | isolation source: surface marine sediment (1.8m) | place: French Polynesia: Moorea | collected 2018-08
ATGCGAGGTGTCCAGCAAGGGCTGGGTATGTGAGGTGTCCAGCAAGGGCTGGGGATGTGAGGTGTCCAGCAAGGGCTGGGGATGTGAGGTGTCCAGCAAGGGCTGGGTGTGTGAGGCATCCAGCAAGGGCTGGGCATGTGAGGTGTTCAGCAAGGGCTGGGTATGTGAGGTGTCCAGCAAGGGCTGGGCATGTGAGGCATCCAGCAAGGGCTGGGTATGTGAGGTGTCCATCTTCACCACACGGTGCCGTTGTACAAGTGATGCGGACAAAACAGGGAATGAATGACTCGTGCATCAGTGAAGTGGACAGATCTAGGATTTGACGTTCCCCTCCGAGCAGATGTGTGGGCGTGAAACTATCGGGACAAAAACCTTTGCGTTTTCTGCAAGAAAGATAGTTCTTGAAAATGAGTGTTGCTGGCTGGTTTCCAGTGAAAGATTGGAATTAAGGCACGGAAACATCATCAGCTGGAACTGAGGAGATACGACTGCACGCAGGCAGCAGCAGACAAGAGGCAACGCAGAAATCTGAGCTGGGTGTGTGCAAGGAAACAAATTTCAAGCCCTGGACCCGATGGTGACAACATGTTCTCCAGCGACAATGCTTTCTGCGTTTTGTGTCCCTGACTCATTTTCCACAATTTTTGGAAAATATTTTGTGACGAAGTGTAGACTTGGATTTTGTTTCACCAAGGTATGTATTTTTTCTGGCCGCAGACGAGGCTCAGGAGGCGGAGGCGGTGCAGGTTCTGCGCACCATCCAGGACGCGCAGCGCAGTCAGGGCGCCGCCGCCGGTCGCGTCGCGTTCGCGCTCGCCATGCTGCACTACATCCTCAGCGACGTCCCCAAGGTACGTGCCCCGGCGGCGTGGCCCTGCAGGAACCGACGCACATGCAAGTTTGATTGCAGAGGGACGGGGACGCCGAGAGGGTCTTTGAGCGCAGTTCTACTTCTTGATGCGTGGTCCCACTGTTGCGAGTTGAGACGCCAAATCACGGTTCTGTTGGTTTCTTCGTCGTCTCAGTTTGTCATCAGTTGTCGGGTCTCCTGAACAGTTTTTCGAGGTGAGCCATGTGAGATAGTTACCTTGTGCGACAACAGGTCTCATCACTGTATCGGACGAAGTGTCATTTGAGGTGAGGGTCTGAACTTTCAGCAGGCCCGTCTCAATGTTGTCCGCGGTGACCAAGGGACGGTTCGGTTCACGGCTCTGGTTGTTGTTCGAGCCTCGTCGAATCAGGAGGCCAGGGCCGAAACAAAGAATCAAACTTTCATTTTTGTCACGTGGAGTTGTCTCCGTCAGAAAACCAACCGTTCTGGTTGTGCCTTTGCTTCACCCTCCTCACTGCTTTTTGTTAGCAAATGTTGGCAAACATTGCCAAAAGGGGCTCACACTTTGGAAAGAGCGCTGGAATTTCACCCTGGATTCTTTTGTCCCTGAACAAATCAAGTCACGTCGTTACAGACTTGTGTTGGTGTTCATTCAGTGAACAGCCATGCTGTCTACACCCCGAGGTTACTTGCTGCGAGCAAACAGATCCACAGTCCCCCATTCGAATGCCATTGTCGTTGTCCTGCACGGAACACAAAGCGAGTCCTCCAGTCCGTGATCCTGTCTTCTCATACCCTCGCATCTGGCTTCAGGCCCACAAGCATGTGAACCAAACCTGTCCTTGATTCAAGCTGCCAAATGTTTTCAAATATGAATCAGGAGCGGGCCACCACGGGGACTTTGTCCCTCTCTTGCGATGAGAGCGCAAAAAATCTTTCAGATGCAATTCAAGCCGACGGGTCACGGCCGGTCCATGGCAAATCACAAATCTTTTCTCAGATGCATGTGTTGCAACATGTGCATTGTGCTTTCTGCGTGCGTAAAAATGATTTTTGTATCGTGCCTTTCAGGCGAAGGAGCAGGGCCGGAGAGCGATTGTGGCGAGTGAGGGCGAGAGCGCGCAGGACGAAGAGTTCACTCGGGAGGTTCTCGACTTCATGAAGTTCTGTGAGAGGATGCCCAGTGCCTCCTACTGACCGCCCACGTGGTTTCGATCGGTGTGTGTGTGTGTGTGTGTGTGTGTGTGTGTGTGTGTGTGTGTGTGTGTGTGTGGTGTCGGGGTAAGGGTCCGGATCGGAGTTGGGGTTGGGGTGAGGGGTTCTGTGCGAAAGTAAATTTCATCAGAAACTTGTTTTTCTTGCTTTGCGCACGCACCCGACATGCAGTGCGCATGCAGGAAGTGAGTTGTGTATTTTGGAAGTGCAACTTATGGCCTTTCGAGAACGTAGACGACACGAAGGGACGAAGGGTTGTAGGCAAACATGTCCGACTGAAGGAGCGCAAAACAGCGCTCCTGCATGGGCTGTGTTTCGGAGTTCGAAAACCTGCAAACAAGATTGCGGCCACACCCGCATTCAGGAACCCGTCCAAGACCCAAAGGAAAACACAGGCTTGAAGTTGAACTCGCGTTGGGTTGGGGTTTTGTCCTTTGGCCCTGCTGGTTTTCATTTACAAAGTTCCCTGTTTCATTTTCTGTTGCCATGTTTCGTTTGCAGCTGAAAAACTCTTCACGTTTTGTTGTTGTACAGTTCGGTAATCTGAAGAATCGATTCATGAAACAATTGCGTTGTCAAAATAAATGTAAAGTTTATTTACATGAACTCTGACTTGATATTTGTTGTCAAAGTGACCTGCTCTTCGCACACGCGCACACGTGCCTCGTGGCTTGGTGTGTGCGCGTGCACCTGTTGTGGAAATGGCGAATGGTGACCAATCCGCTTCTTCCGGGATCCGTTCTGAACTTTCTGATACGGAACTGTGCAAAATGTAGGATCTCAAAGCTGACTCAAGTTTACATGGATGGTCCGGATGCATTGCTTAGCGATGTGAATCTTTCCGTTTGATCACAAGTGTACTGATGTTTCTTCGCTGAAACTCAAAAAGTTTGTGCCTGAAACACAGTGAGCATGAGTTTGCATGCACGAGTCTACCAACAGTTGACGGCGTGGAAGAAGCACTTCCTGATCCCGCTTCGCTTCCTGTACAGGTCGGAAAGTCGCTTCTCACCGGCACCGGACCTGCAGAGACAGCGAGCACTCGTGGTGGACGTCAAGAACACTGGCCAGGTGGGGAATTGGGATCCAGGAAGATGGACGCTCTGGACCAGAACACGCACTGAGGTCTGCGACACCTTCGCGCAAAGACAGAACTTTGTACTGAGCACACACACACACACACACACACACACACACACACACACACACAGATTTAAAAATACTTATAACAGACCCAACCAACTTGGAAATTTGTCCAGGCTTTCATTCGTCAGGGTGAGAGTGGGGGATCATGTTCCAGAGGGAAGCGTACCTGTGAGCATGTTGGATGAGCGCGTCAATCATGTCAAGAATGGCGTAAGCGTTGACGTCGTCCGAGCTTCGCTTGTCCTCCAACAACTGAAAGAAAAGAGAACAATTCAAGCAATATGAGCCAGAGGTGGTGACCTGTCCTCACGGTGGTGCTCTCTTCATTCAATTCGACCCAGGAACGTCAGGCAGGAGGATTTATCCTGGAGACCCACTTCCAACCTCAAAAAAATGAGGGTTTATGCTCATTATTTTCTTCAATGTAGGATGGAGTGGCCGGAGTCTTCGCATCTGTCGCAAGAACAAGACGTGCAGTGGTCCTCAAATGTGCAGACTTTTTATCTCTGCGCACGCAGAAAGACCCAACGATCGCTGTTTGATTTGTCATCCCATGGAAAACACAAGGCCACCGGTCAGAGAATTGATGAATCCACCGCCTCTCCGAGAATCGCACAGCTTGGTGAAAAAAAGCGTCAATTCGGAACAAACGACAAAGAGTAACAAAATGAGTTGACACCGCAGGCAACAATTCGAAGGAAGATATTCAATCCGGCGTGAAATATTACGGCAGGTTGTTTTTCATGAAAATTTTTACAGACGCATCTGCACACACGTCTCAACATAGCTGTGGCTCAAATTCAGCGATCAAGTCAACCTTTCAAGTTTGCAATTAAAAAGAAAAAAGGGAACAAAGTTGAGACCTCGTGTGATCTTTGGTGGTATTTTTCTCCAATGTCATTCTTGCTCATCTGGAAAAATTTGCGAGGTAATTAATTGCTTGGTTCTGACTTCATACGCTTCTGAATGATCACTCCAACTCGCGAGTGGAATGTTGCACACAAGGCCGCTGGAAGGTCACTTCTCCTTTTGACCTTTCTTGAGAATTCAAGAACCCCTCGGCCTTTTTGATTTCTTTCTTCAACAAACACATTGCGATGACTGAAAGGTTGCATCAGTCTTTGGCTGATCGACCTGTGATTTCGAGCACGCAAAAATTGTGCGTGACCAACCTCAAGGGAGAATGGAGTGGAGCTAGATACGTACGTTCCCTGAACCCCACATACTCTCCAGTTCAAGTGCCGTTTGTGGCCTCTGTCGACACTTACAGTCAAGGTACAGACCTCTGTGCTCTGCGACAGAGTCGCTCGCTGCCTTTTCCTGGTGCGCAGTGTTCTGCACTTGTTGTCTGCAGTCTTTGTCAGGACATATGATTGCATCAGGCCAGCTTCAACACACATTAGCCGCTCTATTAGCCAAGTGTTGAGTCGTTAGGGAGCAACTCGGATCGCTCAACTTCACTCCCCATTGTTGTGCGATGCAGCCCCTGATAAACCACTGTCGATGCCTCAATTTTGCGCCTCCTGTGTGTGTTATTTTACATTTGTTTGATCTCATGAGCTGCGGTTGTGATGTGCACACACAGTCCTCCCGGCGCAATTGTGGGGCCTGAGGCTCGGGGGAGGGTTCCCTCGCGATGGAAATCAGCCTCATTTGAAAGACACAATGAAAGCCAAGGGTATTACCAATGAAGAATGGGAGTGTTTTGTGGGTGTCAGAATAATAGACAAATTCTGTCTCTCCATATCCCTTGTCTGTATGAGTAGCGTTCCGTTAGGAATCTCCAGATTAGCACTGTCACTTATTTGTTGATGATCCCCGTTTCACTTGGGCTTCTGAACGATAAATATGCCATGACAAACACGGGCACGTCGACTCCGAACGGTGGGTCTGGAATGGTACAAAGTGGGTGGAAATAGACCCCGTCATGACCACGGACATTTGACCGGAACATCAACTGTGGGATTCCGGCCGCGGTGTCCTATCGACGGAGCCTCCGGCCGACGGGTGCTCACTCCCACTTGACCCCGCGCACAGTTCCCCGTGAGGGACGCAAAGCCTCAATTTGCCGATCCCTTAATTCACTTTCCTGGCAGTGTGAAGGTTGCGGCCGCAAATCCCCATTTGTTGGCTGTTGCAGGGATTGTGGTGATCAGTGGAAGAGACAAACGGTGATGTATAGCAAATCTATTGGATCTACCAAATAGAGATGAATAGGAGAGAATTAGTCGGAATGGGGAGTGTGTACTCGGTGAGTGTGTGGGCCGGTACACCGAAGTGGATCCAAGACTTCACTTTCAACAACTTGTTGTTCTGCATTCACATTGATTCAAATCCAAAAAAGGTCTCGGCGTCCAAGTTTGGTGTCTGTTCTGGACCCATCGCGGATACACACTCTCACATTCGGTGCACCGGACAAGGAAATGTCTCAATGAATGCAGTGTCACCTTGGGCTTCAGAGGAACAGGGATTAGAATTGATGAAATGCGTCGTAGAAGTGGAAAAGATCTATTCGTTATCCGACCTGATCAGCTGAGGGTAAACCTGGTCTGTCGTCTCTGAGGTATCTGTGGCGCACACTGAAGTTGGCTTCTGAGATTTCGTCAACATTCTGAGGAAGCCATATTTCTGACAACAATAATTCTGACGACATTCTTCTCTTGGTCGGTCCCTTTGAACCAAACACAGAGGGAGGGATCTGCACCCTCTTGGCGGGCACCTAATGCACACCTAAAATATGACCAACAGCAGTGTACAACATCACAAATAAAGTCCATTCAAAATGTGACAAAATGCAAACACTGCAGGCTTGTGGAGCCGCCCATGATAGAAAGGCATGTGCGAGAACCACACACCACCGGCTGGTGTGTAGCTGCACCGTGGACTCATGGGCACGACAGTCGACAAGACTTTTGCTGGTCGTTCAGACAAACAACCCAGCAAGTTTTCCTGCAGAGTGAACTCTTTGAGTTGCTGTCTTCACGTCACAAAAGCTGTGTTTGTCATGAATCCACTCCTTCTGGATTTTTTTGTTCGTGTCGTCTTCGTGTCTGCTTTCTGACTTCTCGCCAGCAAGTTCCACCAGAACTGGTCAGTGAGGGATTCCAGCACAGAAGTTTGGAATGCAACCGAAGGAAGTTTGTTGAGGTTTCTGTCGGAAGTTTTGATTGACAGGCCACTGATTGGAGCACGAAAGGAAGATGCCCGGAATAGAACTCCTGGTGCGACAGCTGTACGCCCTGCTGCACGAGAACTGGCTGAAAAAGTGGGGGTTATTGTCCTGGCCCTTGATTTCCGTGAGTAAATCGACTGGATAATGTTCATCCAACTGAGGAAGACCCGTCCATTTTGGGCACTGTTTGAGCTCTGAGGGCAAGTGGAGGAGGTCCTCTGTGCCCTGAGTAGCTACACACCCACTTCTCTGCCACCATCTGGGTACATTGGCTCGGTACCAACTCCACTTGTTCTGGTTCATTGTTGTTATGGACCTGTTGACACCCAGTTATGTTTATGCCCTTATTTGTCAGCGACAAGCGGACGTCGTTCTGTGGACGCAATTTGATAGGTGGTGGGGGTGCAGAAAGCAGAACGAGACAAACTCGAGCAGAAATGCAAAATTCACATCGCTTCTGGCGTCCAAAAGGTTCAGAGCTCCATTGAGAGCCCTCTGGATCTTGAGGCTGTTCGGCATCTCTCCCACTGAAGACGTTCCGCTGCTTTCAAGACTTGCGGAATGCAATGGAACAGAAACAATCACACAGAATTATGCAGCCACTTGAAAAACTGTCTGCTTTAAGATGCACAAAAACGGGTCCTGAATTCCGTAGAAAAGCCATGTTTGAAGCAGGCATGCAAGCAAAAGGGTTGCTTCTCAATTGTTCTGGTCTTACTGCAACTTGGGTGTTTCTGTGCCTTGAGTTTATCACCCCTTGGAATCCTGCAGAATCGGGATGGAGGCGCTCCAAATGCGTCTCATATTTTGGTCCCCCCTCTGAGTTGTGGTGGCACAAAATTGAAAGGAATTATTGGCTGCAGTTGGATGTCCGTGCGCCGACTGTAGCTTTGCACTCATGACGATTGTTTCGGCCAACAAGACGAACAATGATGAATGCAATTGTTCCATGCTGCAAAATAATGCCTTCATCCGGATATCTCAGGGCAAACAAGAATCATCATGACAAGTCATGTCCATCAATGAAGTAATTGGAAACCATGGCACTTTCAGCAAACTTGCGTCAACAGGCTTGTCTGTCAAATGGAAGAGGGGTCTCTCCGCCTGTTGGCTCCCGTCGGGTGGAGCTGCGCGGTTGCTGACAAGAACCCCGAAGGTACGGGCTTTAAGCGTAAAGAAAAATACCTTCTCGGCCGCAGGCCGATTATCACCAGTAAACTGTGCCGGGCGGGTCAAAGGATTCTCCCATGCCAGTCAATCGATTTTTTCAAAACAAAAATCAAGATCAATGTTTGCACGCGGAAAAGAGCAATCAAAATTTTTGGAGTCAGTGGAACAATGCTCCACAGGTGATGTCAAACTACTCGTGTGTACTGTTTCGCGAGAGACCGCTGGCAAAAGTCTGCAGAATGAAAGAGGTGTTTCGCCTGCACGTCAACTCGATGCATTCACGTCAGTCGACACCAGGACCTCCTTCGCTGAGGGAGGCAAGATTTGGGGGGATTTGTCTCAACAAATGACAATGCTCAATGCCAAGATGGTTTCGAAGCTTCCCGTACTGGCTTATTGTGGACATCTCGTCTCTATGCAAAGATCGTTCTGTTCTGGTTGGTTGACTGTTTTTTGCTCGTCAATAGCTGAGTGTTTGAAGTTCTCAACCAATTTTGTTTCACCCAGTTTGTGTTTGCTGTGTGGAGCGATATGTGAGAACAGCGTTCAAACTGGGCAATTTCAGGTCTCACAGTTCGCAACACTGCATTCATTCCTTGATGCTGTTCGTGAGTTTTCAACCACACGCACGAAAAAAAAACTATCAAAGATTCCCCGGGAAGGCGATCTCCGCACCACACCCAGACAACTTTTCATTGTCACACGCTGTGTTTTTGTCTTGCACTTCACGAACCCAATTGACACGACAGTCACAAGTTCGTTTGGCAATGATTTTGGCAACAGTGGTGAGATCAAAATGCTCCTCAATGAAAAATCCTTTTGTGTGGGAAAAGGTAACAACACAAGTCTGGTTTCGTGTTTGAAAAACAAATGTCATTTGATCACAGCAGTTTGAACAACCTGATATTTGTGTGTTACTTCACAGAGAAGAAATCTTTCCAATGCCAAAATGCATAGCTCCACCGCACAAAAAGTTGTGTTCAAAAAGTACTGAGTCATCCTGTGCTTTTCAATGCACCATTGTGCGCACCACAGTTCAACAGTTTCTCAATTCCACCGCGGAAGCCTGAATGTGCTCCTATTTTTGTCAGTCTCGTGCAGAATTGATATTGAAACTTCAGTTCAAAGAAAATCCTTCAAAGCGGCATGCAGCAAGAAACTTGGCGATTCATATGAAGTATTGGTGGCTCGAAGCAATGTGACTAATTCCGACGTAATTACTTCTAATTTGATTAGACTGCGAAAATTTCACCATTTACCCTTTGCTTAATTTCTGTTCTGATGGTATGAGATCCAATCAAAGAAATGCTCAACTGAAGAAACAGAGCAGGCAAAACGCAGCAGACAGGGAAACTTAAAACTGAGATAGTTCAATGTTCTTGGCAACGAGTGTGACTCTGATAACTTCTGCAGATGTCACGACCTGCCTGGGATGGTTCCACCCTGCAGGCCTGTTCTGCTGCATTCCCAGCTTCGATGGTTTCGCACCCATCACACTTCGGTAGTTTCGTCGAGTTCGTTGACTTCAGCCAGTTCAGACCACCAAGAGAGCGCATAATTCATTGCCAGCACACACACAAACACACACACACACACACACACACACACACACACACACACACACACACATGATCGTCACCAAGTCCGTCCTAAAGTTGTCAACACGATGTGTGCACTATCCTTGGCCTGAGCGCGTGTCACTGACTGTGCAAAGTGACCCCAGTGAAAATCACGCATGTATCACCATTACTGCAGTTCTAAGAATACTCACTTCAACACATGCAGATCTGCAGCTGAGCCTGGAAACAAAAGCGCATCCCACTCAGAGGTTGGCACTGTTGCTCATTCATTCTGTTTCCCACCTGGATCACTTTCTGTTGACTGAGCTGCCATTACCTTTACTGCATCATTGGGGCCTTTTGTGAAGTCCTGGCAGCAGCGGACACACGGATGATCGGACGTGTCCCCAGAATGAGAAGCATCTTTCCCCTGGACTATTAATTTATGCAGGAGAGAGTCGATAAACGCGTTACTTCCACTGGTTAACACCAGGAAATATCTCTTCTTGCGTTGAAGGTACAGCGAACACTGTTTGTGTTCAGGGTCTATCAGCTGAAAAACCAGATTGGAAGGCGTTTGTGCCTGAACACATGTCAACTGATGCAATTTTCACCGTGACTAATGTTTTCAATTTTGTCCTGGAGATTGGAAAATTTGCACATTTGGTGGTGTTTTGTTTCCAAACACATTCGCACCAAAAGGCAACAAGTTCTCTGAAGACCTGCAATGGATCTGCAGGGAAAATGTCTTGTAAGAATGTTTCATGCTAAGCATGAAGCGCTAGGAAAACGCAGTCACCCACTTCCTTTGATGTCAAATCCGGCAAATAAGGGAGACAGCAAACACCTGACACTGAACCCCAGAGGCATATTTCCAAACGCTGATTTTGTTTCTACAGATCTCCATCCAGCAAGGAGTTGGATCAGAAAGTTGGCGCAATGGTTTTGAAAGAGGTGGGGGCTGTCCAGCCACACGTGTTCTGCCCCCGTCCTGTTGAGCGTCGCCTGTTTTAGCACTGATGCATTTCCAACTTTTTTGAAATTAATCAAAGGCTTTGGGTGTGAGCTTTGTGGAGAGTTAAAGCGTCAACAGCAACGTGAGAGTCAGAAGTTTGATGAGATTTTCTGGAATTGAGACTGTGTCGCCGAAATTTACACAGACAGACAGACAGACAGACAGACAGACAGACAGACAGACAGAAACAGACAGACAGACAGACAGACAGACAGACAGACAGACAGACAGACAGACAGACAGACAGACAGACACATGTTGAGCACCATCAAGGGAAACCACGTTCCATGAAATCTGTCGCTGCATTTTGCATTTTTTTGTTCTTCGAGGTCCAACTGTCAGGGACAAGCGGGGCGTGAGGACGCCCAAGAAAAGTACATACAATGTGACTGCGAAAGGTGATGCTGTCAGCGCTGAACACAGATATGTATACGTGTACACGTGTTTTTCAGATGACATGACGGACACAACATGGTGGTTCACAAAGGAGTTTCCCTGGATGTCCACCTCAAGAAATGCTCGCTCAAATCCGTCCGCCCCGCAGGACTTGATTGCCATCAACAAGAAAAGTCGAGGACACTTTCGGCAACAGCTCCCGGTCATTGACACTGTAAAACTCTACCACGCCAACGCATCGTTTGAAGTCCGGCTTCCAGGAATTAGACTGAGATGTGGTTGTTGACCGACACAAGGGAAAGCCACAATGCGTCATGTGCGACGCCAGTACGCTCTGGACAAGGAAAGAGACCAGATGCGAATGCAGGAACCTTTTTCAAACAGTTGAAAGCAGTCTAAGACCCGAAACAACATGTCAAAAACTCTCAAGAGTTGGTCTTTGTTGGCACACAAAATCAAATTAAAACATTGCTGAACTTTGTTTAGAAGGTCACTGAGTTGACACGTAAATTTGTGAATCAACAGAGAGCAAAAGGACCACAGACTTCAGCAACGCGTCCGCCTCTTCTTGCTGAACCAACCTCATTCTCCCCACCCTGCTCAGAGTCTGAGCCTTCTGAGCCGAGGGCAACGTGTGAGATGTCACAATGCAGACCGACCCAGATGAGTCTACGTCGTCTCACACACGATCCACAAAACGAAAACACTTTCTGGTTGTCTCTTGTCAGAACCTTGGTTGCACTTCAGGCCATTGCTTGTTTCTGTCTTGTTGCCACCAGCCTACGCGCGGTTTAATTCTCTGGCCGTCTGACCACAGGAAACCAATTGATGAACCATTGTCGTCAATTGGTCGCTGCTCTGGGCGCTGCCAATTGAAGATCTGAAGCACACAGAGGATTTCCGAGCACAGGTAGGAGTTCTTGCACTGTTCTGTTGACAAACATGGGCTCAGTTTGAACAATTGGCCCCTTTTTTGCGAGCACCCAAAGAAGCAAAAGATAAGTCCGAACCCTGTTACACACATTTCCAGTCTGGAGCATTCGCGGCTGCAGATTTTGCGCAGTTTTGCGTGCGTCATGTGTGTGTGTGTGTGTGTGTGTGTGTGTGTGTGTGTGTGTGTGCGTGTGTGTGTGTGCGTGCGTGACACGGTGAGTGCGACTGGGTGAGTTTCATGACCCCTCGTTACGAAATTCGAGAGTTGCAGAGAAGAGATGATGTGGACTCTGAATTTAGTGCACCACCGAACAACGTCAGGTTTGCAACAGGTCTCCGAATTTGTTGCCTGCATATTACAGGAGGCGCGAAAGAACACGCAGAGCTTCGACACCGGAGCTGCAGGGAGCTTCTCTGGCCTCACACTGCACAATTTTCTTTCATCTATACAGCCCCAGATTTCACTGCGTAACACTGGAATCACGCGTACATGTCTGGTCACACGCGAATGTGGAAACCTCATGTTTCAGTGTTCAGGTGTTTGCTCCAAGCCAAGAGGTTATCAAATGCGGAGTGAAACAGGCCTGCTGTGCACCTACCCTGGCCAAGTTGCTGTCGTAACCTTCTCCGTACTCCTCCACCGACCGCTTTTTCGTCATCACGCCTCCCTCAATGGCCGCCACGCACACGATCAGCGCCAGCACCACGGCAACGATGCGTTGGAACATCATCTTCTCGGCTGAAATTACAAAGCTTGTAATGACGCAATTGAAGAAGAAAGTTTTTTCCAATTTAACGTGTGAGGGAGTACACACCTGGGACAAGGGATAACGGATTGAAGCAAAGTTTGATGGCTTGGCGGGGAGACTGAACCTGCATAAATTGTCGTTTCGGGACATCGGTCTCATTTCTCAATTACGTGAGTGTTCATATCGTTGTCGAAAACGAGGCACGATCGGCAACAGACAGATTTGTTGTGGAATAGAGATGATACAATCCAAAATTGAAGGAGAGTTGGGTATTTTTTGGTCATTGAATGCTGTTCTGTCAAGTCCAAGTCCCAGATACTCGTATATATTTTGGTCCAGCTTGAAGTGACGAAACATGGGAGTGAATGCCACAAAAAGTACGTCTCAATTAAACGTCTTTCACTGAGAGAAGACATATCCTCAATTTAGTTTTCCAGCTGCTCTTGGAAATGTGATTCCTGCCAGAGTATTACTGCTTGGAATACCTGGTGGATGTGGTATGAAAGAAGAGCTTGAGCCGACCAAAACTTGCGTCAAAAATTAGTCAGCGCTTGGGTGTGTCAATTTGTTTTCAAGTAATCCAATCTAGGAGATACAGGTTTGGTTCAGAAACATTGATTCTCATCAAAACTTTTTCATCGCAAGAAAAAAACAGAATCTTATGTTAAATTGAGAGATGTGAGGCTTGTTTCCCAGATTTTTGAAAGAAGTAGATTTGAAGTGCATTTTTGTTCTCGCAAGCTTCAGTTGCGGACAAGAAAAAATGTCCTTGGCACATGATGTTTCATGTCAGGTGAAGTGAGCTCTGGACACAGGTGTTTTGTCTTCTGTTTTTATGAGGAACGGAAACATTTTGTAAAATATCGGAGGGTGTGGTCCCCGTGTTGCTATTTCCAGCAGTCTTTGGAAAAATCCCCACAGGCAAGATCGATCCTTCCCTTGACAAGGCAACCAGCCGACTTTGGCTCGGGTGAATTTTAATTCATCCCAAATAAGCACTGAAATGCCTTTTCTACCACACACAACGGAATTGCAGAAAGTGTTTTTGGAAAGCTGTACTCAGCCATTATGACACAGTTCCAAAAATTCTACATCCTTTCGTGGGGCACGTAATCACGCTAGGGAAACGAGAGTGAGATACTTTGAAAGTCAGTTCCTTATTTGCGGATTGATAATGAGATAAGAGACGACGACAGGAAGCACTAATTGGATAGAAGGAGTCCCAAAACAGGAAAACAGAGGATGAGCTGAGCCCCCACAAGAGCAATTTCGACAACGACAGATCCAGAGTGTGGATCAGCGATTGCTCCAGAGAAACCAAAATACCGGTGTCTGTCTCGGAAAACGACGTTCGTTTAGTTGGAATTTTGGGAACAAACACGAACGGGATCTCTTTTTTGTCCGAATTCAAAGTGTTTGCCCGAACGGACGAAATGGCTCAATGTTAATTTTGCCTTCTGTATTATGTTTGACTTTTTGCACGTGATTTTGATTTCTGCCTTGTTTTCTTTGGAAAACCAACTGAGAACAACCACCTGCTTTGTCAGTACGACGGACTCATTTCTTTCACCAGGACACCCACAGACCAAAATAGCTGACTTGAGGTGCATGCGGTCCATGCCACACTTGCAGGAATGAACTGTCGAGATAAACTAAATCCGTCTGAAGTCTCAGTGCCAAGGTTTGCCGCTTACACGAAACAGGAAGGACGTTTGGTCCACCCCAACAGCGGTAATCAAGCCACGAGTGCAGTGGTCAACTGTTCAACCCGCACCGGCCTGAGAGTCTTTCTTGTTTTTTTGAAGGAGTTCAGAGCCAGATCCTGGAGAAAGTATTTCTTTTCATACTTGCTGGATTGATCTCGACAAAGCTGTTTTCGTCAGATTGCACGAACTTGGGACAGTTTCAGCAGATCCCAGGGAGCAGGAGCACCAGAAAACACCAGTCTTCTTTCTGCCTCAAAGATTCCCAAACCCACCAAACCCAGCACGCAAACCTGACAGGAAAATGCCTTCAGGCTCAAGATTTCCAGTGCACTCCTCAAGAAAGACTTGACTCACTTTTTGGAAAACAACCACATGTAAAATCTGTCACTGTCTTGTTTGTTTTTGGAAAGTCGTGAGGCTGTGTGTGTTTCATCAAACACGCAAAAAAGGCTGAAATTCGGGTAAATTTCTCAAACGTTCACCACAACTCTCATTGTCAAGGAACAAAGCAAGATTATTTACTCAAATTGACTTCAAAACGGCGCAAAAAGTCATTGCACAAGCTGTCATCTGATCATGAATCCACCTCCAGAAAAGGTAAAAAAGCTTTGCCTTTATTCGAGCATTTGTTTCAGCAGATAAATCGCGCAAAAAAGCAAATGAGATAAGCTGGAAGCATTTACCTTTTGCTGCACTTTGCGGAGAAGAAAGTATTCTGGATGACGCGGGACTGTCGCTGTGCGCTCCGAATGGAAGCGTCTCGTGCGCTGGGCACAGCTTTAGTCTGTCTCTCGCCCAATGGGATCGCAGAGTCAGAGTTTGCGCAGACGTCGTACGAACGTCGACGTAACGCGTCGCGTGGGTTGATGTGGGCGACCAAGTTGGGCTCCACCAAGAAACATATGGATTTTTCGAATTTTACGTGGAGTTATCTGTGTGAAGCTTGTGAGAAAATTGTGTACCAGATTTCAAGAAAAGAAGTCATCAAGTATTCATTTGGACATTATCGTTTCACACACTTCTGACTGTGACAGCGGACAGAAGAGAACAAAGCAAATCTGCCTTTGTCAGAATGGCTCCAAGGAAGCAGAAATTTTGTTCAAAGAAGAACGGTCACAGTAAATCGGAGCTGCTTGACGAGAGCTTTGATGTCTCTCTCATGCGGTGAGAAGCCAGGGCTGGACGGAATGTGGATGCAGTCGTAACATGCACGGGGCCAGAATCCGTTTCACCAAAATTCTGCTCCTACTCTTCCAGCCCAAACTTTGTCTCAGTGTCACACGCGAGTCCTTGTGTCGTCTCCACGTCTTCAGATTACTCCGTGAGTTGAGATTGTCCAGTTCTGGGGACTGTCCAGTTCACAGCAGTAGGTCCGGTGGCCACCATGCAGTTTTGGCCGGCTCTCAGCGCTAGCTGAGGAGATCCTTCTCTGCACCTCTGCGTTTTTTGGCTTCACTCTAACTGTATTTATTCTGCCATTTTTATGGGCCCCCATCGCCCGCAGACTCACCTGGATCCCTGTTATATGGCAGGCTTGTGGACATCTCCCTGCAGATGTTTTCGGGTGTTTTCATACGACAGATTGTCAACAAATACCCGTGGGTCTTTACTTCCTCAGCGACCGAATGTTGCAGATTCCGGAGTTCAAAACGAAAAGCAAATCCATTGAGGTTCCAGGCTTGCGGTCGGTCTCCTGAATAGGAAAGGGAAACAGGTAAATTGGACCAGAGGAACACAGCTGATGTGCCCAGAGGTGACATAATTTGGTTGTCATTTTCCATTGTTGGAAGTCATAGTTTTCATCTGTCGCACAGTTTGAAAAAGTATCCGTTTGGTTTGACAAAAACAAACACTCAAGGTTCACAAGTTTTATTCTCCTCCATGTTTGGCATTTGCCTGGGAAGTTCTCGTGAACTGAAACAAGAAGGAGTCTTTGTTCTTTTCCACCCAAACGTCAATATGTATTGTCTTGTCAGAGAGCAGCTTCGGCGTTTTGTTCTCCCACCACAAGAGCAGAAGAAAGGAATTGGTGAGTTGGATTCAGTGCACCAAAAACAGAGGTGTCTTCCTGAAATGCTAAATGTCTCCAAGACGAGTGCGGTTGGCAGATGCAAGTGAAAAAAGGTGGGTTCTTGATTTCGTCGCAGACAACCTCTGATGCAACAAAAAATCACGGCCTGTGGATCAAAACTTCGGCTGGAATCTTGACCTCTGGTCGCTTGAAGCATCGATTTGTGTCAGCAGAACGTGTTTTGCCTGAAGAGTTGCGAAGACTTCTCTTCATGGATGGGATTCCGACACTGTTCTCGCATGGAGTAAGTGTATTACACAGGTGTCAAAGTGCGCGCCTGCACAAAATTATCGAAGATAAATTTTGTTGGACCATCTAACCTGGAATTTGTTCGTGCGAGGGTAATTTTGATTTTGAAATGGCCGCTCTTTTTCTGACGTCGTTTCCCCGCAGGTCTCTGAACCAGGTTCTGAATTTGCATGATCCATTGCTCGAACTGAGTCCCAATGATGAATGGAGACAAGGAGGATGAAAAAGATCTACATTTTCTCGTGTTGTCTTCAGGAGCGGAGCTTGTTTTGCAAAGGAAGGAAGACGCAAAGGCCCGTTCAGTATCAGCAAGGGGTATTCTGACAAAAGAGATGTCTCGATAAGGGCACAAACGGGAAAGTTGCGCAATCTGTTCACGCACGCTTTACAGCTGAGTCTGGGTCGGGCCAAACAGGACATTTTTTGGGATGTTTGACTCAATATATAAAATTGTGTCCTGTGTGAGTACGCAAGGGTGGCCGTGCTCTTTCAATCTGGATCTTGTGCCTGTCTGGCCTGTCTTGTCAGACAAGGCTTGAGGATGTGACGGGTGTGTGTGAAACCAGCAAATACCGATTGTCAGAGAACAGACAACCCACCTCAGTGACAACATCAAGCTCGTGTTTGACAGGATCATGAGCTTGAAGAAGAACTTGCTCATTCTTGGAACCGGAAACACAGTAAATGCAGAGGACCCAAAGGCTGATCAACAAGAGTTCATCACCGGATTGCTCATGGCAGATCGGATTTTCTGGTTCTGTGCAGAGCAGTGTCTTTCTGAACCAACACACGACACGCCGGGTTGTTGCGACAAAACTCAACCAAACAAGTTTTTCTGACGTTCAAAGCAACCTACAGGTTGTCTCCTTTGCATCGCTGCTGCTCACTCGGCTACGCCCACCAAGTCCCTCGAGTCCTAGAACTCGCTACACACGCTCGCCCAGGCAAAACGTGCAAACACCCATCACGTAACTCTCAAAGCTGAACTCCCCAACCTCCGTGTGCTTCGCGATGCCATCACCGATCGGGACACGACATGCTGCAGCTCACAGAATTTCGCAAAGTATTTTTCTTGCAAGCGTCCAGGAAAGACCATCTCGGGCAGGTTTTCGCTGTCTCTTTGAGTTTCGCCTTTCCGGCTTCATCCAACAAGAATTCAACCAGATGTGCGGGACATTTTTGACAGTCAAATTTGGAAATGCCTCTTGATTGACAAAGGAAAAGACTGTTTTGACTGCCTGCACGACAGGAACAAGGTTCAGATGCATTCGCCTCCAGGCCAACACTTGCTCAATTTGGCAAAGAACTTCATGACATCAGTCGATGGTTGTGGTTGTTTCAGTGTGTTTCGTGTTTCGTTTGCGACTGCATGCAACTGTGTTTGTTCTGACAAGGAGAAAGGAGGCCGAGGATGGGAGCTCCAGAGTGCAGGAGGAGTGCACGCGGAAAACATGTTTCTGCCAACACCTTTTCGTGCTCATCATCAACATTGTCAGTTTCTGCGGAGGGTATCAAGGAACGTTTCTCTGAAGCTCGAGAGAGTCGTCGCCGTATCAACACTGAAGTTGATCTAAATAGCAGACACTTGCCTGGAATGGGCAGGGCTGAGAAAGTTCCATTTCCCTTGTTTCCTGTCCGTGCGTCCGTGGCGTTCCTCCTGCCTGTAGTTGTTGAAGCATTCATACAACTTATCTACAGCAAAGTCAAAAACGATCGACTCCCCCCTCCCCGGATCTGTACACTCAGGCAAGAAAACAACATCTAGTGTCCACCACAAAGCAACTTTTGTGACCCTCCTTTGATGCGTGGTGAACGAAAGACCCATGGGCAGCCCATCCTAGCGACAGACAAGCCGGTCAAACGCAAAGAGGAGATCGACCTGCAGATTCTTTCCGACAGAAAACTCGTTTTGAATCTCGGAAGTCTGGCGCCCTATGCACATTGTGGATTGTGAGGACAGGTGTCAGGACCTGAGGCACACCATGGAGAAAACTGAAACCCTGGGGCGAACTGTGCTGGACACCTGACCATGCTGCAACACACATGTTTATTGGATTCAGCTACGTATCACACATCACATGCATCGATATATCACACTGGTCAATGAGAATAAATGCTGCACAAAAATATGGCTGATTCCACAGCGTAAAATAAATATTCTCATTTGTACAAGTTCATTCGGGGGAAATTCACAGGCACAAGAAAACCATCCACGACGCCATTGGAGAAACTTTTCGTTTACACAATTCAGGGGTAAGTTTTGAATCAACGCACATGATTGGATTTAACTCTTTGTCTACCCTACAGCACTGCGTCAAGTGACAAGATGAACTTGTTTGAAGTTTGCGTTCCACGTGGAACGCGACCGCCTTTGTCTTGGGACTTCCAGATTCGAAACAGAGACATACTGCCTCGGACTAGTGTAACAAGAAAGCAGACAGTTGAACACAGGTGCGTCCCGAGGCATTACACCCTTGAAAGGAGAGGGGGGCTGGGACCTGCACACATTTTGGAGGTAGGCGCTGGGGCAGGACATATCTGCACGGGGTAGGACCTGCCCAATTTTGGGTTTGTCCTGCCCGCAAAGACCTCAGGCAGTGGGGGAAGAACATCGCGAGTCCTACACTCGTACCCCCGCCGAAATATCAGCCTCCAGCTGTCATGCCTCCAGCTGTCTCCAGCGCATAACACCAGCTCTCTCCAAAAGACTCGCCAGTGTGTGTGTGTGTGTTTGTGTATGTGTGTGTGTGTGTGTGTGTGTGTGCGTGTTTCAGAAGCTGTGCCTGTCGGAACACACATCAAACTGTGAAAGTTGAAAACTTGTCGAACAGCTTCACAAATTGGACATTGACATGTGACAAGCCCACCACGTCACCAAAGAACGCGTTTGCATCGAAATGCACGGAACCAAGGGGTGCAAGACATTCTCAGTAACTACATTTCATGGGTATTCGTCGTCGTCGAAGATCCTCTTCCCCGGGTCTGCTTCGTTCCCTCTTTCGCGCTGTTGTTTACCTCAGCCTCATCCTGGGTGTGCGGAACCCACGGAGTCGAAGTCCCTCAGTCCCTCATTCCTCAACAAAAAGCTCACAGAACATCACAGAACAAGGCCTATTTCTAAGCACGAGAGTTGACTTGCATCAACGCGCACCAGCGCACACCATTTCGTTGATTTTGACTGCAGCGTGATTGAAGAGGTTCGAAACAGAAATTGGCCTAATGGTGGAGTCAGGTGGTCCTCAGCTGTGTCCCGTCGTGTCGTGCCGCGGGCTGCCGCCCTCCGCCGGCTGCGGCATGTGGAGCTTCTCGTCCAAACCTTGCGAAGGCCCTGGAGAAACCAAGTACGCAATGCATGCCCACACCCCACACGGAGCCTTTCTTTTGAATGAAAGACACGCCAAAAATATTTATAAGCAGCGACATAGTAGACGCCAGCTTGACAAAGGCTTTTGGCACACCAAGGCCATGTGACCTCGAACGTTTTTGAGCTGAACGATAAGTTCGTCACTGGAAGAACACGGGTTTCCCGGAGGAGGTTTCCTGGAAGACGTGAAATTCATTTTGAACACAGTCACTCACCAGAACCCTCAGGGCCGCCGTAAGATATAACCTGACTGTAAGCGGACAGGGGCTTATTCTCGTTGCTGTGTTTTATTCCGTATGCGAAGTAGATGATAAAACCTGAAAACGGAAGTGACATGGTTCATCATCTCTCACCCGCCACAAAAATAAACAGTCGACCAGAAAAAGGCGATGGGCTCGTTCAGACCCAAGGAGGACCACACTTCAAGGTGAGGTTTCCGCGGACGGGACGGGACGTACCGAGTGTGAGCCACACAACGAGACGAACCCACGTCAAGGGCGACAGCTTAATCATCATACACATGTTGAACAACATGCTCAGCGCCGGCAGCAGCGGCACAAACGGAATCTGCGCAGAAAACGAAAAATCTGCATCTTGAATCTGATCAGCCCGATAAACTGTGAGGAATCCTGTTCAAGGCATTTTGACCAGCAATAACAGACACAGCAGAGAGTTGCAGAGACGGACGGACCTGGAAGGTGAGGAAGCTCTTGTTGGGCTCGTGCAGCGTGAGGACGCCGAAGCTGAGCACGATCCCTGACGAGAAGACGATGAGCAGGATGATGGCCCACCACTTCGCCGCGGACAGGTGCTGAAAAAGCGTTCATGCGTGGCGTGAAGTATCAACAAATATCTACCTGGGCTTCGGGACCGGAAGAGGGTGAAGGTCATCAGCACGGATCAACAACCACAACTGACCTGCATTTGGCCCAGCAGGGTCAAGATGAGTGCATGGTTGAGTTGGGTTGTTCGGGACAAACTGAGGATTTAGATTCTCACAGACACAAAGGGACTCTTCAGAGTAAGGGCTGGGTCCGGAGGCAAGACGAATTTCAAAAGCACTTCAACTTCAGTTCTCTGTGGCGTCAAGCGTGTGTGCGCGAAACTGAAATACTCAGTCATCAACAGTTTTTCTCACTTCGTGTCCGATAAGAACGAGGATCCCAAACGCGAACATGAAGACGGCCATGATGCACGTGGCGGCCGTGGTCGTCACTTCCGGTGACGCGCTGCCGAGCACCGGCAGGTGGCGCCAGCGCGACTTGAGGCGCCCGATGTCCTCGTGACTCTGCGGGGCGGAAACGTCCGGAAACACGGTGAGTGAAGCGGACAAGCTCCGTGATACAGTCTCTGCGGGCCATGGGAATGGAACATAACATGTGCTTCAACGGCGGCGTCAAGGTTATTGCGCATGCGTGTTTGCGTGACCTGTGATTTGAGGATGGACTGCTTGTCGCCGGCGTCGGGCGGCGGCTCCGGCGTCTCGGCGCCGCCCTCGTCCCCCGAGACGGCGTCGCGCAGCTTGAAGGGCTGCACCTCGGCCGGCTGGTAGCGCAGGATAATGACGGACGCCGCCACCATGGTGAAGCTCATCAGAGTGCCGAGGGACAGGAACTCCACCAACACCTGCAGCGGGACACGAGTCACGTGACAGCAAACACAAACTTCGTGGTGCTGGGGGGAATTGACAAACATCACTTCCTGAGCACAGATTTGTTTGTTTGACACTCAGAAAGAAACATTAGAACACGGCAGTCTGCTCACCTCGATGTCGATGAGAAGCGCGAGGAGGGAGGCGATGACCCCGAAGATGGCGATGGCGATGACCGGAGTCTGCGTGCGCGGGTGCACGTAGGAGAGCTTCCGGAACAGCAGCCCGTCCGCCGCCATCGAGTAGACTGCGCGCGGCATCGAGAACAACCCGCCTGCGACAACAAGTCTGATGAACGGACATAGAGATTCACAGGCACGCATTCGTTCCTTTTGTCAGACCCATTTGCGCATTCACTTTGTTTTCAAGATTTATTTCATGATACAGGTTGGTTCATTCTCGAGCACGCACACCTCACACACACACACACGCACACACAGTTCGGCTGCGATGTGATGGCAATTGTCAACTATGTACGATGTTTGCCCTCGTTTGCAGATACCTATGAGGGAGGTGACGATGCCGAACAGAGCGCCGATTGCGATGACGTATTTGCCCCAGTTGAGGCCTCGGTAGGCGAAGGCGACGGGGAACGGCGCCGCCACGTCCGTCAGTTGGTACGGCATCATGAGGGTCAGGGCCGCCGACGATCCTGTCAAAAACACATTCACGTATTTCTGCAGCAATGGCACACTTTTGTGCGTGAGGCTTGCCAGATTTTGAGCATACAAGAGATCAATGAGCCCGCGGCTCCTGGCGGCAGGTATTGTGCTCACAACAATCATTGTTCCAACAAACAGGCCATGGCCTGCCAAGAACCATTGGTATTGTAACTGGGGGAAATAAACCGTCATTGCTTTTGGCAGGTTTGGCCCAAAGCAATGAAACTAACAATGGGATTATCCCCCTCCTGCATGGTTACATAACCAACAGTTGGTTTGGAATCCAACAATACACACACATGCATTCATACATACATACATACATACATACATACATACATACATACATACACACACACACACACACACACACACACACACACACACACACACACACAGAACCACTGTCGCGATAGCGCAAAGCCCGAGGCCCGCCGAAATGCTGCGAGCTTGCGCATCCATCCTCCTTCCTTGGGCATGTAATGGACGTGTACGAACCCATGTAGAGGAGCGTCACGATGGTCATGGCGGTGCAGGTCGCGATCGGAATGGAGCGCGCCGGGTTCTTGGCCTCCTCCCCCGCCACCGCGATCCCTGCGTGAAATGGGACGCCGTTGATACAAACGACTCACACCAAAAACGCACATGGCAAGCTCTGAAGCGCATTGTCGCGACCACCAGGACCACTGGCTGAGGCGTCCCGGAAATGGTCGCGAGTGCTCGGCATGGTCACCTTCGAATCCGATGTAGGCGTAGAAGCAGGTAGCGGCGCCGGCGAAGACGCCGGGGAAGCCGAAGGGGAGGAAGCCGCCGGTGCCGGGCGCGCTCCAGTTCTCCCCGCGGGCGTAGCCGAGCCCGACGCTGATGATGAGCAGGATCACCATCAGGTTGATGATCGTGAGGACACTGCAAGGTAAACCCGCAGCAGTGATGCAGCCGTGAGAGTCAAAGGGTGTTTGAAAGATAAGGATGTGTTATTGAAATAGAGCAACTCACGCACCTACAGCACATACAGAGAGAGAGAAGAGAAGAGAGGGAGGAAGAGACACAAGAGAGAGACAAGAGAGAGACAAGAGAGAGACAAGAGAGAGCGAGAGACAAGAGGGACAAGAGAGAGCGAGAGGCAAGAGGGACAAGAGAGAAGATAAAAGAGAGAAGAGAAAAGTCATGGTGGTTTGTTCTGTCTCGTCTTTGGGGAGCCACATGTGTGAACCTGACTCACACACTGACGCACGCACACAACCCGCGCGAGCGCACCTGTTGACAGTCACTGAGATCTTGGCTCCGGACGCGATGAATCCCATGACCACAACCACCGAGAGGAAGGCGATGAAGTCGAGGTACGAGCTGATCCATGGCACGTCCATTCCCCCGATGTACTCAATCGTCCCATTTCTGCAACAACAATTCAATGTTTCTGAAAATCTTTTCAAAGCTGACGTCTGCGCGTGTGTGCGTGTGTGGATGTATGTTGGGTGAAGCCTGTGGTCCACTGTGTGGAATTCAATCAGTGATACCGGGAAGAAGGTGACAACATGAGAAGGAACTCGACTGCAAGATTCCTGCGTGAACATGCGATCTATCTGGACAAGTATTTTCTGCGTAATGCTGCAGTTTGCAATGTTAATTTGTCTTTTTTCTTCTCGATGTCTGCAGTTTTGTGCACTTTGTCCAGATGCTTCAAAACTCTTTGTGAAACGAAGGCTGGGTCCTTTTCGTGTCCGGTGGAGTCCACTTGATTTGACCACAGCTTTCTTTGTTTTTCAATGCAAGAAGATGCATCTCCTTCAGTTCTTGAAAAGCAAAGCTTGGGTTTTTGGTTGGTGCAAGGCCGAATTGTGCTGATTGTCAGTGTCAAGGCAACGGGCACAGAATATGGCCAATCGAGCACAAATTGATCCGACTCGACAAGTATTTGTCAGAAAAGCAAAAACTGAAAGGTGTTCAAACACAGAGGTGGCAGCTGTGGATGGATCTGTTGCGACCGAACAAAGCAGCACCTGCTCCACAGCATCACTCACCACCCATCCCGAGATCACCGCGACAGCAGTTTCTGCGATCTGTACACGCATGTGCGACGCTTGTCTGATCCTGTTTTTTTCTCATCGTTTTGTTCTTCTCTTGTACGTTATTGTCAGCATCGATACTCTCACGATTTCTCTCAACAGCAGCACGCAAACTATCGTTTTGTTCATTGCCACGTGTTCTCATGTTTCGTCGTCTGACGCCTGAAGGGGCTGCAGACCACTCATGTTCTGAACAAATACAGTACTAGGTTGTTTTAGTCTGTCGTTGCTCGTTTGTCCAAACGAGATCGGTCTGAACCAAAATGAAATGCATCAATGTTGCAATTGGAAGCTGCTCACATCACGATGGACACGTTGGTTGCTGGTTACGAACAAAAACACGCACGACAAGATCAACAGGTCGAGCGCGCAAAAACTAATCTCTCAAATTACGCATGTCTGGATCTGAATGGTCAGCAACGCCCCCGAGCAACGAAAAGCTGTCACAGAATCAAGGGTTTCAGTCTCCTTGCTTTCGCTCAACAATTCCCCAGCAGCGATGCACTGGCGAAGCTTCGAAATGTCACTGAGACACGTTGTTCCGGTGGTCAACGGCAAAGTTCACCTCATCAGCTTGATGAGTTTTGGTCAGCCAACTTTCTTCTTGAGAACCGCAAACAGCCATCTTCGTCCAGATGCCCAGAGAGCTGAGGTCTGGGGTATAATCCAGGATGAAGGGTGAATTTTCTGTTCCAAGGAAAATTGTGTCTGGAACGAATGCGTTTCCCACAGTATGGCGAACAAGGACACGGGCAAAACTGTTCTCTATCGATGCCGAGAAGCGCATTTGTTGGTTCAACCCTGTCCACAACGAATTCATTGTGCGCCCAACGAAGGCTGAAAACTACCATCCTTTGACAGCGAAGCGAATTTCTTTGGAGTGCTTTCATTTCATCTGCGCAAGGCCTCGTACTCGTATTTCGTTTGAGCCATCAAGACTTGTTCTTGAGTTCACAAATTTGAAACGTTTGCAAATATAAGACAATACATTCAAACTGTACAAAGCTGCAGAAACGAGCGACACTTAAAAACATGAGTTTTGCTGAATATTGTGAGCACAGCCAACGCCACAGGAACACAGACAATCCCCTGATTGTTCTTGCGCCGCAGCTGCTATCATCACAAAACTTACTCTGCGACCTATACATGTCCTCAGCACAAAACCCGCTTGAACAATGCTCTCCAAACAGATGAATTTTCCCTTGTATGAACTCACCAGGTGCGCAAGGCTTGCCGCAACGAAAAAAGCCAACACTTTTGCCGACATCGAGGTCAAGGGTTTTTTGCGCATGTGTATTGATAAGGTCGCGCGCGTCGCTTACTTGATGGCGCCGTCGAACAAGGCGTCGAACGAGCCACTGAAGGCGCGCGCCACTGACGCCGTGCCCAGCAGGTGCTCGAGGATGATGTTCCAGCCGATGATGAAGGCCCACACCTCGCCGATCGTCACGTACGTGTACGTGTACGCAGAGCCCGCCTGCAGACAGAAACGTGCTTTCTTTGCTCTGGGAAAGGGAACCATGGTGTACCGTGGCGCACGTATTGAAGGGAAGAGAAGAGCACGAGCAGAATTGGCCGTAATCAGGGACGAAGTAAAAAGCATCTGCCACAGTCATTGTAATTGATCAGACACAAACATCTGAACAAAAAACATGCCTCTGCCTCCCAGGTGCATTGTCACTCATTCTGAGAATTATTGCATTTTTTGAGACAAAATTTTCAGAAATTACACAAATTATACAGATGACCACAATTTGACTCAGCTGTGCGATCAACAGCAATGATCACAGCGCAGCTTATGCAGCCAAAACGTTCAAAGGACAGAATGGTCGACAGCTCGGGTTGATTGTTTTTGATATGGCGTCTCATGTTCAGATGTAAATATCATAAACGCAGCTTTTTAGCAGTTTGAAGCCGTGTCAATGCACAAGAGTACACGAACACAGAGCTTTCTGGGCTGCAGTTGAACAGTCAGTCGCCAAAAGAACGCGACCACAGCTGGCGTTGGATTCTCATCTGATTGACCCAACCAACTTCAATCCTGGATGCACAGCTCTTCTGGACGAATCTCAGAGCCGCCCCCTTCGGCCGAACCCATCACCCCAACGATTACAACCCCACTCCCTTCTCTGACCACACCTTTGGCACTCTGGCTCCAAACTCCGCGTAGCACAGCGCCGAGAGCAGGGCTCCGATCCCGGCGAAGAAGTAGGAGAGGACGGCGGCCGGTCCCGCCTCGTCCTTCACCACGGTGCCCGTCAGCACGAAGATTCCGGCGCCCACCATGTGCCCCAACCCTGCAACACAAGGGCGAAAACTTGCAAACGGAACAGCGATCCTGATCAGGTGCCTGGACTGTGTGGACGAAGAGGAAATGTCTGAGTTTTGGTTTCATTTTGCTCTGAATCGCTGGGGGGATCCTCCATGCAAGCGACGCTTCTAAATCCTGGTCCTCAGGCCGGGAGGGGTCACCGCGATCAATAAATTAAACCCTGTAATTGTTGTCACAGGCCACGACAGTCACGAGATGGATCGGCTTGCCGGGACGCAGGGGGAGACTCGCTGAACATTTGCCGCCCAAAGCCTCACATAGAAAACGGACGAACAGAACGACTGATCTCAGGTTGAGGGTCCGTGCTTTCGCAGTCCGCAGTGAACAAGAACACTTTCACTGCCATGCGGGTGGTGTGGACGCGTTGAGCGCCGAAATGTCCTTTTCAGAACAAACGACGGACTGTACACAGGACGCGCAATGTTCTTCGTTGTGATGATTGTGCACACAAACAGCATCCTGTGGTCTGCAGGGAGACAGGTGATGACCACACAAATTTGTGATGATCATAACTGGTATTTAATTAAGGGACAGGGTGATGGCCATGTGGCTCACTTCGGTCATCACCCCTCCGCGCATGGCTGTCCTGTTGCGATTTCCACAGCCTCCGGACCTGATACTCGGCCTACTGATATGAGTCTCATGAATCTCAATGATTCTCCTAGGCGCGTTCTCGCCGAACGATAAGTGTGGGGCGTTGATGAAAACGGGAAGACCACGTGACCCTTTCGCGGGGAGACACGATCACGATGCGGAACTTGATTTTCACGGGAGGCAGCAGATTTGAGGGAACAATATGTTGTAAGGTGCAGAAAGGTGAATGCTGGGTCCAACAAATCATCGCTTTTGCTGCGCTCGAGTTGCTGAGTGACTGTTGCAGAAACGGGCTTCGTTCCCGCGCTCCACCAAACAATGCAATCTTCAAATCAATCGTGAGACTTTGTCACGCAACGCACTCGTGAGTACATGTAGATTTGTTTCGTGCTTATTTTCCTGGGTTGCACCGAGTTTCATTTCCCACAGGTAAACGAGGCTTCCCTTCCATACAAATTGGACCTCAGCGGAAATTTGATTTGACAAGCCGATTGCGCTTTCTTCCACCCTGATTTCCCTCGAATCCTATCATGGAAGATTAGCGGTCGAACTGTGCTCAATCAAACACAAAAGAGGCAAATCTCGCCATTTCTGGAGAAGAAAACAAAACGAGGTTTCTTTTGCCAAAACGTGGAGTTCTTCAAGAATTCCCATTCCCTCGTCATTGGAACTTTGTTTTGAGAAGCAACATGCAGCGGCATGAATAATTTATTGCAGCTTAAGGGAACTTAGTCTCGCAAAAGAGCAGCTTTGATGCCCCCGATGCTGTTTCTCAGATGGAAACATCTGAAGAAAGGCACATGGCTCCAGGGGCCCCGAAGACCAGGGAACAGCTAGACTTTCAAGTGGAGAATCAGCCGCGCGCAGCGTACATCGGCAGGACAGCACTTGTGTGTGTCGAAGAATGTGTGCATAGTGTTATGTTTCTCAAAAAACAATTGCA
>JAAUXT010048682.1_pt1 | contig 27823 bp, 34 predicted proteins | sample 7278171 | NCBI WGS metagenome assembly JAAUXT01 (sample SAMN14350112, study PRJNA611818) | marine sediment metagenome | isolation source: surface marine sediment (1.8m) | place: French Polynesia: Moorea | collected 2018-08
ATGACCAATCGCAATGCAACCAAAGACTATGTGCCAGTGCACTCAAGTGTGTCGCATTCGCCATGTCGCAGAACATGATCAGTCTCATCGTGGTTGGATTCTACCTCGTACCACCAGCGAACAAAGTTGCGCCCGATACCACACCATGTGCTAGCTCTGCCAGTCAAGAGGGTTGGTCACGTTAAAAACAAACCGTGAGCCCACACCACTCAACAGTTCAGATCTTATCTTGAACAGCAGACGCCAAAGCGGGTCACTGAGTATGAGCACACACCTTGTCGCATCTTCGCGACAAAATAGATTCACTGAAGACTGAAAGTATTTCTCTGTCAAATTGCACTGTATGCAGACCACAGTTGAAAGAAAAAGGAAGAAACAAGTGCAGGCTCCACGGTGTTCGAAGTCTCCAAAATTTTTTATCATCCATGGAAACGCATTTCTAATGCCAAGAAAACTTTCTTTTGTCATTTTCTGACCTCCCAATGAAAATAGTGCTTTGAATTTTGTATCTTGTGATTGCATTTGTTGAGAGCTTTGACTTGGTAGGTCACATGACTTGGGAATCCTCAACCAGACCTCCAGGACCCGCCACCAGACTCCCAGTGGACCACCTGTCAGACTCCCACTGCAGAACCCCCCACACTCATGTGCCAGCGAATTAGGAAAGACCTTGGGTGCCACCTAATCAGAGAAGAGCAGGTTGTGATGGAAAAATAAGAGATAAACTACGACTAGATTTTCCAGTGGAACATCAGCCGTGCACCATGTGTATCGCCTGTCAGCCGAATCCACCAGAAAACCCAGACTCACCTGTGTTTCTGTTCACAGAAAACCACAGAGCCTTGTGTCATTTTTTTGTTTGATTGGGGGGGGGGGAGGTGTAATCCACACGGGACCAAGCCAGCTAGATACACGGCAGAACTGCTATCAGCGCGGCTGATGGAGATTAAACAGTCCGTGGCATCTTGCAGTTGTGTTGTGCTCAGCACACTCATCGTGCCATCGAGCAGGCCATGACTAGTTTTTCATCCCAAAGCAAATTAAACAGTTTGGTTTGTTTGAATTTGCAGGAGGTGGGGTGGAGTGGGGGTAGAATTGGTCTTTTTAATTTCCCGAAGCCTTCAGGAAATTTAACAGTTAAGTTCCATTTGATTCACAAGGGACGGCGGAATGAACTGTTTTGTTTTCTCCACACCGCGAATCCTTCTGCTTGGTGACCGCAACAAGCGCCCGGCGAAAACCACGAAAAACTCAACCTTCCCATGTCACCACCCTTTGCAAATCCGATCTGATAAATTCCGTTCTTGTTTGCAACAAAACAACACACCGCCGCAGAAATGAACCTTTGGTCCCGTAGTTACACTCTATAAAAATTCTCTCTTTCAAAAACCTGTCGGTGGTCGCTCAATCACCAACTGAGTTGCAACCTTCTCGTGTTTCAAAGCACGGGAATGTTTTCGAGCGCGACTTGGTCTCAGTCACTACGTACTCCTCAAAAGAAAACAACAACGTGAGGTGAATGAACAATGAAACATGGAAAAATCATGCCGCAACACTTTTTGCACTCGGTAACCCTCATTTATGCACACGCATGTCATACGAGTACTGTGCATCAGACTTCGATGAACATGGTACGACATGGGGAGTGTAAATTTTCAGGTGCGCTAGCTCTTTGTGGTGAGCAAAAACCCTCCATAAATGTGGCAAGAACCTCTTGCAATCTTCTAAAATCTGATTCCACGAGAAACACAAGAATGAGATTTCTTTCAAGTTGATTCTTGAGCAGATACACAAGTACTCCATCAGTTTAGACCAATGAAATTCACGAAAAACGAGTCTGGTCCACAAATCAAGTTCGTCGCGTCCCGTCTTGATAAAAACTCTCCCGAGGGGAGGGCAGCAGACAATCATGTCGAAGCCAACGTACAACACCTCGTTCATCTTCGTGAACAATTTCAATAAACTTCAGTCAGCTGTTCTTTCGAAAGCACGTGGCTTCCCATCAACCATCAACTGACAACATTTCAAACTCCTTCAATCGACCAGCAGGAGGCTCGACAGATCTTGGATATTGGGGTTTTATTTCTCTTCAGTCACCAAGACATCTGTTGAGCTCCACTTGTCTGGTGCATCTCCTGACCTTCACAAAGCACCCTCTGTGTATGGCTAACCACAAACATGAATATCCTGTTTCAGCAATTCCCACACACCAACCACTGATGTTTTAGCAGGGTAAGGAGCCCATTTGTTGCACCACAAATCCGTATGTGAAGAGCACACTGTTGCCATTGAGAGCTGCACTCACGTCTGCAAGTGAACAAAATTATTACCTTCAACGATACAAAACTCGGAGGGAAATAACTGCGCTCAAGAGACTCTGCCATCTGCTGACACAAGGAATCAGAACTGAATTTCTTTGGTTGAAGGCTGTTCTTTCTCCAAATCTTACAAAATGCCACTGGGAATTTCGACCGACAGTGGCGTGAGGATGCTGCCATTCAAGGCGATGCATGCTTGGTGAGGCTTGCTTTTTCTATTATCCGAGGCCATATGGCTTCGTCATTCAAGCCTTTATTTAATCCCCTCCCCACATGACAGTGGAGCGCAGGACGAAGATTAACACACATACATCACAGCACATTATCGATCTCACTACAACCGGGCACGACGCTGCTCCCGTGACACGTTCCTGGCAGCAAACACCAAGGAGCGTTTGTTTTGTGAAGTGGAGAGTCTCGTGGGTGACACAATTCGGGCACAATACGAGTACGAGCAAACAATGTGACCCGACCCTGGTCTTCAACTTTCGCAAAACAAAACGTATTCTTGCTTCAACCGCAAGAATATGTCGCACTGCAAGTTGAACGAGGTCATGCATCTGGCCACGCAGATTGTCATCTCGACCCAGAAAGCAATGCACCCGATTGCTTTTGTGCGTGCAACCAAATTGGGCTGATGTCAGTCAAAAGCAACGCGCACATGCTATGCTCAGGACTGCTGCGAGGTGCGATTCAAGTGACACTACTCTGATGAATGAACGCAGAGAGAGAAGCAATTTAGCACAAATGGGGCGTCCCCGTGAAGCTTTCTTCTGCCATTCAACATCCTGTCACAAAACAGATTTTCCATTTCGGCAACAAATCAGCATCAGAACGTACAAAACACAACAAACCAGATTCGTTGGCTTTCGTCAAGTACTCGTACGAGCTGGAATCTGTTCGCCAAACAAATAACAGAAGAGACTTGCAGTCGTCAGGGAATAACAAGATGCTTACCGATGTCACTCGACAAATTTTCACGTTCTCAAGGTTTGTTCCAATTTGGTGGAGAATATTCCACTTGACGCACAGATTTCATTTTCTGAAGAAGTGGCACATCACAACCCGTCACGACAATGAGCAACGGAATGGTGCTGGCTGAGAGATATCGATTACCGCACGGAATCAAGCGCATACCACCGCTGCTTTTTGAAGCTGTTTTGGCTTTTCACGCAACGAAGCTGGAAAGGAATCGTCCTCATTCAATCACAAAAGGAAATTCATAATGCTGCCCACGCAGGAAGCATTGTCATTGTGCATGCTGTAATCATGGAAACATGACGGTGCCAAAAGAGCACGGCATCTCACCGCGCACTGGAAGAGCATCTCATGAATTAGCATTCCGACCAGGCACCAAGTCACCATCACGTGAAAACGCCTTCTCTGCTGAAGCGGGCTGCACCAAATACTCGGCAGATGTAATGCAAGTCCACTCGCGAGGACACTGCCGCTTGGGATGCATTTACCGCCGGATATGGCCAAATCAACGAGGGCAAAAATTAAATCCACACACCCACAAATCACATCCAGGTTGCCAGGCAACAAATCAACTTAAATCCCTCCCTTTCCTGCTGCCTTGCTCGGTTTTATACGCCGAGCATTGTGTTTTAATGGCCAAAAGCGACGGTCGTTTTTTTACGTTCACTTAAGTGTGGATAATGAATACTGACAGGCGGCCTCACTTGCACGGCTATCAAGCAATTTCTGCATCACCCGCTTCTTGCGAAAAAACGTTGATTCAATTTATGGTTGTGTGCCTGGAACGATCCATTATCCACTCATTTAGAAGTGACTTTTGTCTTTTCTGTTTGCCCTCAAGCTGTGTACAGCACTTGAATGCACTGCACTCGTTCTGCCAACACACGGATGTTTCAGACTCCTGTGTTACCAGGTTCCACACGAATGACGGCTTTCGCGTGCTGTCTCCAAGTGACATTTATTGCCTCGAAGGGAGAGGGTAGGCTCAGGTGTCCGCACCACTCGATTGTGCTGTGGCGGGATGGAGGAGGAGACAACACAACCGCTCTGCAATCTACCTGCACTGTTGCGCTCTCCGTCTCATGGTGCACTGGCCATGGAAACATCTGAGCCTGACAATCTGCCATTTCCTAAGGTGACGATCCCAAACTGACACAAACACCTTCCACCACTTCCACCAGTCCCAGTGAAGCAACAGGACTCCATTCTGCAGACAATGACCCGACGTGTTCATTCAAACTGTTCACAAGTGAAGCCACATTGAAGTGTTCCAACTTTTGTGGCTTGAAAGGCTGCCAGTATCAACATCGCCGACGGTTCATTGTGAAACGATCCTCTCTCGAGATTCCACAAGTGACCTCGATGTATTACCGCTGAACATTGGAGTACAAAAGCGCACGCGTCCAACCACGAAAGAAACCTCAATGTTTACTTGTCTGCAAAGAGTGTTGAATGTTTCCCAGTCAAAACCTTGTGAGTCACTTCTGCCCCAGCGTCTTTGTTCTGCCCAAAGTTGCACCAACTTTGTCATCAACTCTGGAACATCAGTGTTGGTGTGTTTGATCGTGAAGTGTCACCAGAACAAGGGATCACAGATCAATGAGCCCACGGCTCCTTACGAGTACAGCGGGAATTGTGCTCCCAACACGCACTGTTCCAGCAAACAGGTCATGGCTGCCTGTTGCTCAACCCATGCCAATCATTGTTTTGCCCACCCACCCCCACACTGGAAACAAACCAACAGTTGGTTTGTGTGAAGCAACTACATGTATTGCCTTCATGACTTGTAACTTTCACCACAACAAAAAGAACAACAATGAGTTGGTTTTTTTTTTGTGCGGACCCCCCCAACCCCTGTGGAAACCAATGGTACACAAACACACACATGAGAGAGAGAGAGAACACACACACATGAGAGAGAGAGAGAGAAAAACACTAAAACACTATCATGATTGCACAACAAAGCCCGCGGCTCGCCGAAATGCGTCTCTTTCCGTTAACTTGTCCCAACGGCCGTGCTCTATCCTACCAGTTCGCCTGCACACATTTGCGTATTTGACAAATTTTAATCATCTGACCTGTTCACAATACTCGGTGGAATTGTGAGAATGGACCTGACAAAGCGCCAATTGCACGGTGTTTCTGCCTTGGGCACATCTTTTCAGTTTTTCCGTTGCGTGGGGGAGACCCAATCACCCTCTTGACCCCACTTTCTTTCCAGGTGAAACCCCAGGGTTGGGTTACAATGCTGATAGGCATCCCAAGTTTCAAAGCAACGCGTTTGCTGTGTTGCCCGCAAAAAGAGAATGCACGCGAGCTCATTGTGGTGCGCGTTCCACGCGTCAAAATGCACCCGAATGTTCGCGGTACAGCACCAGGAACAAACCTCGAGATGCAGGAAGTCTTGCCTTGCAGCTGACCAACTCCAGAAAACAGCACACCTCGAAGTCCATTTTTGTTGTGAAAGAAAGAAGCCCTTTTTTGCCATTGGGTGCCGCAGAAAATTGAAAAGTTCCATCAAAGGAACACATTTGAAGGAATGGCTCCTATCTGCTTTATTGCACGGACTGCACCACATTCATCTCCAGTTTCAATGGCGACCTCGCTGCCATTTATCCATGTCTGCGCACTGCACACCTTTTAATCAAGTGCTGCGCACTGAGAGATACATGAATGAACGCTTTTATTGCTTCTTTATGCACATGTAAATGTTGCACGTTGATGCATAATTCACTGAATGCAGGTTGCAGGTGGCCATTTCTATTCTAAAGATTGGCACAAATGCCATGAGTTTGTTGGAATGACGAATTAAACGTCCATCACGATCCTTGATGATAAGGATACTTGCGACAACGAAAATACACGCGCACTCCTCCTGCACAGAAGGCCTGCCTTTTGCAAAAAATACAGTCTGTTGCCGGTGTCTCTTTTGTCCACACCGATGACACTCGACGTCACTTTGAATGACGTTTCAAGTCCTCAATGTTGAATTTATCTGTCCACACATCCACAGCCTATCTTTCAACTCGCCGAACGATTGATCTGCTTTTTTGACGGGTAATTTTGCTCCTCGCCAAGTGATGCAAACAAATACCCCGAAGAGCAGATTAAATCTGGCGAGCCTTACTCAATTGATTTCCTCAAGAGAGGCGTTCTGCACTGGATTTCAAAGCATTCCGCTCCCTGCACAGATGTCTCTTGTACGCACGTTTGTCAACACAACCAGTCACAAGTGCCAGCTTGCCACACGAGCTTCGTTGCAGGCACAGCAAAACATGATGATCCAAACTGCACTAATGATTTATCCACCTGTTCGGCAGTGCAACCCTTGATCATAACTAGACCTGATTTCACACGCCAAGCGTGCACCCTCGGGCTACATGCGTTCTCCTTGTGTCGTAAATCCAAACAACACCAACTTACTTTGCACACAAATCCAACGAGCATGAGAAAGAGGAGAGGACAGACTCTCAACCAACTTTTGTAGTTAGTACTCGTACGTGTCTACTTTGAGATGACTTCCAGTGCCGTGTCAAATTCCCGGCAAATCTTTGATTCAATTCCACACAAGCACTGAAACTACACAAGCAAACCTCTTCATGTATGCCAGAAGTGTGGTGGAAAAAAAAGGTAAAAACACATCCACGTGTCTTGACTTACCAACAAATGATGTGCTCTATTTTCTCTTCTGACATGTTTCACTGTTTCCACACAGTTCGCAATCGGTCCTCAGGTGAAAGAACGCTTGTCAACATTTTCAAGAATTGCTGTTGCAAAACATTCCTCATCACCAAACTAACTCCACCAGTGCTTGGCTGCTTCCCGTTATTTACAACGAGATTTCCCGTGTCTGACAATTCATCGCCTACAAATCACTCGTAAGTGCGCAGACCAATCAAGTCCGGGCAATAAACTTGCAGCCACAATTTTACAAGTACGTCCTTGATACCTTTGACAATTATCGGCCTTCTGCGAAAGCAGCTTTTTGAGTCAATTGTGCAGTGCAGAGCCTCGCAGCGTGGATGGTGGTTATGACGGCGAATAATCGATCGCTCGCTTCACACAGGAAGTTACAGAGTGAAGTGCATTGCACTGGAGGACGGGAGCTGTGGCTGGCAAACCGCCTGCTCCACTGTCAGCAATAGTACGAGCACCGTTCACAAATAGAAAGGCAACTACAACCGTGAAGCAGGTGCCATGCGCCTCCGCAATTTGTAAACAACATGGCAAGTCTGGCAGAAACTCTGGTGTCATATAGATCTACGTCAGTCTTATTGCCAGGAAATAGATCGTGGACAGCATGATGTATAATTCAAGGTCCTCACTTCCTGAAGCAACTCTATCTGTAATCAAATTACTGTCCAGCGCCTTTCTTCATTCTGTGACATGAAAGGCGGGTTCCCCTTGAGACAGCTCCGCAACCTGCCAGGATGCAACAAGAAAAGTCAATAGCTGAGAAAGGCCACCGATTCTGCTGCTAATTACGAAGGTGCTACAAGCCACTTCCATCAAGGGTCCTCCCACAGAGAGAAGCTGGGCCCGTCAGAGCAACGAACAGCTCTGACAAGAGCTCTTTGCATAACTATGCATGCATACAAAGATGATCAGCAACAAGACCTGTGCGTCACTCCAAGGCACATACCAACGAGCGCGAACTTGACAAATCCACTCTTCATATCCAGACGAGTAGCACCTGACACTTCAATGAGTCTGTTGTTCCCAAGAGTGATGCCACACAGTATTGATCACATCACAAACATTGAATCATTTCTGCAAATGAATCATGTTGCAATGACTCAACCAAACCACTGTTTTCAGCTGGACTTTCAGCAGTTTACCAGGCCTGCCTCGTTGAACTTGATGAAAGGCTGAGTTCAATGACAACCGAACGATTTCAGCGCGCAACAGAGAAATGTATACTTTTTGAAAAAATAATGGAAAATAACATGCTTTTCGAAGCAACCCATTTATTTGCACACCTGTCGACGAGATTTGAAAGACGTCTGTCTTGAGGGGCGAGTTTCCTGCGCGTCCACCTGGCCTCGCCTCACACGGGCCGCAGTGAAGCTTGAACCCAATGGAAGCCCTGTGGACCACCTGCCTCCGGCCTCCAACAGTCGCACGAGGGGTGTCACATGATGTGAATTTCTCAGCACTGCACACCGAGCACTTTTTGAATACCCTTACATTCACATCTTCCCACCAAGGGAACATGCTTCAGGGAATCTTGGCCTGGTTTTCAAATTTGAGTGTGCCCTCACCATCGGTGTGAATTTGTGTTCGCGACCCTCGAGTGTTTGTGTTGGTCTCCCGAGACTCGGCACGCGAATTCACATATTTATAAACACATCTGATCAACAATGTTTTTGACCAAGGCCTTTATACTCGTGTGTAGTCTCTCACAAAACAAGAGATTGGAGGTCAAAAACCGAGCCAAATTCCTCCCCCCCCCCATTTCTCGAAACAAGCTGGTCCTCGAACAAACTGTGTGTGTGTGTGTGTGTGTGTGTGTGTGTATGTGTGTGTGTGTCTGTGTCACTCTGTGTGTGTGCGTGCGTGCGTGCGTGTGGTTTCCACACAATGTTTTTGTGAATCATCAGAAATGCTCCCCCCCACACACCAAACGAAACTTTTTGCACACACACACACACACACACACACACACACACAAACACGTGACATCACAGCGACTTCAAAAGTGAGCTTTGGTCGCTCGGCGTGCGGCTTTGCTCGTAAAACGTGGACTTCAGCGTTCCAAACTCAAGGGCAGAACAAGAAACCAGATTTCAAACACAACACAACACAACACCTTCGCTTACCTTTCATTTGTGTTGCCTCCTGAAAATCATCACAAACATTCAACATTTTGACATGTGAGCATCTGATGATCTTGTTTCGTGAGAAACGTGGCTTACCTTTTTTGGAGCTGAAGCTTGGTTGATTTCAGCATTATCCTCGTTATCCACAGTGATTTCAGTGTTTTTTGTGGCTGCTCTGCAGAGCTCAGTGCTTTCGTCGCCACTATCTGATGCACATTCTTTGTCGAGAGCACTCGGTGTCTTCTTATTTACACGCTTTGAGGCGATGCGTAGTTTTAGCTGACCCCTGTCAAAGTTGGTTGCACGGATGGAAAATTCACGCTCGGGCGAGGCTGCCGAGAGGTCGCTTTCCCGGCTGGTGTCGCAGGCCGCAGACACGTCCAGGTGGCTCGGTTCTGCAGCCGTATCCCCCGAGGGAGGGGACGACGGTGCTGCATCTCCATCTTTGCTCGGTGTCGGTCTCGCTGGTCCCAGGGAATCATTAGACAGCTGTGGGGGAATTTGGCTTTGTTCCATAATTGTTGTGGTGTGCTCACACTCTTTTCTTACGCTTACTGACCTACATGATGGCTACGGCTGATTTCGTTGGCTGAATTCCCATCTGTGATGTTGCACTGTAGTTTCCATCTCCATGAAAAGAGAACAAATGATAACAATGACGAGAAACCTCGGAAACCGCAGTACTGAGTGGGAGAAAGGAACTGCGTTGTCTGATTACCCCACGGCAGAAAATTTGTGACAAACTCGCCTGCCGATAGCATGGATCACCAGGCGGAGTAGCACCTCAGACGGTGGCGTCGCCCACAAGTGAATGTCCAGTCACCAGGACCTTCCAGCAAATTGTCAAAAGTCGCGCGACGGGGGGTGGGGATCACCGCCGATCACAATGTCACCTGATATCAAATTTTTGAATGGCAGGTGACGTGGCCCCCCAGGTTGCTGGACATCAGGTGGGTGGGTGGTTTCTTTCTCACAGACAATTGAAATCAAACGAGAAGCTCCAGAACTGCAGAGTAGGCTCCGCAAAACAAGATCTCGAACATGAAGAGACCTTCCCTCTCTGATTTCAGATACGGACGAGGGTGGGAACAGGGAAAGGCGCTCCTGTAGGTCACATCTGCACTCCAGAAACTTGGAGTTGGGGGGGGGGGGCGTTGAACACGAACAGAAATTGGGCCTTGACACCTCCCCCCCCCCTTGGACAAGCCAGGGCATCAGTTTCTTTCGGCAAACAAACAAGCCGTCACCACACCAGCATTCCACTTTCCACAACCTCAAGCAAAGGCTGCAGGCCTCAATCTTGTTCAAAAGCTGGTAAATTCTCCAGCAAACAGTCGAGCAACATTGGCAGATCTGATCAATCATCACAAAGTGAGCAACTCGACAACCCAAGCAAAACTCTTTTGTCCGTCTGTCCACCTTGCATCCTTCTGTGTTCAAGTTTCTGCAACTACCTCACTGCTGCTGATTTGAAACTTGGTTTAAATATGTGTATGTCAAGTTGTTCTGCTTCTTCTGAGTAAATTGGGGCTCAAAACATCAGACTCAGTCAAGCATAACATGTCTTTTGCCATGATGCCACAGCCAAACGTGCATTCACGGCTGTATTTGAACGCGTGCAACAACCGTGAGGCGAGCAATCCATTGTCCCAAGAAAAAGAAATTTGCCACTTACCTCGTTTTGGCAGCAAAAATTTGCTTTGCTGTGCCAGAAGGGAATGATTCCCTCGTACTTTTCGCGAGGACTCTTGGCGTAAGTAAAATGGCGTCGAAGTTGATTATTTACGAGTTTTTGAAACCAACTGAAAATTTCCTCACAGCGCCGTAAGCGGATCTGAAAAAGTTCGCGCTCGCGCAAGTTGCAGAAAAATAAAATGGCTGCGCCCAGTCGGCGAGGCATTGTGTCACTATTTGTGGGGAAAAGACTACTTCTCGCAGGTAATAACCTTGTTTTACGTGTTTTGTTGTCAGATCCACTTTATCCGAAATCTTGCGAATGCAACGCCGAGACATACATGGACTCTAACCCTGGCTCCATCAAAGGTCCAGTTTACCCTTGGCTCTTTCATCAGTGGAAGTTGTGCGAGGGAGATCTGGGTCCAACCCAACTTGTTGCACACCTGATCTTCCTCACAACAATCAACATGGGAGTGACTGTAAAAGCGTTGCTTTCTTGTTTCTTCCAGTTTGGCTGCCTCAATTATTCGCCGCGGTGTGTGTGTGTGTGCGTGTGTGTGTGTGTGTGTGGTCACGGATGAGCACGTTCTTTGTGTGCGACAAAAGAATTGCGCAAGCTGATTGCTTCGATGCAAGTGTTCAAGACATCACAATTGTCGCTTTGACTTGATAGATCCCCGTAAAAAGGTTTTCCAGGTTCAGGGCGCACGGCAAGATTCTTTTTTTTACTGCAAAAGCGGACTTTTGCTTGAAGCGATGTTTGCGTTTCAAGAGCAGGTTTTTGCCTGGGTCTGTCTTGCGTCACGAGATTGACCAAATATGTAGATAAGCAAGAAATCTACTTCCGAGGCAGTTTCAAACGTTGCGCTTTCTGTGATTTCCATTTACGTACTGTGATCGTTTCCAGAGAAATGGCGAGCAACAAAGGTCTGCCGGAATGTAAGATACCTTTGCACGAAAGATGATTCAAACCATCCGCAAAAGCCACCTGCAGGTGCCGAGACTGATTTCCGAGACAAGAGGACGCTTCCAGAACAAATTCGAATCCTTGAGAAACTTGAAAAGGATCGAGACCTAATCCTTCAAAAATCCCAAGAAGATGAGTCGAAACATGAACAACCAGACGACTCCACAGTGACGAGTGCACCGAAGCGAGTCACGAGAACTTTCTCACACACGCCAGTCCAGCCGAAGAAACGCACACAAGCCATTCTGTATCGCACCAACGAAACGGATCCGGTAATATTGTGGTTCATAAATCGATACTTGTTATGATTTGTTCAGGCTGGTATCACTTGTCAATGTAAAATTCGTCACACGCAAGTTTCTTTGCAACTGTGCGCAAGCCTCAACGACACTTTCTGTTTGCAGGCGAAGCACACCGAAGCCCATGAAGGTCTTTTCTACTCAATACCCAAGTTGGACATGGACAAATGGCTTCACAGTGTCTTCCACGCTGAATATTATCCAACGGTTGGTATCAGCACAATGCAAACACTCGTACGTTTTGAAACGTTGTCGTAGAACATAATGTTTTGATGCCACAGCAAAATTTGTGTCTTGTGTGAGGTTCCATGCAATCTGTGAATACCAAAGGCTTTTTCTCCAGGATTGAACTTGAGACAAAGTGAAATGGGTTGGTAAGAATAGTGGGACTGTTTGTTTGGAGAAAGTTGGCACAGGAACAAAATAAAGTACATTTAAAATGATTTTACTTGAAAACAATGTGCTTGTATTTTCTTCTTGTCGTCAGGTGAAGATTTCTGAAAAAAAAAAAAAAAAAAATCGTTCCAAAACTTGGGTTCAAACTGAAGTTGGGGGCGGGGGGGGGGCGGAGGGGGACTTGCAAGCAAATGGGACGTACACACGGGATGCCATGGCATGTGTGCAAGGCTGAAAAACGTGCACACCAAGAATATTGGAAAAGACAGAGGATAACAGCAAATTCCATTTTCAGCACTTTTTTACGGCGTATTGCAAGACAACGGCGAACATCTTGCAACGGTCAACAACAAACCGAACTGTTCTGTCTGAACTTGATAACACAATGGCATTTCACTTTCAGACCAAGGCTTTTCAAGACAATTACGTGATGGTACGGAAACCAGCGTTGGAGGTAATGAAATACCTCAACATGGCAGACTACGACATGCCAGCCATCAGATACATCTTGTGTATCCTTTCTAACCGCCAGGTGACAGCATTCGAATTGCACAAACTTCCGTGTCCGTTTGACCACCAGGTTCTCACAGTTGTTGTTGTTAGGCTTAACACTCACAAGATGGTCATGGCGGAGCTGGTAAGACGCACACTATGGGCCACGTCTTGCATTACTGTGCGTTGCAGGACTGGATGATCGTTCATGTTCGCTGGCGTGAGTAGTGAACTTTCAAGCGACTCTTGGCTGATCTTCAAGCTTGCAATCTCACTGAAATGGACGAGACTTTTGCTCTTTTCCAGTGTCAAGGTGTATCCATCTTTTTTTCAGCTGGCATGTGGGGAAAATATGCCAAAGAATGTTTACCATCGTCATTCAAGGAAAACAGATTTGATACGCCCAACGAAGGTGTCACCTTCCTCGCTTGCTTCAAATACATGAACGAAGACATCATCAAAACAGCTGATGTAAGATGACAACAACGATTTGAATCCCCAAAAATCAAAACTGTGTTTCCTGAAGGGTGGGGCTGTATCACCACAGGCCACGAAATTCCACTGGGCTCATGTTGACCTCCTATATTCGATCCAAAAGCTCCTTCAAGTCCGCAGGCTCCACGGAAACAGTTTCGTGTTCTTGTCTGAGAAGGGAAGGAGGTGTCACAACTGTGGTGAGACAGATGAACATTGGGCCCAACCAGTTATGTTTGCGGGGCGTGAAGGGCTTGTGCAACTATCCTGTCGTGAGAGTGAAGTTCTTTCCCAAGAGAGTTCAGGTGAATGCAGACGAACAAGACAAGAAAACTCTGGGTTTTATTGGACATTCTGCTCCCTTGAAAACGGTTCTAATTTCACTTTGACGTCCGGGAAACACAAGCTTTCATTTGAATCCACTCCGTCCGAATCTGCTGTGAAACGCAGGCAGCTTTTCGAAGAAAAACAGCAACAAAGTGTGTTTTCCTTTTCACGCTGGCCGCTTCTCAGCTGAGAACGTTGAACACCTACGAATGGAGCAAGCGAGAATCTACAGAAGCCGGAGCTCCGTGGGAGGAAATTATCGAGCTTGTGAGTTTCGTGATTTTCTCCAATTTTAACCAGAATCGAACCTTTTTAAAGGCCGAATGTGCGCACCTCCAGTGCAACTCGATCAGCGCAACTGGACCAGCACAGTTGGACTGGTGGAACCGGACCAGCGAAAGTGGACCAGTGGGTGTTGGGTTCGGTCGCGCTGGTCCGGTTGCTGTGACACCAGCAAAATTCCCACTTCGTACCGTTGGCTGCCGCCAGCGGTACAACCAAGAAACAGACATAGGATATAGGAAGCCTGGAATGTGTAACCCAACGCTACACCGGTGCGCCAGTTGAAAGCAGGTTGGAACTGGTGAGGACCCAGGTTTTTTTCCTGCCCGAAATGCGAAAATCGGGAGGTACGGTAATGCGTTTGTGTGGATGCTGTGATCTCGAGATCCTTATCGTTCAGTCGCACGCTCAGTGCAGTCACAGCGATGATGTCCTCATCTCCTGTGTGTGTGTGTGTGTGTGTGGGGAGTAGTGTGTGTGTGCGTGCGTGTGTAGTTTCATGATGCGTCTCACTTGGGGAAGGTGAAAACTCCTTTCATGTGGGAGTAAGGTTGGGTCACAACGTGACGGCTGTCAGTTTCTTTTCCTTTACCAGCACATTTGTACGGGTTATCAACTGAACGAAATTCGTTGAAAAGGATAACCACATTTGAAAGTTGACCGTCGATCCATCTGGCCCAGTTTGTAAAACGTTCAATTCCTTCTGGAAGATTACGATTTATCTCCACTATCATTGTGTTGTGTTCACAAAAGTTGCCATTCTGCGTGCTGTGCATTTCAGGGCTTGGAACGTCCTGGCCTGTCATGTGACATCGTTGGTGTTCTTCTGAAAGAGATCAAAGTGTACGCCAACCAGGGAAAGTACGTCCCCTGAACCGAACAAATTCTGAAACATTTTGACATCGCTCGCTGAAAATTGGCCAGTTCCATTTCTGCAGTTGTGTATGTGAAGGTTGGAAATGTGTCTGAGAATGTTTGATTGATCCTGATTTCAGAATCAAGGTGCTGGTCGCCATCGATGGAGTCAATGGTCTCTTTGGCAACAGTCGTCACGAGAGACCGGTCGACCGAACTATCGTGAGATTTTTTCAGCTGATTGCGTCAATGGGGTTGGGTCGGACACAGGACGATCCGAACCGAACGTGAAACACAACGAAGACGGTGCAAAAAATGGGGTGCAACAGAAACTCCGAGTTCGATGTGAACAAGACTTCTCTCTCAGGTCACCCGCAGAAATAGTGAGGGGTGCACTGACGACACTCCTCACCCAGGATAACGGAAAAAGAGCTGTTCAGAGATTCGGGGCTGGAGGGTTCAGCCCCATAATATTGGGACAGGAGTGTCTGGTCCCAAAATTTTTGGATGGGGTGGAATTAGTTTGTGATCATTTTGGTCTGTGTTGTGTGTTGGGCTCAGTCCCAGAAATTTCCAAACAAAGTTTCCACAATCACGGAAGAACGTTTCGGCAGCACCACACGCGCTCTGCATTCTCTGTCTGACCTCCTGTTTCAGATACGCTGTGACGAGTTATCGCTGTCACACAACTTCAAGAAAATGATCAGGAATGACTGGGTTCGTTTTGATTTCGAATCTCACTTTCCTGAAGGTTCTCTGTTTTGTGGCTCACCGGAATGTTTCGATCGTGAGAAATGTTCGATTTTTGTCGAAAATGTCTGGAAAATGAGTAACTTTCGATGACACGTGCACTTTTTTTGTTTTTAGAAAAACGCCGCCTGCCTTCTTGCTGTGGATAAAAATGCCAGCGATTTGCCACCAAAAGAAATGAAAAACGTGAAGTCGTACCTCCCGACATACCTTCTGGAGCTTGTCGTAAGATTCACTCTCAACATCATGCACTCGCACCACAAAAAAAGTGTGCCTTTACATTTGCGTTGTGACGTTTTCACAGCAAGCACATTGACAAGTACAGAGCCACATCTTGTCCTCGGGCAATTCCCTGACATTTGACACACCGCAACTTTTCCCCCGAAAGTCTGGTGCCAAGGTCCCGCAGAAGCAATGGCAAACTCATACCTATGTGTCAGAGGCACCCCCTTTTGATGCTGAATTGTGGGTGAAAAGGTGCATCTTGTTCACGGAACTGTTCGGTGTTCGGCCAAATTTATTCAGCCCAGAAAAGGTCGAATTCTAAAGGGGGACTGAAGCAAAACGAGAGCTGCACCATTTGGTTTGCAGAAAGGGCCAAGAAGTTGCAAGACTGGGGTTGCCCAAATGGGGTGAAATATTCTTCTTTGTTGTTTCGAGATAGCAAGTTTCAATGTTGGTTTCATATGCGCAGGGAGGCTTCGAGCTGCTGGATCCGCACATCCCGATCCACGTGCCAGAATACAGCGACAAGGAGGCGAATGCCGCGCTCGACTATTATGCTGACAACCAATGGATTCAGAATCCGAAAGGACTGACCAAAGAAGGACGCAAAGAAATGCTTTTCTTGAGCGAAAGGAATCCGATGGAACTGTACAAGACAACCAGAGCTTGGTAGTGGAAGGGTTTCGGACATTTGCCAAGGTCAGAACGTTTCATTGTGATTTTGGTGCAAACGGATCTTCCAAGAGACATTCTTTGCAGAATTTCACGAAGAATGTTTTCACGAACTGAACTGTGGTGAAAATGTTGGACAGTCTCTTGGAAGGTCTGTGAAGGTGAGAAGCAATGATTGTGCGTGCAAGAGCACCACGTCGATGAAGAGAGGTGCAAACAGTTTATTAGAAGTCCACACAAGTACCACAAACTTTTGGGTCATCAAAGTGGGAGGCGTTACCACGACAGTCTGTTCCTGATATCCAGGAGAACTGAAATAAATCAGAAGTGTTTGCGTGACACAATGTTTCCTATCTTCAAATGTTGTTCAGGGCTGCTGCCTGAAAAAAAACATTAAACTTCGCGAAAAAAGCGAAACGATCAGGAAAGAGGCGCCTCACGCTGAACCCAGAACTGGGTGATTGGGTCCTGGTTGACGACGTCCATGTCAATGTCGTTCAGCAGGCCGTCCAGCACAACCCGCACTGTCGTGAGGTCCTTGCCTGCTCACACGAAAAGAAACATTTCGAAACAGTTGTTTTTCGTGATTCCTGATCACCCATCTGGATCCAAAGTTGAGCTCAAGGTGCGAAGGTGTCTCTGATATTGGAAAGAGCCCATTCCAGCCGGCCCCTCACCCGATCCTCTCCACGTACCGACGTCGGAGTAACTGGCGCTAGTGGCTCGGGGCTGCAGCAGCGACGGCCACGTCTCAGTGAAGTAGGTGTACTTCTGCATGCGCTCGGTCTCGGTGCTCATCTGCCGCGCGGCCGAGAACTGTCCCAGCTCGAGGTAGTCGCCCGTGGCGGGGTCGAACTCAGGCCACTCCACGTCCACCGTGTGCGGACCCTCGTTCGGGTTTCTGTGTCAGAAATACCAAAACTGCTTTCACACAGTGATTTCCAGAAATATACTGTTGAGTCACGAATGTCTTTTTTTTCACTGAGTGACGTGCAACTATTTTGAGGTGTGTGTGTGTGTGTGTGTGTGTGTGTGTGTGTGTATGTGTGAAGGATAAGCAGAGCTGCAAAAGGCAACTTGTCGCATTTGCTTCACTATGTTCTTGTGTGTTGTCACGAACTGCACAACGCAGTGGACCTGGCGACACTGACCCTGTGTAGGCGAAGTTGGCGAAGTATTTCTGATGGACGTCGCGCATTGCGCGGTCGTCGTCGTTCCACTCGCCGCGCATGATGAGGCGCATGAAGGTCTCCATGAAGGGTTCTCCGAACAGCGTGTACAGGTCGTCGACGTGCGACCCGTTCACCCACGACTCGTACTTGAAGAAGCTGGCGCGGTACTTGTACTCGTACAGCCACGTTCGCTTTCCTGTTGACGCCGAGTTGCTGTGATCGGAAATAGAACGACGGGCATTCATCAGTGGCAGTGAGAAGGTGTTCGTTTCATTTACAGATCAAACCTTTTCAGGAAGAATAGTTCACAGATGTTCGGCTTAGTGAACATGGCGTTTGTTGTGAATGGCTGTTACGTTGTCGCTTGTGATGCAAGATCTTTTCGCTTCAACATGCGATGCCGTGGGAAGATCCGGTGTGACTCGGGCGCAACACCTACAGAGCGTGGTGGTGCGCTTCGTTGTACGCTTGGCTGCCGAAGACAAAGTCCGTCAGAAGGTTGCTGGCAGCGACAGTGCGCTCGTGCGTGTTGCTGCTGTCCATATCCGGGTATTGTGCGAACAGCTCGTCAACAAGGTCGTCGGCGTTGTCGAAGAAACCCATGGCGAGACGGAGGCCAGCACGCAGCGTGACATGCGTGTTGGCCAAGTTCAGCAGCTTCCCATAGCCCAACCCTGAAACGTTCAGGGTGGTGTTTTCTTGTTGGGTGTTTGCATCAAGATGTGCATTTGATCAACATCTCTTGTGTGGGCAGAAACGGTGAGACTGACTGCCTTTGTGTTCATCACAGCACTGATGAACACTTGTTTCACGTGGCTTTGTGCACCTGTGTTGAACCTCACAATCAGGCAACATTGCAGCAGACGGGGAGAAATTGATACCTTGGGGAAATGACTCAGATTTGAAGAGGTTGTCTGACCGAGCGGGTTGAGGTAGATGATTCCGGCGCCGTCGTGCTGTGTGAAGCCGGCGAGCAGGTCGTGGTTGCGGGACGCGCCACTCGCGATGCTGGAGCGCGGATGCTGCGGCACCATGTCCCGGTCCACCACCGGCACGAAGTTGGGCAACACGCCGCTCATGACAACCGGTGTGATCAAGCTCATCGCGTCTGAAACACAAGCACGTCGTGTCGTGGGTGAGATTGTGGGGCGCAGAGATCACGTGGAGACAATCATGACTCAAAGGCGCAGAGAGGGAAACTTGTCCCTGTGAGACTGGTCTGTTGAGTTGTTGGTACGAGCGACCGCGCAAACTCTCTTTCACCGATTATACGAGCGTGTAGACTTACTGTGGCTGCAATGTTTGCATTTGTGCATGGCGTTTAGAAATTTGCTCTTGGCATTTTGCAAGAGGCAACACGTGTGTGTGTGTGTGTGTGTGTGTGTGTGTGTGTGTGTGTGTGCATGTGTGTATGTGTGTGTGTGTTAGGAGAAGCTGGATCTATACCATGCAGCGTCACGTACGTGTAGGCTGAGTTCAGCCAATCAGGCTGAGCGAACCGACATTTTAACTTTGATCACGCACATTCTTTGTCAGAAAATTTAGCTTTTGGCCAAACCAGGTCGTTTGTTTCGTGTCTCAGTTGCCAGGGAAAACGGTGACGTGAACACACCGGTAGTTCTTCGGGATTCATCTGAGGCAAATCTCCTGAGAGAATGCAATTTGCAGACGAAGGAGACTTTTGCGAATCTTGGAGCTTCCCTTTACCATAGCGTGATGATGGCTGTGTTATCAAGTGCAATGCGCATTGAGTCTGTGTGCGGTATTTTGATGCAATACTGTACGTGCATGCAATACATGGGACCAAGTATTCTCGTACCCCTGCAACCATTCTGTTTTACTTCCAAATGTATTGACGGGTGATGTTGCTTGTGCCTGTCTGCTGTGTGAAAAGCCAGTTTGGAAAAAGAAGTTGTGTTTGAGACCGTGTTTGGTCGCACTGCCTGAATTTGTATGTGCAAATGAGCGTTCTTTTCGTCATGCCTCAGGCCGTGAGAAACACCACAAGCTTTGTTATGTGTGCACCTGAAGCTGTCGACATCCGGTAAGACAAGTTTTCATCCAATACACGAATTTTTGTGAGCGTGTGAAGTTGTGATTGAATATCGTACGAGTATGTCTTACCCACCTAGAGCCGTCGCATCTCTGTTGCGCAAACACTCGACCATCTCCGCGTCGTTGTGTGTTGGGCAGAGGAAGGGCAGCGCCAGTTTGCGCGTGCTCTCGGCGGCGTAGGCGGTACTAGCGAACCAGGCTCCCGAGCTGCCGCTGATCTCGATGGCGCGGTGAAAGAGGAAACTCGAGTAGGGCGAGTTGACGTGGTGACTGACGGACGCTGAACCGGCCGACTGACCCATCAACGTCACCTTGTTCGGGTCCCCTCCAAATCTACAACGTCAATTTTGTATTGCAGGCGACAATTTGTCAACCTGCCGTCTTGCCTTAGAATCTCTCCGAGAGACAAAGGTTTACCCAGCAAAAATCGCCCAAGTCGAAGACGGTGGACTTGCCAAAGTCCGTCCAGGGAAGTTTTTCAGCAGAAACCCCCGCACACCCTATGTGAGCGTGATATCGCGAGTGGACTTGGGTTTTATTGGCTGTCAAAAATCCCAATATAAGTGCCAGAAACAACGTAGGCTCCATGAGTTTGAAAGTGATCAAGGCCAATTGATGCACATCCAGTTTGATGAGGCTGCACTGTTTCAGTTGAGCAATGGTTGCCTCACAGATGAAAAATGGCAGAAATCTTTATGTGAGTTGGGTTGGAGAGGAAGGTGTCTCTGGTGGGCAAAACTGAATTGGGGTTGTCTTTGGTGGCCCTGAGGATTCCTTTGCGAAGACTTTATCTTTGACCCTGCAACAAGTTTGTAAAGTCCAATGCGGCAAAATGTCGACATTACAGTCAGTGTGACATGCACTGCACTGAGCGCGCGATTGGACCAAGTACTCGTACGTGCGTTTGAGAAAAAAGAGAAGCTTCCAACACTTGTATTGACATTGTTGTCAAACTATTTGAATTACTCTTTGCTGCTGACACAAAATTTTGGGTCTCGGACCCTTGAGCCTCCAAATCACACTCCAGAAGCCACAACTGGTCGGGAGCAAAGGTTACCACAATACTGGCTCTGAGTGGCAAATGCTGGGTGACACATCCGTGGTCAAAGCTCTGTTTCTTGGTGATCTTGCCCTTGGAAGAAACAGCCCAACACAACTTTACTGAAAACCGCGTCAGGTTTCTCGGTTGGTGATGAAGAAATTGAACCGTTGCAGGCGTACCTTTCGATGTTGGCCTGCACCCACAAGAGTGCGTAGTATCCGTCCCACAGAGCCCAGTTGCCCCAGGCGTTGTCGTCCTCGGTGCTGAGGAACCCGAGCGCCTGAAGGAGGAGCAGCGTGAGTGGCAAGAACTTGGGGTGCGTGAGTGCGTGAATCAGCTAGAGTGCGAAGGCCGCATGTGCGTGCCGGTTTAGGTTTCTGACCCTGCCCTTTTGTGTGCTTTTGCTTGGTAGCGACACAGGATTCTTGAGTATCATTGTCCACAATCAAAGAGGGAACCTGGGTCTTCTGGCAACTGCAGGAAAGAAATGGTGTCACAGAGCTTCATGATGTGCTGTGTTGTTCATGCGTGTGTACGAACGTTGGACTCGTTCTCTGGTTCTTCCGACATCCTGGGATGGTCAAGTTCGTTGAACGAACCCAAAATACCTGCCGAATGTTGTCAAGTGATAGGCACTCGAGAGACAGTGTTTCACGCCTGTGCCTGAAGCCTTTGGAAATGGCGTGGCAAGTTCTGTCATCAACCTTTGTGCACTTTGCAATTTCACAGGCAGGCGTCGCTGAAGTTTGCAGCAGCAATTGATTTTGTTATTTAATGTTTTCTGTGACAGGAAAGATATTCTTGAATGAAAGTGATTGCACAAAGGACGCGTATTTGTTGATGTCATTTGTTCCTGTTGTTGATGTTTGAACAAAAAATGATGTCGGTTTTGTGTCATTCTCTGGCAAATAGATTGAGTGCTATTTTTCAAATGACAATCATCAAGTGAAATCATGTAACAGTGATCTGAAGTGAATGCAAAATGTCATCCACTCAGTGTGTGGTTTGCCTAGCAACTGGCTGCACCAGTCAGGATTTGGAACGTGGGCAGGGCAGAGTCAACAAGGTTTTTCAAAACGCGCGGTCAATGCGTGCGTCTGTGCACTTGGTTGACTTGCTCGGTGGGGAAGTCAACCAAAAATTTTCTGCTCAGCATTTGATACTGATCTTTATTTTTTTTTCAACGAAAATTGTTCTTTTCATCACCATTTGTTTTCACCTCAAAATCTGAGGAAAAATTTTGTCATTGACTTTGTGGCGGGGGGTGCAATGGCGGAGGGTGCAAGTCAACCAGCCATGCAGTTGACTTACGCACTCCCTCCCCCTCCATCAAGTCAATCAGTTGATTTGGCATGGTCAACAACAGAAAAAAACAGTCCGAAATCTGAAAGTTTACTGTTGGCCAAGTTGGCTCTCAGCAGTAATGCTGACTGCACGTTGTGTGTCATGCCAACCGCGTCGAACTGCGCGCTTTCTGGGCGTTGCCCATGTTGAAGATTTCACGCGTTGTCGGTCACTCACGTGGAGTCTGTAGTTGAAGCTGACGACGACGACGTCTCCGTTGAGCGCGAGGTCGTGTCCCGGGTACATGTCGCTGGTGCCGACGTACCAGGCGCCGCCGTAGATGAACACGATCACCGGCTTCAGGTCCGACCTGCAGTGGAAGAGAACTCCAATTTGCGACACCCGTGCGTTTTGCCATTTGTGTGCTCACGATAGGGGTCGGTCCCCAAGGTTAGATTTAGCCCCTTGACTTCAATTGTGGACCGGCTGGAGGAGTTTTTTCTGAAGAGACTGTCGAATCTCCTGCGAGTGACAGCCTTGTGTCTCCGCACAGCGAACTTGAGTCAGCCACGAGGGCGACGCTGTCCAGGGCGTTCTCCTGAAAAGGGTTTGTACAAATGAGGGTTTGTGCACTTTGGTTGTATTTCTTGTGTGTTCCGAGTGAGAATGTTTTTGCCTTTGACTGTTGAAGCTCTGCAACAGAGAGACAGCAAGTATATTTTTGTGAAAGATGGCTGCAATTTTGCAACAGAAGATCCTCCACCCGACCGACTTTTGCTGCAAAGCTGTTTTTGGGAACATTCCTTTCAGTTGCTTCTGCACATGCATGCTTCGGCGAAATTGTGCATTTCCGTCGCTTCTCGTATTTTACGGCTGCATGGAAGTTCTGTGTTGATACTGAAAGCGTGCGAGTGTTCGCTGTTGTACGCAAAGCAAATGGAAGCAGAAGCATTTGAGACGCACCCGATCTCGTCGATGCCGCCGGGCACGTGCACGTTGACGAAGAGGCAGTTCTCGCTCTCGGGCGATAGGCCGATCAACTGGTGGATGGGCGCGATAATCTGGATGCACGAGTTTCCCCACTCCGTTGCGTCGTAGACGTTCGACCAGGGCAGCGGGATCTCGGGTTTGCGGAAACGCAGGTCGCCAATTGGCGGCTGCGCATACGGAATGCCCAAGAACTCCTCATAGCGTCGGCCTGCAGAGCCAGGAGAGAGGTACAGGCTAACGTTGCTCGTGTTGTGTGACTCAATCAGGGTGAAGGTGGCATGGTGAGTGCCAAACTTGCAACTGTAATTCGTCCAGTGTTGCACGAAGTACGGTTCATCCAGTAGGAACGAGGGCAACTGATCACAACGATGACAACATGTCATTGGGAAAGCAAAACGCTTGTTGTTTCACGAGTGGTCGTTCTTTCCGCTCGCAGATGCGTTTGTTGTGCATTGGGTGATCAGGCAGACACAGGCTGGGCATCACACCATGGTCGAGTACCATTGAGACAAGTGCGTGACTGATTAGTGTTGTAGACTTGCCATGTTTCTTTCTCAGTACTCCTCTGTTTCCAGATAAAAGGCTCTTTGTGTCTGCAAGAGACGTGATGGCTTGCATGCCTCAACACACAGGAATGGAATGTGCAGGAAGTCGAGAGGTGAAACTTGTCGTGAACTGCATGAGGGCCTTTGGTCTAATGTCGGAAAAGCATTCAGAAACATCGGCAATTTTTTGTCAAACAAGTTGCCTGATTCTACCAGTTTTCCGTATCCACTGATAAGGCCCCGTCTGTGCCATTCTCTTTGTTCTTTACGTTAGATTCCTTTTCAGTAATTCTACTGGTAGCACAGTGCACCCATATCAAAGCTTTTAACACAAAAGACTTAAGTACTTTAACATCAGTGCACTTGATATAAAGTAGTCAGGTTCAACACAGTGAATGCAAAACAGTAGATTACTTGATAATCTACTGTCAGATCAAGAACTTAGACAATGGCACAGCAGGGGCCTTATGTATGGTAAACAATGGGAGCAAGGAGACAATCACCTCCAAGCTTTAGTGAGGAGGTGATTGTCTCCTTGCTCCCATTGTTTACCTCTAACATAATAAGGATTACGTTGTGTGCACACCACAAAGCTAGATGAAAGAAAGAGTGATTGGGTTCAGTTTGTGCATGTGTAAAAATGTGTAACAGTCATGTAGCTGAGTGATAATACCAGGTTAAGGGCAACAGAAACTGAACAGTATTTGCCCTTAATATGTTTTCTATCAATATTTTTCCATCTATCAACTTTTTCAAAAAAATTTCACAATGATGAGTACCACTTAAATATTTGTTTATTTTTACAAACATTTTTTCCCCAATTTTGAATATATTGATCACTTATTGGCTATATATTGGTTGTACTTGAAAGTGATCAGAAGTGATTTTTGCTCAATTTTTTTACTTGTTTCCAAAAAATATTACTGAATATGAAATATGGAAAGCTCAAGATATTCTTCCATGGATCTAAAATTGATTTCAAGTGATTGATCTTTCATTGGAAATATATTGGTTCTGATTGGAGTGAATTCAAAAGTGATTAGTTCCTTCTTTCTCAACTCAATATAACTTGTTGGGTATTTCTATGTATAATTGTACCATTTCCAAACATTTTCCATTTACTGTGTATTGATTTTCACATTGATCAGGTATTGGAAATGTATTGGCTCTGATTAGAGCTGATTAGAAGTGATGATTTCATAATTTTTTGACTCTCTATGACTCAGTTGTTGTTCTTTGACACAATTCCCCCTTATTTCTGACCATTCCTCTTCATCACTACATATTGATCAGTTATTGGAATTATATTGGCTCTTATTAGTTCTGATCAGAAGTGATTAGTTTTTGAAACATTTTCACTTTCAATTGGGATAAGGATAAGGACAGAACAATAAGATCTTTGTCATTGAGTTGAAAAATCACAAAATAATCTTTTCCAATCAGCTCCAATCAGAGCCAATATTTTTCCAATATATCATCAATATATGAAAATCAATACATAACAAACAGAAAATATATGGAAATAGTATACCAGAATATAATATACTTGACAAGTTATAGTAAGCTGAGAAAGAAGGAACCAATCACTTTGAATTCACTGTAATCAGAACCAATACATTTCCAATAAAAGATCAATAGCTTAAAATCAATTTTAGATAGGTGGAAGAAAATCTTAAGCTGTCCATATTTCATACTCAGTAATATTTTTTAGAAACACAAAGAAAATTAAGCAAAAATGACTTCTGATCACTCATAAGTATAACCAATATATAGTCAATAAGTGATTAATACATTCAAAATTGAGAAAGAAAATGTTTCTAAAAATTAACAAATATTCATGCAGCACTCATCATTTTGAATTTTTTTTGAAAAAGTTGATAGATGGAAAAATATTGATGGAAAACATCAAGGGTAAGTACCATTCAGTTTCTTTTGCCCTTAACCTGCTATTATCGCTCACTTTCAGTGCAACACGCAGGGCTGCTTCAGCAGAGCTCTCTTGTCCTATTTATATCGAACTTTGTGGTGCACACATTTACTCTGGGTGGAATGGGACTGTGACAACCTTGAGAGGTTTATTTGAGCTGTCTTTGGATGAGGGCTATCCACTTGAACCGGCAAGGGTCTCACCGCAGAGGTTTCTCTCTGAACTCTGAACAGGAACAATGTGGCTGGTCTGCATGCTTGTGAATATGAATGGCAATTTCAGTCAAGGCTCCCATGCCACAGACAAAAAATCTCATTCTCTGCATTGTGTTTGTCCAAATAATTGTCAAAATCCAGAGTCATATAGATCAACCTGTGTAGTGGAACGGCAGGGTTTCCTTTCATTTGTTGAACACTGGCTGTGGTTTGCCATTTGTAGTTGAGTCTTTGTGGACATGTTCATGCAGAATGACACATAAGGAGGGAAGCACAAGCTTGGGCACCAGAGCCGGAGATTCGAGGACCAACAATCCTCCTGCCTGGTAGAAACAAAGGAGAGTCTCTGAATGCCATTGGAACCAGATGTTGCACACAACACAAACTGCCTGAAAAGTCAGTTTCGTCAGGCAGAAAGGCCCAAGTGCTTGAGTTGGGTGTACAGTTGGGGGTACCACAGCACATGCCTGGAACCTAGAGTCTACGTGTTGTAAGACCCACCCACCCACCCCCGGCCACAGAAATTTACCATGATGGAGATGACCAAAAATTCCGGGAGCTTTCCAAGGATTTTCGAAATTGGATATCCTCTAGGACTCGTGGTTTGCGAGTTATGGACTGATTTCTGGCCTCAGAAAAAAATGAAAATGCTTGAAATAAACTCTAACCCAGTGCAAAATGTATCTCAGGTTGAATGGAAAATTTCATATGTTGTCAGATCCCCACCCCGAGCCACAGAACTTTACCATTGAGGAGACAGCCAAAAGTTCTGTGAGTGTACTCCAAGTATTTTATTGCATTCAGATATACGAGGATGTCCTGTTGACTGTTCAGTCTGGCACCTGGTTTTGATTCGCGACCAAATCAAAGGACGTCCAGACACTGGAATGCGGCACATCGAGTTCCAACAAGAAGTTTCATGGAGCTGAGAGGTACTTTGGCTCGAAAAAGCTGGTAGTGACCTGTTCGTTCGGTTGAGAATTCATTTATCAACAAATCTCTGCTTTTGTTGAGTGCATGTTGAAGCGTGTTGTTGCTCTGGACAATTGATACAAGAGTCACCCAAAGACCAAGACAGATACTTCCGCATGGGGCAATCCGTGGGACAGAGAAACAATGCACGCATCACAAACTTGATCGCCTCGAAGTGATCACTTTGATCTTCAGTAGAACTTCTGCTTCAGACGTACTGGGAACTGACGACAAGAGCTCTTTCGACTGCGTTAAGTTTGCAGCCAGACAAGCCGTACAGTGAGCTCGGAAGCTGAAACAAACAGTTCTTGAGAGGGAATCGCCCACTGACTGACTCATCTGGCACGCTCGATGTTCATTCGGCTAGCACTCAGTTGTTGTCTTTCAATTGAGCCAGCGTGGTTTCGACCCTCAAAGTTCCCAGAGGACAAGAATTGAGGAGCACTGACCTGCAGCATCGTTCATGACCCTGCCTTGCACATCTCCAGACAGGGTGCTGACGATCGGACCCTGAGCGAAGGCCTTGGCCAGCAGGACAGAAACGACAAAACACCACAACATGGTTCCTTTTTCGTTGTTCGTGTTTTGTTTCAAATGAAAGTCGTTTCAGGGTGTATCACCTTAAAAAATTTATGAGTGGCTATTGTTAGAAAAGAAGTGATAAGGTTTGGTAATTTATCTGTTTTGTGTGGAAACCTGACATCTGGATGTTTTACGTCACCGTCCGAAACCATCCTGGAGTTCGGGAACAATGTGATCGTGAGCCGAAGGTTATCGCCTCGATAGTGAGGCGACAGAACCGATCATGAGGAGTTCTCTCTGCCTCTTGCCCCTTCTTGAAAGGACATGCTTCTCCAAATGATCACGCGTCCAGCAACTTCAACAACCATACACTGTAGCCTGAATCCGCATCCTCCTCTCATACCGCTGTGTAAATTGAAACTCTATCTGTGTAAATTGACATTCTGTCTGTGTAAAGTGACATTCTGTATGTGTGAATTGACATGCTTTTCTGCTTAATACAAGTGCCCCCATGAGGGAGGTATTTGACACCAGTATCACAAGATCACAGAAACCCAATATAAGCAGC
>JAAUXT010052453.1_pt1 | contig 27815 bp, 17 predicted proteins | sample 7278171 | NCBI WGS metagenome assembly JAAUXT01 (sample SAMN14350112, study PRJNA611818) | marine sediment metagenome | isolation source: surface marine sediment (1.8m) | place: French Polynesia: Moorea | collected 2018-08
CTGAGTGACCCAAATCAGAGCAAGCCAAATCAGAGCAAGCCAAATCAGAGCAAGCCAAATCAGAGTAACTGAAATTTCCTCAAATCACCGCGAGCTCCATGGAGCTATTTTTTTTCTTTGCTTGCCTTTGTCAATTGCTTTATCTTTTCTTTTCTATGTTTGCGTTTTACTCGCAGCGCACATTCACGCTTTCAAACCCTGATTGCCCTGACCTGTGTAAAGTCCGATCCAGTCTTTCGAGGAAGGGGTGAAACCATTGCACAGTTCGTACACGGCAAAGATGTCTTGGTCCGGGCGATACTGAGGCTCGAGGTCCTCGAACTTGAGTTTTCTGGTGTTTTCTGTGGTGAATGTTACGAACTCGCTGCCTGCTGCCGCGGGGGCGTCACTTTCATGGGTGTTGCTGCTCATGTCTGAAACATTCCGAAACGAATCATGAGCAGTGCAGCTTCGAGTCAGTCCTGTGTCATCTTTTCATTTGAGATAGACCTAGATCTGTCATTGCTGAACTCAAAAATTTCCACGCATTTCCACGACAGTGGGTGTTGTGGGAAAATCGCGAAAACAGAATGAGTGACATTCACGGTTGTGAACCTTTTGGATCTGCAGCAGAGTCTGACTTCAATGATCCAGTTTGGTCAGCATTCAACGGGGCTACCTCAGAAGCAAAGAACAAGTCACAACCGAAAAGTTTCACACTTGAATTTGAATTTCGAGGTCTGATCTTCTTTTTCCCGCCGTGTGACCAAGTTGCACCAAAGGGAGAGTTGCAAAAACCTCACACTCCAGTCACCCGTCAGCAAGAAATTGAGCATACATTTGCACAACAGTGAGTTCGTCAAAAAATAATCACAATGGTCTTTACTTTTGCTGGTGTTCGTGTTGAAAAAATTGAAATGTTCACAAATCTGACTTGGTTGTGTTTGCGGCTGGTTTTGCTGCCCTGGGAATGTTGTTGCTAGGGAACACCGTGACGTCACATCCAATAGCGTCAGCAACGTCAAGGCAGAAAAGTCACGGTGGAAAATCGATTTCCTGACAAGTTTCTCAGTAGAATTTTGCGTGAAAACAACGAAAAACATCGAGAGAATCAAATTCAACTGCAAGAAAAATATTTCTGACACCGTTGATGATTCAGTTGTTTGCAAATGAAAATCAAAGCAAAATTCTTTGTTTTGTTTTCTCTTGTTTTCATTCGGTGAGCTCAATTTGACAGCAAAAGGTCAACAGAGTTCAGCTCTCCTCTCCTGGGTTCAGAGGCAGGTGGGATGCGGCCGCGCTGCATCCTCTCAGCGTCTGTTTTGACGCTGCCAGTGCTCGGCTGTTTTTCAACCTCAAGAAATTTCCCGCCAAATCGACGGAAATTCCCGAACATTGCCGAGCGGATCAAAAGCAGTGTCCACAGAGTAAAGTGAGATCACGACACATATTCAGACGAAATGTGAGCTTCTGCAAGCTACAGTCAATCTTTCAGCAGGTAGGTAGGAGCTAAATATTGTATTCTCTGAATTATCTAATTGTGAGCAGTTGTTGATGGTGTGCTTTGACGGGAAAACCAATTTTGACATTTGCACAAAAATTAGGACCTTGTATTATCGCCCGGGTCTTTCACGAGGACTTCGTTTGGCATCACCTGTTGTTTACGCTGATGTTTACACCAAAATCCAAAGGGACGTTGCTTGCAACCGACTGAATTTCGTTCAAAGGACAATGGAGCTCGTGTGTGCAGAATAAGAGACATGTAGGGTGTTTGCTTGAGTGGAAGAAGCCACGCTTTTGTGTTTGATCCATTTCGCGGGATTCGATCGCGTCCAGCGTCACGGTACGGTGACCACCTTTTGTTCCCTTTGTGAATAGCAGCTACTCACACTCCAAGACAACCAATTCAGTGCGGAAATTTGAATTCACAGGAAGCATACAATGAGACCGGGAAAGTGAAATTCAGCATTCTGAACACAGATCTGAATATTCAAGCTTGGGAAGCTTGGGGCGGCAACTGACAGCTGACATCTTGAACTTCTAGGAAATTTAAAACTTGAAAGACGGCTTTCGCCGGTTGTGTTGGCGTTGGAATCAAACGTGAAGATCACACGATCATGGATGGCAGGCAAGTTCACGATGATTTTTTCCCTGATACGTTTGTGTCGATTATCTTTTGACTTGGTTGCAAGAACTGGTGACGGTTGGACATTTAAATCCTCGAAGACATGCATCTGTGACGTGTCGAAGAAGGCAGATCAGGAGGTTTTGACGCGTGCTCTTTAGGTGTGGTTTCACGGCGAATAGGCTTTTGTCAAAAACCAGGCGGAGTCTGGTTGGAATCTTATTGTTCACACAGATTTGATTGTGCAAGTGCCTGGATCTTGCTGGAATCTTGCAGGAATGCAATTGTTTCTGCTCCAAGATCTGGCGCAAATGAATATTTTGCCACAGATCACACCTCGTGTGAAAATATGGACACGGGTAGTGTTTTGGTTTTTGACGTTTCACATGTCGCAAGCATTGATCAGTGGAAGATTTGCGTGGGTCACAAAGATCAAAACATACAATTTGTACTTTGAGAGCTGCAAGTGAAAATCTTTTTGTTCTGTTGTGGCCATTGCAGAATCCAGGCTGAACAGGAAGGCTTCGCCGAACCGCGTGTCGGGAGAATTGCAAATCATTTTGACCAAAAAAAGTTTGGCAGGTGCAACTTGAACCGAGGATCGACCAATAGAAAATGGGCGCTCGCGCACACAAAGGCGGTTGGTTAGACCTCCAGTTCATTAGATACGTTTATGGAAATGAAGGCCGAAGATTATAAATTCTCAAGTGCTATCTAGATCGGCGTGAGCAGGAAACAGGTGACATTGTGAACAAGTTGACAGATCAAAGATCGAGTGTTACAGGAAAAGGCCTTGTGTTTTAGGAGCTCTCATAAATTGACTGAGAGGTCGCAAAGATCGCGCCTGTTGTAGGGAGATTGTACTGTGGAAGCATTACTATCAGGAGTCGAGATGTCTTTCTGATCACATTTCTATCAAATCCAGGATGTTTGTTTCAAAACAAGGCACTTGATGTGTACACAGTGAGATAAATGAACCCTTGAATCTTCACAAGAGTCCACTTCAATTCTCAATACTGTTCAACTTTTGCCGAAACCAGCAGCTGATACGTACAGGGGAAAAGTTTATCGATCGATCACAAACGAAGCTTGGTGATCGGCGCATGTTATTTGCCCAGGTCCTTTGGTTTATCACTGGCAATTGGCTGAAAAATCAACAGGTGACAGTTGAGGTCGCTTGTTGGGAAGTGTTGAGATTTTCCCTGAGGATTCAGTCAAAACTTCCTCATGGTGACTCAGAAACGTATGAACGAGTAGTTTTCCCACACATCGCATCCGACAGGTGCCTTGAGGATCAAGAGTCTTTGTCACAGAGGCAGAAGCCATGTTCGTCATGTGGAACTTCGAGGTTTGTACTCGCGGGAGACTCGTGTTTGTTCGTCCACACTTTTGCGGTTGCAAATAGCAGATTAAGATTTGCGTGTTTGATAGTTTTGACAGGAATTGTGGTTTTCGCAGAAAGCGCGGTGCAGAAAGGTTTCTGCGCGAGTTTTGAGTGGCAGCGTGTTTGGAAATGTGTTGGGACGCTGGGAAGATAAAGAAAAGAGGGAAACAGTGAAGAAAAGAAATGCAACCTCAAAGATGCAAGTGATCTGCCTTTATCTGTTCACAAGCGAACAAAGTACACAGCGCAAGGTAAACCGCTGTCTGAACCGCAGTGTCTGCTGTACCCAGAGGAAGTTGCAATGGGTCATTGTTGGCTTCGAAACAGGATTTGAATTTTCAGCCGAGGGCAAAGCAGAGGTCACGGGGGGATCGGGTTAGGCAAAGTCTGTGGCAGCGCGGACGGAGGTGCTCCTGGCACAGGGGATGGAGAGTGATTCATACATAATAGCGTGCATGCACGTCGTCAGTATGCTTTGCTGCTGATGCACATTCATGCATGAGCACTGGGCGTGGATTTTCAAATTTCCCATCTCCACTCGCAGACATGATGTGTGGCGTGTCGTAAAAGCGAAATATTATCCCGCATATTTTCTCACTGAACGTGTGGTAATTAGTCCATTTGCTCGTTTGTTAAATGCTAACAAGCTTTTTGAGATGTGAGAGAGAATTTGAAAGAAAGCGGATGTATAAGTAAAACTGCACGTCCCGCGTGGAACAAGGGGACTCACCGGTTGTAACAAGAACAGAGCGACGCACGTGCAATAAAAGTAGGGATCGTAAATTAACGATTTTGGCTCATTGTGCGCTTGCAGAATGGGCGTCATTCACACGCACACACGGCGATGGCCGCAGTTCAAAATTTGAATGGGGTTCAACCGGCCTGGCCTCCCGATCACTGGGGCATTAGCCGAGTTACGGATTGTGACCCAACGCTGCAGCCAGTGGAAGTAATGTTGTATGGCGAGCGGGTAAAGCGATCCAGGCCTTGTTTACTTTGGTCCCGACAGGGTAAACAGGGATAGCAGACCCCGCGAGCCACAGACCCGAATGAGACAACTTGGTGTAACAGCAGAAAAACGCATTTGTTGACAAAAGACACACCCATAAAGAAGGACCTGGCGTGCAAGTCTCATGCGAGAAGATGATGCGACGTGTCCGCGAGTTTCAAGATACGGGTGCCTGGTTTCACTTGAAGACAGACGCCACTCGCTCAGATTTGGTCCTTTGCTTGGATTCTCTAATGCTTTTGCAAAGATTGCCACGATGAATGGACAAAAGATCTGTCAGTGACACATGAGTAAATGACAAAAGAGGGGAAAAAAGTCTTTTCACGGAGAAGATAGGAGCTCGTGTCATGGAGCCTGAATCTCCTTGGAGGAGATTGTTGAAAGATATGGGTGAAGGGGGGGGGGTGAAGTACACAATCGCACCTGACGGAAGGGCAGGTGTGCAGAAAAGACCCATCATCGTGACACGCTCTCCTTACATTCACTGATCCAACCCGGGCCGCCGCAGCAGCCACGGAGCGCCTGGTGCCACGAGCCGCGGCCACTGCGCCCCTGGTGCGGGAATACCGCAACACGGTGAGCGCAGGATGCAGGTCTGGTCCTGTTCACCGCACTCGACAAGTCCCAGCCCCGGGGGCAAGTGTTCCAGATGCAGTCCACGCCCAATCAGCTCCCGTGTTACCTGTTGATGTCAAGCAACCACACAGTCATCGCATCCCATTCCCAGTGAGAAGGTGTCGCGTCAGGCGGACTGACCCTGTGTTGATAGCCTTGTCAGCGGCCAGAGGCTATCTATCAGATCGCGGTTCTGATTGTGCAGCGGCAGTTGGCAGCCCAGCCGCCCCGTCCACTCGACAAGGTGCGCGTCACCACAGCAGCGCCGCTCAAAGCATCAAAGTCTGATGCGCTTCAGTCTTTCGAGGCTCCCCCGTTGATCTGGGTTCAAGGGTCAAGATTGGCTGAGGCGACGCCACCAAATGCAGTTCCGACGCAGCGTAGAGAGATCCTCAAAAATCCTGTTGCTCGTATCTTGGCAACGAGATGTTTGACCAAAAGCTCCTCTGTGGCGCGCGGGTTTGTTCGTCCTCTCGGCTGACGAAGCAAGCGACTCGGGTCCTTCCGTCTTGTGCTTCACAGCATCCCTCGCACCCCTCACCTGCACAGGTGGTACAGACGAGCAGTACTCCCTCCCCTTTGTTTTGCACATTTTGAAACGGTCGTTAAAATCCCCCAGTTGGAGTCTGCGCTGTTGATGGTGATGATGATGACCTTTGATGATTCGAAATGCACAAGAGCGTGCAGTGTGTGTGCTCACAACACATGGCGTTGGGCGGGAAATGAACAAAGTCAATCCCGGGTTCGCGTTGTTCCCTATTGTCTCTCGAGTACTGTGCAGATGGGGGGATGTGTCGCGTGGTGCATGCGGTGTGTCAGTCCTCAAAATAGAAGCAGAGGTGAAAGTCAGCGAGTGTTGTGCGGTACAGATTCGAGTCGCGAGTTCAGTTCAGTTCCCCCCTCAGGAATCCGGATGTTTGCTGACTCAAGCTAATTGGTTGCGGTATCCAGTTAGATAAATGAGGTGATAATTGCCTTGTTTCTCCCATACCTGAAACCCACGTGACCTTTCCCTTGGGACTAGAGGAAGAAGGGTTCCCTCCCCTGCAGAAAATAAAGCTTACGAAATGTCTGTATGTGCAGTCGCAAGATTCCAGGATTTTTGACACGCAGGTCAAAATTTGGTAAAATTGCTTCAAATTGTTCGGAGACTGAGTAGGTGGCAAGGTACCAATGATGTGCGGGGTTGTCAATGGCTTCCCGCAGTGCGCTGATCAATTGTCCCAATGGGAGTGAAAATTTACGTTTTCGGGTTAAGTACAAAAGTGGAGGAACCAACCGTCGTCACACAGTGGCATCTTTTCCCAGGTTTTAATTATTCCGTCTTGTGTTTGAAATTAGAAAGGGGAGAGAAGTTTTTGAAATTGGTCTGCGAGCAGGGGCGTAATCCTGCTCGGCGATGCACGCGGGCTCCACACAATGCCAGCGAGTCGTGCTTTTGGCGTGATTTTCCCCCATTTCAAATGGATTTGTACATCTGTAAACGCCAACCCACTTTCCCGTGCGAGTAACTGTTGTGTGCAGGCACACAGACCCGACCGACAAGGTAAATAAGGCCTATTATGGCCACACCTGTTCTGCTTCGCTCAAAGGGCCTGTGCACCGTTAAGTACCCCGGAACTCTCCCTCCCCTCGCCGAGGTGCGTTTCGCAACATATGCTGTGGGGTTCATCTCCAGGGGGCTGCCATATCGCGCCCTTCCATTGCAAGAGACGCGCTAATAAATTTCTCTTTCCGGTCGGAAATGAGATCGCGGTGAATTCGCGTGTCTTGCAGTTGTTGACAACAAAAGGTGAAGAGAAAAGACAGTTTGGCGCAGTCTTTTCTCAACAAAGGGTCTGTCTGTGGCTTTGTTCAGAGTTCTGCGAGTATTGCCAGCTATTGTTGACCGGTGTGAAATCTGAGAATCTTTTCTCGCGGAAAGGCCAATTGGGCGGTGAAGGTTGTCTTTTTGAAGAAATTGAGTTGAAAATAAGGTTTGGTTTCTCTTTGTAATTTCAGCCGACAAAGGTCAAGCAAAAGTTCGCTTTTGTCTTTGCAGCCATGCGCTATGGACGCTGACTCCGCCGCTAAAATTTCGCAGATTCTTCAGGTGACTGTTTTGAAGATATGTCAGTCCGTTGTTAACTACAACGATCAACTAGCTGTTCAGGTGAGTCCCAAACATCAGCACCGTCTTCTACTATTTTTTTGGGAGATTATGGCAACGCACGCATCGTGCAGCACGATCATGCGCACCGAGGAATGTTTCAGATCACGCACGATAACGATACGGCATCCAACGCCTCCGTGACAGCTGACAAACAGAGCCTGGCAATCACCCCAGCCTGTTGTGACAGTACCGGGGACGCGTCAGAAACCTGAACCCCTCAGTTTAAATTTGAAAAGATTGTGTGAAGGATCATTTTGTCCTCAGTGACCTTTTCGCACGGCACATCTGAGGACACTTTCTGTACCCTCTCGCTCCTTTCTCTCCCCTTTCTTTGTTCCCTCAAGTCATTCGGGATAATTTTGTGGGAAGTGAAGAGAGGTCAGTGAGGATGCAGCTAATTTTGTGGTCGGGATCGGAGCAGGGCTGCGCGTCACGTGACACGACTTTTGTTCGTGCTGAGAAGGAAATTGTTTCTCCACGAGTGTTTTTCACACAAACTCGTGGTCTCTGAGCAACTGCGTTTGGGAGTTATGCGACAGATCTCCTGTCGTCGTGTGACGTCTGAGCTCAGCTCACGGGATCCCTATTTCCGGTGCAGTGAGGCTTCCGCTGCTGAGGTGTCGCAGCTTCCGCGGCGCCCACACACCGCTCCAGTCGTGCCGTTGAAATTCGCTTCGGGATTTCAAAAAAACAAAACTAAAGAAGGACAACAAAACGTTGTTTGCTGCTTCGTGTGCAATTGTTGCTGAAAGAAAAATGGCGATTGTTCACGTGTGTCTGACGTGACTTGCGTCTGAACTGTTGAGTGAAGCAGCTGCAGCAACCTGTTTTGTTTGTGTTCGATGAACAGTATTCAAGCTCACCAGACTGGAAGAACTGAACTGCGTCGGATGGAGCCTCGGTTGCGCGTGGTGTTTGTTGTGTAAACAGATCGAACGCAAACGTGCGAACAAACAGATTCAACAGGTGAATAACGCACGTGTGATGGAGTCTTGGATCAGCGCAGAAATATTGGAACTAAACGAAGTCAATTTTTGTGCCTTTACCAGATCAAAAATTTGGTGATCAAAACGTAAAGCGACAAAATGCCGGAGTGGGGAAAATCGGAGCAACAGGTAACGGTGATGCGATGTTTTAACCGTAGGAATAATCCTGCATGTTGTGAATCGTAATAACACACACATCTCCCTCAACTCCAAAGTTGCCTCTGGTTTCTTCTGTGTGAACTAACTCGTGTGGGTTTTGGGTTGTGCGATGGAGGGAACCCAAATAAATTTTATGGGGTTTTGAGACGGAGACGTTTCCTTTGTGTGGTGGTGCAAGGGGAGGCTCAGCTTCCTGAGGAAATTTAGTTGGTGCTTGTCTTGTAATGTGTCAATTGAAGCCACAAAACGTAGGTCAGAAGCTGCACCGTGACTTTTCGTTGAGGTGGTGAAAGGGGGGGGGGTGCTCTTCCGTAAAATGAGCGTTTCAGTTGGTGTTTGAAAACAAAAGGCTTTTGAAGCGCTCTTGGTGATGAGAATGGAACAGGGACCTGTAACCGAGGTTTCTTTTGTGTAACGGGGGGGGGGTGTCCGGGATTGCACCACGTGTCGTAGTATCACCTTCCCTTGGTGGTTGGATAGGTTTTGGTGAAATCGCGTTCGTTCAACGTGCGAAATTCAGAAGCGGGAGGGAGTGGTCTTGGGGTACGGATTGTCTCCATTCGCAGTGCAGTGGGAACTAAAATTGCGTTTTGTTTGATACCTTTGAAATAGCTTCGCCTCCCCAAACCCCTTGAGTGTCCCATAGTGTTCTGGTTTGGATCACAAACAGGTAGATTTGAACCGAGAACTAGGACCCTGTCATCCTGGAGTGTGGGTGGGTCACTTCGTGGTCGCAGCGTAAACTTCTTTCTCCCTGCAAACAAGTCTTCAGTTTGTACACTCGAAGTTGGAAGCGGGTGTGAACGTATGATTCTCACCCGCGGTCTGCACTGCCCCCTGTCGGCAAAACAAGATTCCCAAACTCCCTGGAAAATGTGTTCGTGTTGGCTGACCTCAGCGGGGCACTCGAAAACTTGGGGTGCACGTGGTATCAAGCAGGTTTCACGTAATGTTTTGGTGACGTCAGTACTTTGTTTCGACAGGGCGTGGTGAGCGTGGAAGCAGACGGCCACGATGTGTGCACGGTGACCTTTTCCGACTCGAGCGAGAGAGACGCAGCGCAAAAAGCCGTCACGACGACGACGACGACGCAGGAAAGCGACGCAGAAGCGACCAGCCCGACGCGCCGTCTCAACATGTACATGGCGGACGCAGAGAAGGACGGATACGAGAGCGACGTGAGTGACTCGGACAGGATGGTGATTGACGAGGGGCGTGACGTCACAGATGACGTCATGTCGCGTAGCGTCAACAAACCTGAAGGCGCCAGTGGCGTAGCGTCCGCTACAGTAACCAGAAGCGAAACGTTGTCCGCGGACGTTGCAGCCGTCATCAGCGACAAAATCGCAGTTTCGTCAGGGGTGAACAAGACCCCAGCGCGCAAGGTGAACCGCCGCAAAGCGAGCGTGCCGATCAAGAGGGACGATGTGGAGAGCGAAGACGAGGGTTTCGAGAGTCAGAAGTCCCGCCCGTCTTCTCAAGGAGATTCGGACAATTTGGACGAACAGCTGGAAAATTTGACGCCAGTTTCGAAAGCGGACTCGGACAAAGGAAACTCAACAACAGAAGCAAAACGAGAAAGCACCAATACTGAGACAGACTCATCCAAACAGGCAACGTGTTGCAAAACTCAAGAGCAGAGTGATAAAACAGACAGTGCAAAAAAGAGAAAAGGAGGTGCAGGGGGCACGATGCGAACACCCGAGGGTGCTGGGAGGTTCAAATCAAAGTTGTGCGGTGGGGGCGGGGTGAGCGGGGCAGAAAAAGTGTCCCCAACCAACGACCTGTTGAGTCGACCCCCCGAGGTGCCCGAATCGCCCTCTCAGAAACTGTCGGGCGGAGAGCGCTCTCTGGTGAACACACTGGTGGCGAAGGCGCTCAAGTTGTGGTACGACGACGACGCACCAGGGGGCGCGCTGACGGACTCGCCTCGCCGCGGGTACCTGACCGTGTCCCCGCGGGGGAAAGGCGCCTTCGAGCTGCTGCACTCCCCGACCAGCCCCCGCTACATGACGAAGCATTCCAAAGAGACCGTGTCCAAGGCGCTGCTCTTCACGGCCGACAGTGAATTCAGCAGCGGGGCGACTGAAGGAAAAGGCGCGGGGTGCTCCTCCCCGGCGGGCGGTGGCCCCTCCGCCCCCGCAGGCTCCTCCACGACGCCCACTGCCATGACAACGGCGCGGCTGCGCGCCATGCTGAAGGAACGCGCTGACGTCACGGCGTCGCCCAACATCACGATGCCCATTGATGAGCGCGAAAGCGCTTCACTGATGCAGTTCGCGTCGCAGGTTCCTGGCTGGATCCCCCTGGAGAGCCTCACCTCTCCGGACATCTCCAACTTCACCATGATCAACAAGCCGTTTGCGCAGATGAACGGCGAGGGCGGCGGCGGCGGCAGAGGGAGGAGTCCTCAACACGCGTTCAGCCGCAAGAGTTACTCGTGTCAGCTCTGCCACAAAGCCTTCGTGCATTCCTCTAACCTGACGCGGCACCTGCGGACGGCGCACGGACAGGGCGTGGCGCGTGCGCGCGGGACGGCGGCGTCAGGTGGCGCTGGGCTCGGCGAGGCGGCGGCCCGGGACGGCAGCGGGGGCGGCGGCGGGTCGACCCCGCGCACGCCCGACATCCTGCCCGCCGCGCTGCGCGACGCCCGCGCCATGGTGGAGCGCGCCGCCACGGAGGCGGAGACGCCGTCACGACGCCGTCACTCGGCGTCCGACGCCGAGGCGGCGCAGATCCTCAGCTCCATGCCAGAACTCGTTGTCAGGTGAGTTGGGAACGAACCAAAAGTTTGTGAAACTGGGTGAAAAAAAAAAGGAAACTGACTTTCTCGTGCGAACAGATCTTGCCGTCAAAAAATCTCGTCGTTTTCATTCTGCTTCTTAATTTTTGCTGACTACAAAAGTTGATTCGGCTGAAGAAAAATTGTCCGAAGAAATTTGCACGTTTTTGGACCGTCGAGGAAACTTGGCGAGAACAATGGTTGAGTTTGGCGTGGTCAGGCGTCCGGTGCACGCGGTGCGGTTTTGCAGAATCCGACACTGGGATCGTGTCCCGTTCCCCGCGAATCGTGACGATTGACGCAAAGAAGCACCTGCCGCGTTGCAGTTCAGATCAGCCAAAGCGTGCGAACGGTTTTCTATGGATCCCAACGTGCTGTGCAGAAATACGAGTTCTCTCCTTTCCCAATCCACGTGCTGGGTGTACGCGTGCCCGCAGTATGTGTCTGGGTGGCTTGTTACAAAACTTGTTTTCTTCCTTGTGTGGAGTTGTGCTTTGTTGATTCTCATGGGCGTGTCCTGGAGGAGTGAAGTAGGGAAAGGTCAGGCAAGTGCGTCTCGAAACAGTCGATTGTTACTGCAAATCCTCTCAAGGTTTGGTAACGCGTTATTATCCTCTTGGCAATCAAGTCTGTGGTCTCGCAGTGCGTGTGGGTCAGTCGCCAGGGATCCACGCGAAGGGAAACTCGGAGACGCCTTGATAACTCGTGAGAGCACTGAAGGGAGACTCCGGGGCTTTGTGTCTCCTGACAATAACGCCGAAAGTCGAGTTCACTGACTTTCTCAGGAGTCTTTGAGGACCTGGCTCGAGAGTCCGAATTACCTGGCTTTTGTTGATTAGCGCCAAGGTAAATGATCCCTGAGGACCCTAGAAATTATCAGTGATTTACTCCTTTGTGACAGTGTTGCGATTGGGTGATGGTGACTCACTCCCCTTGAGAAGTGGATTTTCAAGACTCATAAATAGTGTGTCGAAATAGCATTGTTTGGCTTCCAACCAGAGAACTGTTGTTTGTGGCGAAAGATTCTGGTCTGTTGATGGAGGATGACGCACTTTGCAGATTGGTTGTGTTGGAGTTTCTTTTTTTGCTGGGTTCACGAAGGATGCGCGAGAAGCGCTTTCTGGTCCTTCAATGGGTGCAGCGTCCATTGCCTTGAGCAGGGACTTTGCTTCGCGCAACCCCCCCCCCCCACACACACACACACACCCCACCCGTGTGCACCCAACGTGAAACTGGATTTGTTTGGTGGATTTGTTTGGTGATCGATCCAGTGTTGACTGATCGGTTTGACCACACCCCTGATGGTGCGTCGCGATTCAGCGTCCGCGCTGTGAGTGCGTGACCTCTTGGCCTCAGCGTCGGCGTCGGCGGCTTCGGCTGCGATGCTCGAATCCGCGACGCTGAGCGGGAAACACTGATCACAGGATGTGCTGGAGATAAGGAGCTTCTCCGACGCCCATCCTTATCCGCGCTTTCCGTAAAATTATGTGAAAAGCACTTGAACTTTTGATTGTAAAGCCGCTTATGATCAGGAGTACTGATAATAAAGAGACATCTGCGCGCATCACCCTGGGAATCTTCGCTGCGCCTCTAGCGGCCGTTTCAGTCACTCGAAGAAAAGCGCAATTCGCGCGAAAACTCGCCACTCGCCATCGCACTGTTGCCCAGGAAACTGCGTGGCAGTGTTGGCGAAGTTGAGATGGATATGGATATCTTCGAAGCGTACTACTTTCACTTCATGCTGCCATTCATGCACTATTACTACAGGGGCATGGAGTCGCACATGCTGGCGCAGCAGCGCAACGAGGCGGCCGCCACGCCGCAGGACATACAGGGTACAAGCGTCACTGCTGATGGGAGCGGGAGCGAGCAGGCGACGGCGTCGCAGCTGAGCGCCGCCGCCGGAGGAGGCGGCGTCGGAATGCCGCGGGTCGGGACGCCGGGCGAGGCCCCTGCGCCGCCGCCGCCGCCGCCCCAGCAGCAGCAGCCGGGGCCCGGACACCCGAACGCGCTGCCCCTGAGCAACAGCCCCCGCAAGGAGAACAAGTTCGGAGAGGCTACAGGTACGTGGAATTTTTTGTTTGTGTTCTTGCGTCGTACGTTTTCGTTCACAAAGACCAATGGCCTATGCGTGTTTGAAGATCTGACCCATAACTTGTGCTACCTTGTTGAGGAACAGGCTTTTGCGTTGATGCGTCTTTGTGATTGGTGTATTCGAAGCCTTTTCCCCGGTCCTTTTGCGTTGCACAGGCTTCTCGGCACGCACCGATTTTGTGACACGTGCTCCAGGACACAGACAGTAACAACGCAATTGAATACAAATCGGGGTTTAAAATGGCCGTTCCCTGTGTTCGCAGGTCAGGGTCCGTCAGAGGGCGCCGGTGTCTCGGAGCGGAACCCACTGGCGCCGAGCGACGCTGGACACAACCGCCTCTTCAAGTGCGTCGAGTGCGGGAAGCGGTTCCCGTCGCACGCGCGCCTCGCGCGCCATCTGTACGTGTGTCACCGCGCGCTCATCGAGGGCCTCAGCGAGGGCAAGGGCCACGTGGCGTTGGGAACGAGGACCATCCCCATCTCACAAACCACGTCGCAGGTGAGTTGGGGTGTGGCACAGCAAACGACCTCAGCGCGTTTTGGCCAAGTGCCACCTGAGGGTATCGGCTGGTGTGTGATCGAACACCTCGATTCAGGCAGTTTCAGACGCAATGTCCATTGATAGTGACGCAACTTTCCTGAGGTTTCAGGGTTGGTAAAAGTTTCTCTATCTTTGACCACGCCGCGGTTCTTTGCGTCAAGCATTGCGACAGGGTCGTGTGTCTGAAGACAAAAAAGACGAACAATGACTCCCGCACTCACTTGGGAAGTGGAGAGTTTGGAGACAAAGTGTGCTGAATAGTTTTGCCTGCACTTGAAACACAGCATTGGCACAATTAACAATTCTTTGGAGAGACAGGGCGAAGAGGTCAAGTTTGTGACAAGAAATCGTGACAGAAAACATCTTTGAAGGTGCTTTTCAAGCACTTGAGCCACACGCAGAATCTTTTAAGCATTGACTTCCAACTTGGGCAGCCAGTGACAAAAGAGTCAAGCTTGCAAGAAGAGAAAGTTCATATTGAGTGACAGGAAGGTGACGTGATTCTCAACGCAAACACTTCTTGACTTTGACACAAAATGTGACGATCAGACAGGTGACGACATCGTGAGTTCGAGTTGCCAGTTGTTCGAGGTTGTTCAGTTTTTGCGCATTTGTTTTCTCTCTGCCGTGTTGTTTGTGCACGCGTTCCTGTTCTTGCCCTTGTGACGTGGAATGGAAGAGCAGTCCTTTATCTTTGTCATCGAACGTCATGCTTTCTAAAAAGGTGCGTTTTGGCGGTGTCCAAACAAGTGATTGACCTTCTCATCGGTAAGAGAGAATGGAAGGTCAACTGCAACAAGTGGCTCGTGGTTCTGAAGACACAACAACTGTGCACAAGTGTTTTCAAGTTGACCTTGCAGCTGTGTTGCTATTTTTGCTTTCGTATGGGGAAAACAAAGTTGAACTTGATGTGGTGAGAGTGCCCGTCGTTGACTGCGCTTGATAACGCACGGAATCACACACACACACGCACGCACACACACACACACACACACACACACACACACACACACACACACACACACATTGAAAAGCAAAGTGGAAAAACGAAGCAAGAAACGATTTGGTTTGTTTGTAGCCAATGAGCCCGGTCAAGATGGCGCAGAACGGGAACCACCTGTGTCGGCTCTGCGGCCGGACCTTCACCTTCAGCTCCAACCTGCGCCGCCACATCCGCAAGATGCACCTGCAGAGCCCCAGCAAGGTCAACGTGGCCTTCCAGGCACCGCCGCTCGCTGTCAACCTGCAGAGCGCCACGGCCCCGGGGCTCCAGGCCCCCGATAAACAGCTCGCAGGTGAGCAGATGCAACTTCCGGTTCAAACCGGAAGCGTGCTCGTGTGTTTCGCTTCCTGCATCGCACACATGTGCAGGGAGCTGCGAAGTCGTGCGTGGATACAAGTGTCAGAAATATTGACAGTTCTTTCAAAGATCTACACTGGCATGGAACACTGTTCTTTTGTCGCGCAGTCAAGTAGCCTTGCTCACCACGTGGCTACACGACGTGAATTTCTCTGCAGGTGGCAGCGTCATCTGCGACCTGTGCGGCCAGACGTACCTGACGCCGTCCGACCTGGACGCGCATCTCAAGGACATGCACCAGGTGATCCGCAAGAAGCTGCTGTTCGGGAGCCGCGGCGGCGGGGCGGGGGCGGCGGGCGACCCCGCGGGGCAGCCCCGGGGAGACAACGGCGCCCCCGCCCGGCAGGACGCGGAGCGGGGCAGCCCTCTGGCGGTGCAGCAGCAGAACGAGCAGAGCGCCCCGGCGCCACCGCCACGTCTCGACGCGAAACCCCTGAGCGCACCCAGAAGCTCTGAGGCGATGATGCGGGAGCAGTTGGCTGCAAAGGTACGAGCAACGTGGCATTTTCGTTGATGAATTGAATGGTTGCCTGTCACGCACGTACCATTCATGATTTCTATTCTGTAGGGACTGACGAGCTTCGCGGTACAGGGTCCACTCGGGTCCACCCCGCCGGTCACGAGCGGCCCGGCGCCCGTCGCAGCCACGGCGCCGGCGCACACCATCCAGAGCCTGCTGGGCGGCGGCGTGCACCTCCCCCCGGCGCCGCCGCGACCCGCGTCCGGGACGCCGTCTCCCGCCGCCAGGCCCATACTCATCGTACCGTCGCTGGAAGAAAAGCCGCTGCAAATAGGTGAGCAAAAGTGGCCTGTTTCTGCTGGTTCAGACGTGTCCACGTTTTCGCATCAAGCAAGGCATTTTGTGGTTTTTGTTGACGTTGCGATAGCTGACACGAGTTGTGTGTTCTTCCCACAGATCTGTCGCGTCGCTCGGTGACGCCGCAGTCCCTGGAGCACGCACGCACTCCTGGCAAAGTGCCAACCAGCCCCATGGATCTGAGCGTCGTCAAGAAGGAACCGGCGTCGGCCGTCGTCAAGACGGAGACCTCGCCCGGCTCGCAGCCCGTGGACCTCTCCACCGGACCCAAACACAGCACCGCGGCCGCAGACAGCTCCGCCGTTGATTTGTCCGTGAGCAGCAACAGTAACAGCCAATCAGAGGCGAGCAAGACGTACAATGGCGACGGGCAGGAAACAGCGGACAAGCTCGAGGCTTCGCGGTCGCTGCTGAGGGCGGCTCTGCAGGCGAAACATGACGCGAAGAGTCAGCACCCAAAGCTGCTGCAGCTGCTCGGGGACGGGGGAACCTCGCCCGCGGCGGCGGCGGCAGCAGCAGCGGTGGCGGCGAAGAACAAGTCATTGGAGGCGCTGGTGAGTCAGGCGGGCGAGCTGCGTCCGCCCTTCTCCCCGCTGCTCATGGCGGCGGCGCAGGCGCAGATGAACCTGGCGGCGTTCCCTCCCGGCGCCGCCTTCCCCGCCGGCCTCCCGCAGTTCCCCGGCGCCGCCTCGGCGCTCTTCGGCTCGCCCTTCTTCCCGCTCAAGCGGAAGCTGTCGGAGGACGGGCTCGGGCCACTGTCGCCTCTTTCCGCCGGACACGACGACGAGAAGCCGCACAAACCAGCGAAGCGCCGCAAGTCCGTGAGCCACAGCTACGACTCGGACGGATCGAAATCGCCGAGTCAGCATTCCGACTCGGGGGGCGCTCAGGCGGCGTCGCAGGGCGGAGGCGGCGGCGTCGTGTACGACGCCAACTTCCCGTCGCGCGTCGAGGGGAAACGCTACATCTGCGGACTCTGCTCGGCCAGCTTCACATTCCAAACGAACCTGACGCGACACCAGCGCAAGCTGCACGGGAAGCCGTTCGTCAGGAAGCCCGTGCTGGGAAGCGGCGGCCTCATGACCACCCTCCCCGCTACCCCGACCTCCCTGGAGCCCCTGCCCCCTGCGGGCGACTCTCCCCAACCCCCGCCGCCCATCAAGTACGAGGTGCCGCCCACGCCGCCCGTGTTCGGCCCGGGACCCATGATGGCGGTGCAGTCGACGGACTAAGGAGAGAACCGGGACCCAGAGGAGGGGGGGGAGGGTGGCTGTTCATTTTGACGCTCTCAGTGTCGTCTGTGTGCTGTGGGGTTCATGATGTGATGAGTACAAGTTTATCCCGAGTAAAAACCGTGTTTCACCAGTGTGTTCAAGGTTCGTGCGAGTTGGCTGTTTCCCGGCCCCGTGACGTGTTCTGTGCCCCTGTTGTTGTATATGTCTGCAACAGTGCGCAGTATCTGTTTGTACAGAGAGAAGGGTTTGCATGTCAGTTGGAGATTTTCATAAACGGAAGACTTATAAGTTGTTATTGGTGTGATTGTTCATGAAAAGCCAGAAAAATTGTTTTCGTGTGTCGCCAAGTTATCACAGAGCACGTTTTGTGAACGCGTATTCGAGTTATTTTTGGACGACCAGAAATGTAGCAGCAGCAGCACAGATCTATTCCAGACAAATCAAAATGATCTCATTCAGAAATACACCGGAGAAAAAAATAATCAAGTATTCTGTATATTTGGTTTGTTGGTTCAGTTTTGAAAACGTTGGCTTTAATTCTTGGATGGATGTACATATTTTTTCTGTTTTTCTCAGTTGAGGTTGTAAATAGTCGCTGTACTTCTGCTGATGTTCGTTTTGCCTTCGACACCACTGCCGGTCAATAGACTTTCCGAGTTGGGTCTTTTGCATTTACGTTTCGAAAACTCGCAGCACAATTCTTTTCTCCAAAAAAAAAGTGTTCTCATGCCCAGGTGGGCGCCTGTGTTCAATGTTCATCAGTTTGAGTTGGTTTTTGAAAAGCATAGAGCTTTCTTCGTGTTCACATCCGCACAAAAATTGAAGGAGGCTTTCGACTATGGATGGTCAAGACTTTTGTCTCGTGTTCCCACGCATGACACCAGATTTTGACGCTTACGCCGTTGGTGGCACCTTGTTTGTCTTTCATTTTCCAGCCCCACTCACCAGTTTTCAGTGTCTTGACCACAATGCATGCACTGTGTCTACCAGTTCCGAGGTTGTCTTTGTTCTGTTTCGGTGGAATTGAAAATGGTTCTGCTTCGATCGTAGATGGACAAGAATAACAAACAGAAGAATCCTGGAACTGACAGCTTTTTTGTGCATGTGTTTGTCGCTGTGTACGTCACGCGTTGCGTTGCAGATGACGTCGCCATGACGACGCAGCGGTGAAGCATGCAACGCGTGGCTCACCCAGTGCCAAACAGACGTTCTTGCGTGGCGCTTTTTCTCACGGATCTCAAGGCAGTGTGTATCAATGTGGGTTCGCAATGTCGGACACATCGCTGTTCAACTCTCTCCGATTCTCCGCGTTGACATGTCAAAGAGGCACAGAGCTCCGTTGTTGCTGTTGATGATAATGACTTTACAATTTATTCGTTGTTGGCAAGAAAGGCAAGCATGGTCCCCTGGTGAATTGCTATTTTTGTATTCATTTTTTACGGTGTTTTAATTAACGGCTGATAGATAGTTATTTACAGGTATAATTTATTAATTGTTACAAATTTGCAGCTCGACTAATTTGATCTCTTACCTTGCCAAAACCAATTGTGGGGTGGTGAGCTTGTGTCGTGTTCAGAACCTCTTTGGACGTGTGAAAAAGTTGTACTTCACAGGCTGCATAAATCTCGTGAATATCATGAACTGAACGCAAGAGGGCTATTCAGTAATCCAGAGATTATAGACACGTGCATGTGGACTTCAGAAAAATACATTATGATCTCAAACTTCTTTGAATGTGTGTAAATTGCAGTGCAGCAAATCGTGTAGCTGTCCCGCTTGGAGTTGAGGCTGGTTGTGGCCACGGCGTTTGGACCACGACTGCACTCCGTAAAACCTCAATGTTCAAAATAAGAGGCTTCATAGCACTTTGAACTTGGCGGTGGCGTCGTTTGTTTCTATTGACAGCTGAAACCGGTTTCACACTGGATGCGCCGTGCGTTGCGTCATGAAGCAGGAACGCAGCGGTTGACGCACCCAGTGTGCTCCGCTGTTTCTTGCGGATTCTTTGTGCACAACAGCCCGAACGCGAAGCATTCCAAACGGTGTTTTCAGGTCTCAACTCTGACAAAGAGAATTTTTGTGTTCATTGTACATAGCCAGAACAGTTGTTACTTCGTGGCTTTTGCCAGCATTCTCCCCTCGGTGAGTTGTGTGCCCTGTTCGTGTCTCCATAAAAGACTTGCATTTTTCAAGTTTGCTTGTGAGTAGTTGCGTGAAAGTTTGCTGCGTATGTGTGGATGTTTCAAGCCATCCAACGATGTACAGTCGAAAGTGGTGAATGTCTTGTAAAAACATGGCAGTAGATAGCTGCTTGAGTCTGCTAGTTAGCTTTTGGCTGCGTTAGTGGAACGTAATTTTGCAATCATGTGTTCAATTTTTAAAAAGTGCTTGTGAACCAAAGATAAGACTGAACTGTTGTCGAAACCGAGACTTATGAAATACATTTCTTCTCAAACGTGTGGGGTTGTTTGAAATCGTGTTTTGACACTGGGAGTGTGAGCTTTTTGACGTTGTCAGTGTGTGACTTCTTTCGTTTTTGTGTTGAAATGGTGCAAGAATCAAACAGGTGGTACACATGGCGTGTTCGAACGGTGTTTTCGAGCCCAACTAACCAGCATCTGATGCAGACACCGGTGTGGAAAATCGACAAGACTGTCTCAAATTGTCCTGATTTAATTTCCTATTTATTCGTGCCATTTATGTTTCTTTGGTTTTCTCTACTTAAAAAAAAAGAAAAAGATGTCATGAATACGAAGTGAGAGTGGACCAAAGTACGAGTGTTCTGCGCGCAATCGTCCCAAGTTTTGAGTTGTTCTTTTTCGCGCCACACCGGTACCGGAATGTGATGGGAGAACGGCGTCCTGAGTTCGAGTGAAGACGATTTCCTTTTGTGCTGCACGAAGCAACAATTTCCTTCCCCCCTCGTGATAAGACAAATAAGGGTTTAAAAATTGGTGGCAAAAAATGTTGTGGCTGTTGTGAAATGGACGGTGAATATCTGTGAATCGGTGGACATGTTCCTGGTGTAATCAACATTGCGTATTGTAGTGTGATAAAAATAGCTGCTTCGTAGTATTGGCGCGTATTGTGACGCTGATAACAGAAGAAAAGTGGTGAACGAACGCGGACGGAAGCGAAATTTCCAAAAGTGAGTCAGTGAAGGGTATCTCCGTTTCAGCAATGGAGGAATGTTTGAGGCAGAACGAAAATAAGGCTTTTCGCTCGGAGCTCGAACGGTCGTGGAATGTTGTGATTTCAGTCGTGATAAAATCCAGTCGGCTACTGCAAAGTCAGATTTTGTGCCTTGGCTGCAATGTGAAAAATGATATATGCATTTGCTTCGCGTGGGTCTAAGGTTGAGTATTCAGTCCTGTTGCACTGCCATAACGGGTTGGTAGTTTAGAGAAAGAATAGTTCCATCCCAGAAAAACTGCTTTTGATGAGCCGTGTGCTCGGTGTGTAGAGAAGATAGGCTTCAGAACGACTTGTGAGGGTGAGTGTACATTCTTTGCATCGTGCGAATTTTTTTTCTCTCGAAAATAGACGGTTGTATGAAACAGTACAATAAAAATGTGATGACAAAAAAGGCGAGTGTTCTGTTCAGTTTCGACGTCGCTTGGGCGGATTCAATACCTGGCGGGCAGTTTCTCCCAAAATAACCAGAAAATAACGCTGGTTTTGTCGGACAGATCGGATATTTTTTGCGCGCACAGATGTCGCCGCCTGCTGGAGTCGCATCGATCGATTTGGCGCGCTCCGACCCCTGGTGAGCAAGCGACGCAGCTCGTGGCAGCTGCAGCCGCCGGAAATCTAATAACAGCGCAAAAACATGTGAAATACAGCCGAATCTCTCGAGGATTTCACAAGACCCGAGCAGAGATGTGAACTCAAGGTAAATTCGATTTGTTATGCGAAAGAATGGCGGAGGAACGGTGGTGCTGTGTCGGTGCACTCTGCTGGCATATTGCTGCTCGGAACTCCCGAGGCCGTTTGATCCTGCAGCAGGTGTCAACGAAGATGTGCTTGTAAAGCAAAAGTGCATTCGGTACGTTGCATACTTGCACACGCGTCGTTCTTATCCTGCTGCAGACAGGCAGGAAGCCGCCTTTGGGCGTTGTGGAAAAATATTAAACGTTGTTCCTCGTTGGAACACTGCAAAAGACACTCCTGCGCAATTTGTTGTCATGAAAAGTGCTCTCGCCACTCTTCACACTTGACGCGTCGTGCGTCGCCTTGACAAAAGTGAACGGTGGTGCGTGCTCGATTGCGACACAGCACCCATTGACTTGCGTCGAGAGACAACGTATCAACACATATTGTGTTGAATACATCAATATCAAATGCAAACACATGTTCCTCTTTAGTTGCTGATGAATGACATTTCAGCAGGTTGTGTGTGAGATGATAAATTGTGTGGGCTGGTTGCAGGGGACCCGATGGCGTTCAGGGGCTGTGTGGGCTCCCACACCCCGGACGTCCGGCTCCAGGCCATCGAGGAGGCCGTCAAGGTTTGTGCTTCGTGCTTCGAGCATGTTGAATCTTTTTTCTCTGGAGCGGATCCAGGTTTGATTGGCAGGAGGTGCAAACTCCAACCTTGCGGGTGGAGCGATCACCAGTGTCACCCACCCACGAATCTTCTGTCCACTTGCTCCTGTCTGCACGCACCCTGCTGTGTTCGCAAAGAAAGGGAAGTCAAGCGGTCCCATTCGACCTGTCCGCACGTGGGGATGTCCGCACAAAGGAGTGTCCGCAAATGAGAATGTCCGCACTTGGGGAGTGTCTACACGTGGGAAGTGTCCGTACATAGAGAGTGTCCACACGTGGGAAGTGTCCACGGCACACGTGGAAGTGTCCGCACAGTGTAGAACGTCTGCCCGACTCGTCCGCAGGACAATGCGGTGGCGCGGCTGCGGTCGCTGCTGGCAGATGGCGCTGTGACGGCGGACGATCTGGACCGGAAACACCTCCTGCACTCCGCCGCCTGGATGGGCTACGACAAGTGCGCCCAGGTAGACTACTCAATGCACTCAGTTTCTACACATGCATGTAATGAAATGGCCTGATACGTCAAACATGCCACAGTAACACCTGAAAGGACCAGGCACTCAGTCACTTGTCAAAGCTCTTGAGAGGCCCCATCAAGGCCCTGCATCATGAGTGTACGGCCAATGTCAAAATGACACTGGTTGCAACCTGAAATGTTGTACCAAGAACTCGGCCAGGATTGAGTTGAACGAACTGTGTCCCGCAGGTGCTGCTGGAGTTCGGCGCGGCGCCCGATCTGCCGCACCGGAAGAACGGCTGCACGCCGCTACACCTCACGCACTTCTGTCAGGTCGAGGACACCAACCCCGCCACCACCATAGAGGCCATCGTCAACGTAAGTAGAGGACGAGGAGTTTTACGCCTTGCCGATGATCACGGCAGGGACGCATCCAGTCGGGAAAAAAAGAGTCCAGTCTAGCTTCCAGACGCGAACAAGACGCGCGAACAAAAATTAGGAAGTTCTGTCTTCCACACAACAGTGCTCACGATTTCGTTCGCAGGCTGGTGGAAACGTGAACAACCCCGGGAACGAGAAGTGCGGGAAATACCCGATCGACCACGCGATCCAGCACCAGCGTCTCGACAGTGTGCAGGTGAGTACGCATGCGCGCGGGCATGCGCACAGGGACACTGACCAACAAACGCATTTCACGACCTTTCAGCGATACAAAACGACGCGACACACTTCAACGTTGACCGTCTTCAAAACGACGCGTGGTCATCAGGCTCAATTGCCGTCAGCTGCGTTGAGTTGGAGTGGCGTTTTTTTCCGTTGGGTCACGGATCATCGTGGCGTCGCCATCGTTCGTTGCAGGCGCTGATCGGGGCGGGTTCGCTGGTCACGCTGCAGTCCGTTCTCATCTCCATCGACGTGGCGAACCCTCAGATCCTCGAGCTGCTCCTCGAGTCCGGCGGCGACTGCGGTAAGATGCTCGAGTCGACTCTCTTCTGGGGACAGCCGCTGCACCGCGTGCTCTACACGCCGCTCAAGTGTCCGCGCGAGTGCTACCGCCAGCAGTTCCGTATCCTCGTGCAAGCGTCCGTGTGCCGACCCCTCGTCCCTTACACCGCCGACGCCGAGCCGAAGAACAAGGCCTCCAACGTTCACCTCATGATCGAAACTGAGATGAAGACAAGTGCCAAAGACTACACAGACTTGACCCTGTATCTGTACGCTGCGTTGCTACGCAACGGGTTTGTCCCGACGGAGTCGATCAAGGCATTCATAAAGACGCTGGGCGATATTGAGTGGGCGGAGGACTATTTGGCGGCGGCGCTGCCGCTGCGTGAGCTGTGTATCCGCACGATTCGTTCGCACGTCTATCTCAGCGGAAATATCGTCTACGGGACGCAAAGGCTGTTCATCCCAAACCGACTCAAGGACTTGATCATCATGAGTAACCCCTTCTAGTCACCTCCTTTTTGTTCATCTTGTTCCTCCTGCAGTGTACACCATTACGGCTTGTCCACACAGGTTCCGCCAGATGTTCCATCGTGCGTGCGCGTGACGGAACAAAAAATTCATGCAATGGTGCGCGAAGTATTATTTGAGAAAAGCCACCACACTGGTTCCGTTAACGGAACATGATAGAACATGAAGGAACATATCGTTCACTGCACGAAATTGTTCCATCAGCGGAACACTCGGCGGAACGTCGCACGGCGGAACCTGTGTGGACAAGCCGTAAAGCAACCATTGATCTATGAAGGCTGTTTTACAACAGTCAGTGTGGATCGAATCAGGAAAACCCGTCTCCCTCCTGAGGCGTCAAGCGCTGCGTTCCTGTGTAAAGTCGACACGATGCTTCTTAACTTGCACCGGGACGCAACGTACAACGCGTCTCGTGCGAAACAGCCTGAAGAAACACAGTAGAACACTTGCACTTTGCCAAAGCAAACCTTTCCCCCCCAAAAAAACCCTTTTTGTGTCTGTGCAACACAATTCACACGTAGAGCTCTGCACGCAGCTCACATCTATGAATTGTAGAAATCTTTGTTGGAATTTCGTTGTTGAAGACAATTTTGATGTTGTGGCTTTGGTCTCTTGTACAGAACGCATTCGCCTGTGATGAAATGCCCCGTATAGACTGAGGAACCAACTGCTCTCCCAATTAAATGTCAGCGTTTCAATTCAGATTTTGCAACAACGCCCCCTGCACATGTTTTGGGCTCATTCTCACTGTATTCGTCAAACACTGCGTCCCTGCACAAGTCCGTACAAGCGGCAAAGCAGAACGCGTCCCTAAAAACACAGGCCTCCAACTCCAAAAACCATACTGCATTCCTTTTTGTGGTTCGCTCAGAATCAGTCATTTGTACATGTGCCACACATTATCGTGTGTCTCCGTTGTACCTCGCGAACACATTCCAGTCTTCCCGGCCATATCCAACTCGACAAAATATCAAACAGTTCGGTGCGATTTTCAAGCATTGCTCATGAGCCGGCGTCACATATCACCCGCGTTCAGCTCCACCCCAGCGCGCAGCGGAACGCACCCATTGGCCGGTTTCACTGCGCAAGCGTCGTGGCGGCGGTCTCCCGAACAAATCAGCTGATCTCTGCAGCGTGAAACAAGCTGCTTGTCTTTGATCCGCTATTTGCGCAGACGTCTTGAAATTCGATGGGAAGGTCCGTTTTTCCTCCGAACTACGTCACGTGTCAGTCCCAAGCCGCCATGACGCTTTGACTCAGGAGGCTGCGTCTCAGACATGTCAAAAAGACCTTCCGGTGTCAGCATGTGATATTCAAACCTTTTTCCTCACGAATGAAACTGACACACCGGAAACCTGTTCACTTTCCTTTGCTCTGATGAAACTTTCAGACAAACCATATCCCCAAACTTTTATCTCCCAATTTTACAACTGCTGACTGTTGAATAAATTTTAAGTTCCTGTGTATCGGAAACCAGGTGCACTTCACATTTGAACCTCATCGCGCGTTGTCGCCTCGACGTTTGGGCCAATGGATTTCCTTCGATTGTTCAACGCATTGCAGAAAAACAAACGTTTGTCTCCAAAATGCATTTCAGTATTTATGTTTTGTCCAACAGGTTGTGGTGGGTGTACAGAACTGTCTGGTAATAAACTAGAGAACACCTCCCCAGCACATTTCTGCTTCGCGTGTGATAATAATGAGACAAATGGGTGCCGCAGCTTCAATCCCTACTTGCTCAGAGACCGTTGAGCTGTCCTTTTAGAGACCCACCTGCTACCGAGCCCAGCACATCTCGTATCAACAGTCAGTCTCCATTCCGTTCCGTGGCTGACCCAAAGAACGCAAATCTTCATGGTATCCTTGCACAGCAAAGCGGACTCCACACACAACGACGTTGCCAAGTGTTGATCAAAGCGACGTCTTTTCTGAGCTCCTGCTTGCTTCCTGCTGTGCTTTCGCCTCGGCTTCTTCAACCTTTTTGGGTTTCCGTAGAGTCCGCACCACTTCTGACTTCGCAGGCATCCAATCAGGCACGATCTGGTGAAGCAGAACAATTCTCACTTGAAGCCCCAATTTCCTTCTCTTGGACACAAAGCTAAATGTCTGCGTGGTGTTGTGTCCGACTTTATTCAGTTCTTGCACAATCGAATGCGAAACGCACGTTGCATCTGTCATGAAACAGGTGTTTGGGTTGCCTTGCCATGGGTGGTGGATCCTCCACTGGTTTAGAGGTGGGCGGAACCTACCTTGCCGTGGATCCTCCACTGGTTACAGAGCTGGGTGGTGCCTACCTTGCCGTGGATCCTCCACTGGTTACAGAGCTGGGTGGTGCCTACCTTGCCGTGGATCCTCCACTGGTTACAGAGCTGGGCGGTGCCTACCTTGCCGTGGATCCTCCACTGGTTACAGAGCTGGGTGGTGCCTACCTTGCCGTGGATCCTCCACTGGGTGCCGAGCCTCGCCTTGCTGTCCTGTTCGAGTATCCTCTCAAAGACGACGTACTCCAGCACATCCTTCACCACGTTCTCATTCCCGAACTGAAGTCGGCCAAACCGGTCGTAGATTGCCATCATCTGTGGACACAGGAATTCACATCAATTTTCCCTGTTTTTGAACACGACGAATCTCGGCGTGTTGTTTTTGAGTCTCTGCTCAAGTCGACCTGACGAGTGTGTGCCAATGAGTTTCAGCAGGAGCACACCCCAGCCCACGTGACCCCGACGATGACGTCATCGTGCACTCGCGCCACGCACCTGCGCAGTGTGGAGACGCACGGTGACCTGCGCCGCATGCTGGTTGGCGATTGGCATCTTGTGTTTGCGCGCATGCACGACCTTCGGTGGCTCCAGGGTGTCGTGGTACTTCCACCGGAACGTGCTCTTCTCCAGCATCCAGGTCATCTCCTGCAGGGTGGGGTAAAGAACGCACGAGGTTTCTTTTGTTGGATAGAATGACCAAGCGGAGTGGCGTATCACTGTTCCTTGTCTTCAAGTGTTTTCTTAAGAATTTTTGCAACTTCTCAAAAGGGAATCTTGATGTTCAAACAGCAACACCGTCCGCAATTGTCAGAGAATCAGAGAAAGACCGGACTTTTGGTACGTTTCACAGCCAGGATCGCGTGAGAACTCACCGGAAATGCCTTTTCCGTGACGAGCGAATGCAGTTCCTCTTCGTTTCGCTTGAGGCTGTTCACAAGGGCGAGAGAGAGAAAACATGCGTCACATGCGATCATGGAGGTCGGAATCACGAAGACCGCGAGAACTGCGAGACTTCACCAAGTTCCGGTTCCAGCTGGCAGCGGCATCTTTCGTCAACTTACTCTTGAAGGAGTTCGTGAACTTTGACGTAGGTGTTCAGCGCATCAAAGGCAAATTCCTCATCATCGTAATTTTCGAACTTCTTGATTGCCCGCTTTGCAAGTTTGGTTTTCGTCGGGTCTGCGATTTTTTCTGTTGCCATTGCCTGGAAATGACAAAACAGACCAATATGGCACAAAAAGAACGCACCAAATAAGGAGTGGTTGCTCATCACCCCAAAAGCCAAATGAACAAGTGGCAGGCGAAGAACACTGGACGACACCCACCTTGACACCGGACGCTCTGCCATCATCTTCCGGGGGCACGTAGGGTTCTAATATTTGAGCTGAAAGTTGAAATAAACAATTGGACCACCTGCGAAGAACACTTGGCAGCAGACACAGGACAAACATTTTGCCACTTGAGTGGAAACCGGGGAGGAGGGACGGGAAGGGGGCCCGCGAAATGAAATTCAGGCATGATCTGGAAAAATACAAAGGACAAGTTTCCTGACAGGAAAAATCTCACTCAACCGTTTGTCCGACAGGGAACTTGCAGATTTTGCCAAATTTTGAAACGGAGTTGGGTTCTGAGTACATGACTTTCCCAAAGCGTGATTGCAACACACACGTCGAATACAGATAGATCCTCTTCGTATTCGACGTGTGTAGAAATTTGTGCTTTGGCCGATAGACAGATTAAGCACGACGTTTTATTTCACGCGTGAGGAGCGCGTCGCGTCAACGTCGCGTGGAAATGTCCACGTTGACGCGACGCGCGTGTGGGGTCTCTAGTGGCAC
>JAAUXT010054345.1_pt1 | contig 27812 bp, 26 predicted proteins | sample 7278171 | NCBI WGS metagenome assembly JAAUXT01 (sample SAMN14350112, study PRJNA611818) | marine sediment metagenome | isolation source: surface marine sediment (1.8m) | place: French Polynesia: Moorea | collected 2018-08
CCAAATTTTTTCAAAAAATTGATGAACTTGAAGGTGTTTATGAACTGCGAACGTTTGTATGGACCACACGCTTCTTATGCGTAGCATTCCTGTTCTGTAATGTTTTCACTGCTAAAAATTCTTCCCTTTTCTCTGGTTCTAGAGATCTACTCTGTTCCCGGGCTGCGTGAACAGTCCAGAGAGATGGGTTCGCCGGAAGAGATCATGCCAGGAGTGTTCGACTGGTCCGTGGTGCACGAGCCGTCGTCGAACCGCCTGTTCGAGCCGCTCGAGAGAAACGGTCGGGCGGACTGGGGTCGCTTCAAACTCCCGGAGGAGCAGGTGTGTTTCTGTATGGTCTGATTTTGTTCTTGATGTCTAGTCTGCTGGAGAGGAGCAAAGAGATCAGGGGTCGTTTTCCTGGGAGGCGATTGCCCGACGGAGATGTGGATGTGGAGCCCTCAGTTCAAACGTGCAGCCCGCAGCTGTGTTGCAGGTTGCTCGGTTCTGGCGGGACGGCTACATCACGAACGTGCCCATCCTCACCCCCGAGCAGTGTGACCTGGTTCTGCAGGACGCGCAGTACCTTCTCGTGAGTATTCCCATTGCACCAGTTGAGAGTTGTTGAAAATAGGCAAATATCTCAGAGATGTCTTTGGTCGGCGTGGCGTCAACGCGAACAACTGGCTTCATTTCGATACTCACAGACAGGGATGCTCAACAGGAAAAGCAAAACAAAACAAAACTTGCCTCAAGGCACGCACCTTGTCAAGAACAAATAGATGCCTGTGAACAGATATGCGATGCCAGAAACTTAATTTCGCGACAGTCAGCATTTTGTGCAAATCCATGTGTTCTTTCTTCTCATTCCAGGACAGCACAAAGCGGCACCCAGCGCACGACCTTCTGTACGAGTACCACAGCAACCAGTCGGGCGACCCGGACAACGTCCTCGTGCACTGTCTCGGCCACTGGAGACTCACCCAACTCTTCCACGATATCATATTTCATCCCAAAGTTGTGGTGAGAAAGTTCGTTGTTTGTGTGTTTTGCAACCACGCACAAGCGGAACAGAAAAGGTGCGAGTGCTGGCGTGAATCCGTTCTGCGATACAGGAGCAGCTGTTTGTTCTGTTGCGTGATTTACGCTGCATTCGACCACCAACCTTTCCAAACAATATTTCATGATTTCCAACCTCATTTCTTCCATCAACAACCAACGTTGAGATTGGGTCCTAACCACACCGGGTGGTTGGGTCCCCCGACCGAATCTTATATGCACCTATGGTTGACCACACCCTGCTGCTCGTGCAGGTGCCGTGTTCTCAGCTGCTGAGCGAAGGACGTGAGGTGTCTGTGCGCTACTGGCACGACCAGTTCTTCGCCAAGCCCGCCAAGCACGGCGGAGTCGTCGCGTGGTGAGTTCAGGCGTTTCGCGCTGACACCGTGGCGAGTGTGGGTGCAGTTTTGTTCACTTTTCATGGTGCACGCACGAGTGAAGATGTTGCGTGCGAGTTGAGAATGAAATGACCATTTTCCAACGGAGACCAAATGAACTTCACCTCGGAATCTGGTTTCGTTTTCAGGCACCAGGACTACTCGTACTGGACCCGCACAAAGCCTATGATGCACATGACGGTGGGTTGGAGGGTGCTGCTATTGGTTTAAGAAATCGGTTCTTGTGCAAACTTTATCAGATGTATTCGAGCATTTTGTTTCGCAATGAAAAAGCGGCTACGATTAGCTTTTGTGTTCTTTGTTCGTCGAGGGGACAAAGTCCTCGGAACCAAAGCGAAAAATGTCACTGGCAGAACAAATGTTGCCGATCTGTTGCCATCTTCAACTTTGTGTCAGTGAAGTTGGCTCCTGGCTGGCTGGCACGTTGTGTTACTCAATGCAGGTTCACGTTGCTCTGGACGACCAAACTCCAGACAACGGCGGCCTCATGTACGTGCCCGGGTCGCACCGCTGGACCCGCGAGGGGAACCCGCTTCCTGTGCTCGACTTCAACTTCAAGGACATGGAGGGTATCAAGGTCAGTCATGTTTCCCTGCACGAGCTGTTCTTTCGCCCTTTCCTTGAGTTCAGAGTCGCACGCTGGTTGAGGCACCCCGACCCTCATTCTGAAGTGAGTTGTGACCTCAAGGTTCAGGGTCAGTTTCAGTTTTCAGACTGTCATTTTGTTGCACTGATCTCGGTGATTCCGAACCTGTCCTGAGACTTCCGGGAAATGGCGTCACTGACTCCTGTGACCGTTTGCTCTGAAAAATTCTCATTTATCTGTTTTCCCCCAAGAATCCATCCGAAAGTCGTTTTCTCCAAACAGCCTGTTGTCATGGTTTACGAGGGAAATTCAAGACTTCTTCAAGCAAATCATGAGTCGGATCCCTCGGATTCCAAGTTCTTCGCAATGCCAGAGCTCAATGCCGCAGCTGTGGGCCGACGTGATGAGAATCCAGCACTGCTGTCTCTGCAGACGATCCTGACTGAGGAGGAGCTGAAGGGCTTCAAGCCGCAGCACGCGATGCTGAAGAAGGGAGAGGCGAGCTTCCACCACCCTCTCATGGTGCATGGGTCGTTCGGAAACAGGTGGGAACTCAGGGAGAACCAGGGTGCAGTCTGCAATTCGTTCTGCGGTTGAGTCGGTTCCGTCTTCCAATTTGTGAAACCTTGCTGGATTTACGGACCGGGGTGGGGGCAGACGCTGTCTTGCATTGCAATGGTACGGGGTGGAGGGAGCGAGTACCCGGGGAACCCCTGGTTCCGGAATGTGTGTGCGATCTTGAATCGGTACACTGCGCACAAGTTGAGCACTGTTGCCCAGGTCGGACGCTCCTCGCCGCGCGACTGTGCTGAACTACTTTGGAGACGGCGTGAGTTCGAACTCAGACGAACCGTTCCTCCAGCAGCACACTCACGATGGGCGGCAGCTCCCACAGCCGATCGTCGACTCGTTGAGAGACAGCAATATCAAGAAGGTGTGTGCGTGTGCGTGCGTGCGTGCGTGTACGAGCAGGTGTTTGGGGGTGTGTTTTTTTCATCACGCTGACTCATCTGCGATTCAATTCGAGGCCTGTGTCGGAAAGATCCGAAATCTCAAGTCGGAGTAGTCAGAAACGTTTGCGTGGGCGGTAGAAAATGAAACACAAGTTTGCCTTTCTTCGCCGAATTTTAACATCTGTGTTTCTTGGCAGTTCACATTCTATCTGTGTGGAAGCGTTTCATAACTGAGAAACGCACCTCGACGACTTCATTCTGACTCAGGTAGTCTTCATTCCAGGGATTGAAGATGGAGGGCAGGTTCTACCCGCTCGTTTATGACCCCAGCTGGTCGACACACAGTTGATGCACGAACGTGGTGAATTCTGCATTTCGAAGAGACTTTTACACTCGTGATACGTGTTGAAGAGCACACACAGCGTCGAGATAACAGACGAGACAGAAATGTTTTCTTGCCAAGAAAATGCCATTCCAACGACTGCATCGTTTTTCGCTGTTATTTTATTCATTCAACACAAACCACGGAAATCTGAGAAAGGAGAAACAGTAGCTTCGACGCATCGTCAGAGAATCTCGACGATCAATGGCAACCAGCTGAATGGCGTTTTGTTCAGTTTTGCTGTCACAATTTGCTGCAATTGATCTTCTCTTGACTGTTCTAAAGAATACGAGCAACAGGCGCGGAAAATTCAACTCAACACACTGCATGGCTTCACTTGGGAGAAATTGACAGTGTTGTGTGCGATTCTGAGCACATGTGCACACCTTGCGCGTCAATCCGTGATGTGCAACAAAGCAACAAACTGTCTGACTGCATGGACGCAGTTGTGAACGGGCTCTCACAAATATTCTTTCCCATTCAGAATTTGAACCAGTCCACTGGATGCCATTGCTTATGAGCTCAGGCCCTCAGCCTTCCTTTTCCCTCCTGCGCAATGTCCAGCCCCAAAACTGTGAAGGTCCGGAAGTACTGCCTCGCCTACAGGAGATTCAAGTCTGGCCTCTGCGAAACAGTGATGAGAGCTGCTTACGTCTGAATCTCAGTTGATCCGACCCGGCGAACAAGGCTCGCACAGGAAGAACCACCGGCCGCGAGCACGGCACCTTGATTCTCAATTTCGGGAAACTCTCTTTTGATACTTGTGTACGTATGTCAGTAAGGAGGCAAATTTCGGACAAAACATTTGTGAAACCACGAACTTTCCTCACCAAACGCAGGCAAAGGAATCTGCACCATAGAACTGCAGCCGCATTCGGCATGCAGAAGCTCAGTCGGAGTCCCGACTCTGCGGGATCCGCCAAGCGTGGCAATATTCCCTATCCTACCTTTTCAAGTTCTTCCAGTCAAAACCAGCATCCCACATTGTGTTGCTGTCCCAGAAACCCACAATTGCATGACTGAAGAAAAGGGTCCGATTCACTGAGGAGTTGTGTCGTCGCCAACTGAGCGTGGAAACTCACACGTTGTGGCGCCTTCACGCGCGGCTTGGAGAGGAAAAATTGATTATTCCGTATACCTGCAGCAGTCAATGATTCCTTCATTCATGCGTGCAGGCGATGGAAGTTTTGAGCATCAGGCAGACGTGAACCTGCAGTCAGAACACGATCTCCGCGGAACTGAACGCTTCGACGAACAGGGGTGGATTATGGACGTGTTTTTCATGAAGCGTGCATGCAGAACAGATCACGCATTGGCAGAACCACGTTCTCTGATGTGGTCCGGTGTGTTGAAATGCTCGTAAGGAATGAACACTGCGGACACCTTTGTGCATGGTGAGATTTGTTTCGGCGACTTGAATGCTTGTGTGAGAAAACACACGACGCATTGTCAATGTTCAGTGAAAGGGCGTTGTTGAACATGCATGCATGAATGCTGTGTTCACGAGTGCACGACATCGTGCTTGTGCTTGTGTGTTTGAAGACAATTACTCAGACATCAATTATTTTGGCTCCAAACAAAAGGTAAAGGCAGCAGGTTGCACCACGCTTCTGCATTTACGCGAGAGGTTGGTAATGTCAGGGGCGGATCCGGGATCTGGTCAGGGGGTTGGCCCTCGTATTAAGGGCCAACCCCCTTCCCACCAAGAAGAGAAATGCTACTGCGGCACAAAACTTTGAGAGAGAAATAATTTTCTGTGGGTCAGTGAGGGTCCGGGCTCCTATCTTACCCTGGATCATGGACGTGGAAGATGAACATAAAATCTAGATTTGTAACTTGAGCACGTTTGTGTCTGTCTGCAGCTCATCGAAGGTCTGCAGTCACTTTCCACAAGCTTGCACAAGTGCGTGCACGGGGCGCGCCCAGGCAGTGAACGAGTGCAGTTGTGTTTCAGATTTCGCTCACTCCACGGTGAATTGTGAAGACGAATCCACTTCTTCGCGAATCTACACGTTCACCTGAGGCTGCCAAGTGCTCGGATGGAGCTCCGTTGACAGGATGCTCCTGAAGCAAACACACCCGTTGTTTGAGGTGATTGTGGAACCTGCATCACGGTAACATTTATCGCTCAGCTGACATGCTTCCTGCAAACGAAAGTTTTGCTCGGAGACAATGAGACCTGTAACCTTTACAGAGATACCAAGGCACGTGTGTTGCTCTGCTTTTGTGACATTGTGTTTTGCTGCTGCACAAGGATGATTTCACGACTTCATATTTCGGATGCAGGCTTGGGGACCCTGGAGACGGACGGGAGCCTGAAGTGATGGAGACTTGCGTTCAGCGCTGCGTGGGACGTCCAACATGAACATCCAGTGAGTGTAGTTTTGTGATGTTGTCTGTGTGCAAGCACCACAAAGTTCCATAGCGTGTGTTATGAAGCTTTTTGGCCAGCACTGAGTTGAAACGCTTGGATAGAAAAACACCACGAAGGATGATCCTGCCTGCGCTGTCCAAGGTTCAAGCCGTGATAGTATCACAACTGACCTTGCAGTTCGGCAATACGTTTTTGCGCTTCTCCGACAAAGTTTTATTGAGTCTTGCTCCTCGGAAGAAGCGCATGTTTTGACACACTGTCACTTGTGATTGTTTTTTGAGCGTGAACAGTGGTTCGTGTTTGGTGACACACGCTGGTGTTCCATCAACATTTATACGTGTACGATTTCGCTGCACTAAAGAAATTGCAACTACTCATAATTTTGTCTGATACCCTCTTGGAAAATGCTCCACGGATCCAATGAGACATTTCTTCCAAATCACACCACGCAGAGTCGTGTTGCCAAAAAAGACAAACGCTCGTACACCAAGAAAGAATTCCTGATTGATATGTTCAGCTCGATCGGGACGGTGCATTCAGACTCTGAAACACGAGGAACTTTCCTCCGAAGCGACGCATTTTCCCACAGGCCGTTTGCTTTGCGTATGTTATTCAATCGGCCACAGACACTCCGCATTGTGATTGGCCTTGTCCCTTCAAAGAGACCAAGACTCCTGGAGGTGAAGAGGCTGGAGGCCCGGTGGTAGCTCGCGTGGAATGCGAACAATTCTTCTGGACCTCAGTAAATTTGATTTCAAATTGGTCTAAAAAGAAATTGATGAGGAAATTGTGCGAGTGTGATGAATTTAGGGAAGGCAATACCTCTGTGTCAATTTCTCAAATTGGAAAGTCGTGCGTGAATCGGTTCATTTGCTTTTCCTACGAAATTGTGCGATAATGACGGCAGTGGATTCGTTGCGATATTCTTCACGGAACATCGCTTCAGTCACACAAAATAAAAACTATTCTGCGAGTGAAGTTGTCAGCAAAATCTCAGTTGACAATGTCAACAGCAACTGTTCTCCTTTTGGCTCGGTTGACATCATGAGAGAAGAATCTGCATTCAGCACAGGTTCGCAAACATTGCGTCGCTGCCGAGTTGCGAGATAAGCTATCTGCAAGCACTCTCAGTTGCGCACTCCAGTGTCAAGTCCGCTCTTCTTTATCAAGCGCATCTACGTGCGCTTTTTTCACAGCATAAATATTTGTGTTGTGTATGAATTTATCCGCCGCACAATGGACAGGGATACTGCGTGGATTGAAAATGAAAGAAAAGAAACAACAGTCGCACTCCTGGGATCATGCACCTGTACTCATTGCCAGTGATGGTGTTTCTTTGATTCTTTCTTGTTCAATGTTGGGATCAAGACTGAAAGTGAGACCGACGACTGAGATGTGCAACATGTTCAAATGTACAGCAACACCAATCTGAAACCACAAAACATGCGACGAGTGTGAGAATTTGAAAACCTGAACTCGAACGACTTGAATCAGCAAGCAATTTTTCCATGCATTCCAATTGTACTTTCCTCCAGCGGATCAAGGATTGGGGTTGGGGGGGGGGGCGGGGCGACCTCGGTCTCGGTCAGCATCCATTGCAACCTCCGGATGCTCAAGGTTTGGGGGGTCAGTCGGGCTCCAACTTCAACTTCCAAATTTTTGTGCAACAAGAAAAAACTTTTGCACCTACAGCACAAAAGGGAAAATTTTCTTTTGTTTTCAGCAACAGGGATCCAGCGGAAAATTTCCCCTTTGTGATTTCGTGATACTGACTAATTCACATCTTTGTTCAGCTGAGCAGGGAATTCTCTGCAGTTGAACTTTGTGTGTGAATTCAGTCAGTATCACAAAATTCGGCTTCGTAGCCAATATTGAACGAGCAAAGTGCATTTTTCTCACAGAAAGTGTTCAGCACATTGGGCAATTTGAACAGAAACTGAAACACGACAGATTTGCCAGCTCAGCCCGGTTCGTTGCGTCCGTGTGAGAACGATGAACCTGTGAACATTTCACTGTACACTTTCACAGGAGTCTGTTTCTGCTGTGTTCAATCATTGCCGTCTCTTTCTTTGTGTGGTGAAATTGGTTCTGACGTTTGAAGTCAACGGACCCAGGTGAAAATCAATTGAACTTCAAACCCGCAATTATTTTGTCGAGGATCAAGCATGTGGTCGAGAGGGAGGGCTGTCCTCCATCAATAGGGCCCGATCCCAACACTGTGAAAAAATCCCATGGGACACGAAAATGCTCGTGTCTGGGTGTTTCGGGGAGTGCGAGTGGACTGCGCTAGTGTCCCTCTCCGCCTCTGCGCACAGCTGGATTCGATTTTTCACGAGATGCTTGCGCGCGTGTCCTGAATGGAAGTTTTGTGAATTTGGGTAAACTTTGAAGTGAAATGTTGTTCTTTTTTCACCGGCAGGGTGCCATGGAGATGCATGCTGCGCGGCCGCCGGATCTACGCTTACACCGCCATCTACGTCGTCGCCTTCGTTCTCCTCTTCTACACGTACGAGTCGGACAGCGTCTCCCAGCGTCGACACGTACACGCGAACGTGCACGACGGCTACGGCCAACTGCATCGGAAAAGCGTCCAAACGCCGCTGCGCAACCCTTTTCATCGCAACACCTTGGGTCCCACAGGGTGGAGTTCCAAAAGAGATCACAGCGAAGGGAGAAGTTCTGTGCACGACAGCGGCAAAAATTATCTTCAACTTGAAACAAAACGCCCTCATCCAGTCACAAAGGTACACGGTGTGCTGAACACGGGAACAAATGGAGGTCACGCCAAAGGACATCAAGGGCTTGAACGTGATAAAATTGCACAAAATGGCCCAAAGGATCAGCCACACAATCCACCGGATGAACGTGAGCGTCCTATTGCCACAGGACGTGTTCTGGAATCTCCAGGTGAAACTCAGGGTGGTGCAGTGCCCGACAGACCTCTTCAGGGTGCTGCGGATGGCGGTGCTCTCATCGAGAGCAGGCCACGTCCGGAGCCCCTTATCCGGGATTCTGCCCCTCAAACCAGACATCAAATCTCGAGTGGCCCAAAAGCAAATCACCATCAAGCAGCTGGAGGCCTAAATGAAGTAAACCTTCCTGCAGGAAGACAAACAGAAGCCCAGTTGGATGATGGTGGCAAGGTGCAGTGGGCTCTCAACAGAAGACTCAGGAAAATTCACGATTCATTGAATTTGGAAATGAATCTTGCCAATCCTCTTTCTCACCATCAGCGTTTCCCTGAAGAAACAGAGCTGGAACTTGTGAAATCCCAACGACATCAGTCAAGTCTGCTGCATGCCCCCTTTCTCAAACATTCACAATTCGATGGGGAGAATGCAGGTCGTGTTGTGCCGCCTGCTGCCCAGGACTCCGCTGCTGTGCGGGTGGTTGCACAACAACCGGATGTCCGTGTGGAGACGAGGCCGCGTCAGGGGTCTGTGCTCGATGCAGGTGGCGCTGTGCTGAATGACGTGGTTCACGGTGTGAATGACGGTGGTTCCGAGAACACCATCCATGGTCAAAATTCCGTGTTCGTTGGAGCTCAGCGTGGTTTCGCACAGACTCACAAAGTGCAAGATCCGTTCAGAAACATCAGTGATCTCAGGTCACCCAACTCGAAAAATGACATGCAGAACAGGGTGGAGAGACCCAACATGCACAACCTCGATCCCGCGGTAAATCTGGCAAATCATCGTCATGGAGATTTGACGCACAATCGCGGCCGATATCCGGACAAACCCGTCAGTGCAGTGGAAAAGTTTCAAATGCAAAGTAAACATCTCGACGAAATTGTGAATGCAATCTTGTTCCGCAACTCCAGCGAGACCCACAGGAAAGAGGACACGAGGGACCGGAAGGTGGACGTGCGCCCAACTCGGCGAACACGAAACAAGTGCCACGTCAGAAAGAATAACCTCGTCTACATCAAGACGCACAAAACCGCGAGCTCAACAACCTGCAATGTCATTTACAGGTGAGCGAATCTCAGACTGAGGGGAGCAGGATCATCCCGACAGATCCAGGCGAACTGATTCACCGCATGTTTGAATCTTGAAGCCTTGGAGTTTCTGGTTCCCCACTCGACGACGCTCCGTCACCGGATCTCGATTCTCTGTCATTCTGAAGCAGAGCCTCGCTGAGTGACTTTGTCCAGCTTTGCTTCTTGTTTTTCAGGTACGCCCTCAAGCGAAACATCTCGATGTTACTCTTCACCATGTTCCCGTATCCTCTAGTCAACCTCAGCAGGTCAGTTGTGTCGAGAAAAATTTCCTTTGCATTGTATCGATGGCCACTCCCAACTCGAACAATGGCATCGAGCACGCACAGATCAGATTTAAACGTCTTGCGGACATCTGGCTGGGTTTTTGACTGCTGAGTGGGGGACATGTGTGTCTCAAGAGTCGGTCTGGTCGTGCAACACACACTTTGTCTTGTCCAGGTACCTTCTTCACAACGACCCTCTGGCCGGTGTGGAGCACCCCCGCAGCAAGAAGTTCATGATTGCAGCAGACCACATGCGTTACGAAAGGGAAGGTACGTGGCAATGCGGAGTTCCACCACACATTTGGTTGGAACAAAAACTTGCACAAGTCTGCAACTACACGCACACAAACCACACAAATACCCAAAAGTTTGTTTCACATTTCGAAATGCTGGACAGATTTTTTTATGTTCTGCGCACTGATGTACCGTGCTGTCAGACTATCCATGCAAAAAACTCTTGGCAGTGGCTTGCGCATTCGCCAGGTTCTCGATTTCAAACATGATCAACACTTTTGCAGAGCTGGACAAAGTGATGGTGGGTTCTCCGGCCTACATCACCACTCTACGCTACCCTCCGGACCACCTCAGATCTCTTTTCCACTACTTCAAACTCGGCGACTTTTTCGGTGAGTGGTTCTGCAGTTGACGGGAAACAGCAGAACCAATTGACTTTGTCCAAGGGCAATGAAGAAACAAACACCCGTTTGTCAGCCTCGCCTCAGTTCAGCCCTGAGGTATAGGTTATGGACCGTCGACGAGAGATTTCACATGAGTTAGGGAACGAAATATGATAAAGAACGAGTGCTTTTGCACGAGTTCTTTATCATGTTGAGTTCCCTAATTTAATGCAATGTGAAATCTAGAGTCTAGTTTCCATAACTGACGTACAAGAACAAGACTTGTTCTGACATGTTTTTCCATTGATTTCTGCAGGCAAGTTTGGACAGTGCTTTCTACTCAGTTTGCTCACTGTTGTTGTGGGGTCTCTTTCTGCCCGTTTGAGTCAGTTCATCGGTGTCATCTGTTGAGTGTGGATGACTTTTTGACCAGGGATGATTTTGAGTTTGAAGATTTGTTGGAAATGTGCAGTTCTCAGTCTGTTTCTTCACAATCCAGTGACTTCATTTCTCCTGTGGACATGCCAGGTTGCATTGATTGTGTGAAGTCCCTTCAGGGTGAAGCACCATGTGATAATACAGTATATGGCAGCTGGACTGAAATGTCCCTACCCCCTCCCCCTCCCCCTGCCCCCTGCCAGAGGTGGGACCCCCCTGCCAGAGGCAGGACTCCCCATGGACAGCATAACTGGTGGAAGACAAGGAGGTCAAGGAAGAATTGATGAACAAGGAAGAATTGATGACATTACTGACACTGCAAGGGACTTCACGCTGCAGTTGCCTTGAGCACTGCTTATTGTTTGGGTTGTGATGATGAGTTGGTTTGTGAAGAGGATTATTTGTTGACTTCCTTCTTGGACTGGACATGCACTGCCATTGACTTTGACCCATCAGACAGGTCTGTTGAATTGTTTGCTCAAAGTTTGGGTCCTCCTTTTGATGCTTGTGTGGTTTTGGGACACTCAAAAAATCCTTTCTGGGTTGTAGTGCTGTCCAAACTTTAATGCAAGTCAGCACTGCTTCTCATTTGCTGGACATCATGAGCATCACTGAGGTCCTGTCCAATAGGTACATATTGACATTTTTGACCTTCCTGGGAGTTTGTCCATCACCATACTGGAACTGTGGACAAAAATGCTCTCCACCTTGTTCTTTCAGTGGAGGGTACACTGCTGGGTTTGCATCTCAGGGGAAAGTTCCTGAGGAGTCTGGTCATTTCAAACAACCCAAGTGTCCCAACCACATAGAGCTGCTGTCACACAAGAACTTTGCAACAAACACAGAAAACAAAATTTGCTGGGTGACTCAACTGTATTTAGACTGGTGGTTTGACAGGCTAAAGAAACCTGACTGTGATCCCAGGATACGTTGGTGCCATCTGCAAGAGCACAAACTCTTGAACAAATCTAACTTTTGTGTGGCAATATGTGCTTTCATTTCTGAAGTGTGCAAAAAGGATGGTGCGGAGTATCCTGGTACAACCCTTCAGCAGTTGGTTCTGATGATTCAGTTTTATCTTGAAAAACATGGTTTGTGCTGGAAACTACTTGATGACAATGAGTTCTGCTCACTGCACAATACACTGGATAATTTAATGAAGGAAAGATGTGCAGCTGGGTTGGGGGAAAAGCACAGCTCTGATGCCATTTCATTTGATGCTGAAGAAAGTCTTTGGGAGAAGGGTATTCTTGGGTCGAGTTCACCTGATCAACTTTGGGATACACTGCTTTACTTAGTCAGTCTGAATTTCACTCTCCGCAGTGGAGTCGAGCACAAACACCTCTGCTGTCCAAATTTCAACCCTCAGTTGAGTGTGAAGTATGATGACAAGGGCCAAAAATTTCTTGAGTTCCATGAAGACTCACACAGCAAAACCAATCAGGGTGGCTTGTCCTCATGTAACCATAAGCTGTGTGTCTTGAAGACTTAGGGCAATGCAAATCCACAAAGAAACACAGTGTCAACATTTGAAAAGTACATTGGACTGCTCCCCAGTGACTGCAAAAATCCTTCACTATACAAGTACCCACTGGGAAGAAGTAAACAAACTGCATCTCAGTGGTACAGTGACAGGTTGGTGGGGATTAACAGCCTCAAAAAAGTTGTGAAATCTTTGGCTGCCAAAGGCAATCTGAAGGGGAAATTCATGAACCATAGCTTGCACATGACATGTGCAACTAGGATGTTTAATGTTGGGGTTGATGAGCAATTGATCAAAAATTACACGGGCCACAAGAGTGATGCTGTTTGAGAATATAAAAGGCCATCAGATGAGATTCTGAACAAGGCAAACAAGGCAGTCATCAGTGATGTCATCCCTACCATAACAGTCACAAAAGCTGAGGCAGAGTGTACAAGTGGCTCTGTGAAGGAGGAATCTCCTCCAGAAGTCAAGCCAAATATTGCCAACATATCAGCATCAACTGCCAGATGTCATCAAAAACCTTGTTTGATGGGTGCGCAGCATGGAAAATGTGACAGGATGTGCTCAATTCTCAAGCAAATTGTCCACATGGCAGTGAAGCACAAGGCCAAAAAGTTGAAGCTCTCATTGAAAGTCTGACACAAATAACAGTGCACCTGGTTAACTCTCTGTTTGTCCTGATTGTTTATGCACAAGTTCAATAAATGTTGACTATTTGTGGAAAAAGTTACTGCCCTCGAACAGTTCCTTCCGGCCCAAATGCGCCCGCAAAATCAATGGAAAAACCGTTCAGAAACAAGCCCGCGTTCTGTACCATCATATGGCATCTGAAATGGCTCTTTCAAAGCTCCCAGTGGGTCTGGGGCCCAAACACGTCTCAGGGTTTGGTAGGAAGAAACTGCGGGATGGATGTTCTTCACTTCAATGAAACACGAGACAAAAATGCCCTCTTGAAAACCATGAACATTCCCTGACTGCGACCCTTCCAATGTGAACGTGAATCTTTGTGCGTTATTCTGTGTGGAACCGGCTGCGGAGCCTTCACCCGGTGGTGATGCGGGTGTTTTTATTCAAACACGGACCACTGAAAGTGCCTGACTCTGTTTTCGTCTTTTTGGCGGGGTGGGGCCTGAAATGACCAGACACTTGTATCTTTGGGTTTCAGGTTCAACCTGTCATGGGTAGGTACCCCAGAAAATGCAACTCAGAGCCTTGATGAGTGCCTGGCCATTTCAGGTCTCTGGCCACATTTTGTCCGATTCATCTTTTTGGAGTGGAACAAGGGAATTTCACCCCGTACGTGGTTGAAAACACGACGGACTTGCTGTGTGTGTGGATGAACATGTCGCAATTTTACATTTTCTTCAGGCTTTGGTTCTGACATTCTGAAGCCAGTGCAGTATTACATGATGTACAAGGACAACTTCATGTCTCCGAATCCCAAAGGCCCTTGGAGGCTGGAAAACAGGTATGAGCTGTGTTTCGTCTTTTTTCATGACTACACCTTCAGGTCGTGCATTGCAGAGCTCGAAGCCTTTGAGAGTGCTTTGGATTCAAACAAAAGTGAAAAGGAATTGTTACAGAAGACGACTTGATGTTGATGGTTCTACATACTATGTGTACTACTATGTGTACTTGTGTCCTTTTTCAACTTCAGAAACGCGAACATGTTCGGGTTGCCAGAAGAAGCGATGAACGACACGAGAGCAATCGAGAAATTTCTACACAGTGAGTGTTCTGTTTGAGGAACTTGAAAGCGAAATTGATCAGCCTTGTATTGTCCGCAATCAGAATCCACTGAGGGTCCGATTGTTCTTTGTGAATTGCAGAGATGGACAGCGAGTTCAGCCTGGTCATGATCACCGAGCACTTCGTGGAGTCGATGGTACTCCTGAGGCGCACCATGTGCTGGGACCTGGGCGACATCATCTTCTCGTCCATCAACATCCGGCAGTACGAGCGCAAGGGCGAGCCCTTCCACCCGACACTCATCCAGATGCACCGGAAGTGGAACCTGGGTGAGTTCTGCACTGCGGACCTTCAGCGCAGTGTCTCCAGGAGGTACTTCCACAAGGCTCCTTAACTTCGCATCGAAAACATTAGCCACAATCACAAGTGCAATGACGGCCATGGCCAATGAACAAAACAGGATCAAGAACTGGCGTTGTCTCCAGAACTAGACCTTGGTTTCAGTTTGGCTGTGTCCTTCTGTTCATGTTCTGGTCAGCAGAGTTGTGTCCCTGTGGCAGACGTCAAGCCATTTTGACAGCCACATCACCAGATCAGTACGATGTCGTGTGAGCCTTCAAGTCCATCGTTGGTTCAAATCTTTCCTGACGCTGACCCTTTCCTGTGCAGCTGACTACATGATGTACGAGTATTTTAACGCTACCTTGTGGCGGCGGATTGAGCGCGAGGGGGACGATTTCCAACAGGAACTGCGCACTCTGTTGCGGTACCAGTCGGCCGTGAACGTGTATTGCTCCAAGGTGTTCAGGTGAGTCGACCGGCCAACATGGTTCTTGGTTCATTCTTTGATCACTGGTGTTATCCTGTTGTTCACTGTCAATACAGAGCTCACCTTGGATCCCCTGCAATTCAGTTAATTGGTCCTTGACTTCCGGGAAAACCAGCGAACAGTTCCTCACTCACAGTGTTGCAACCCAACATTGCAGGTCACTCCGGCTGAAGCCTGATATCATCTTTTACTTGTACAACTTGTCGAGCCCTCTGGTGCTGCCCGCGAGTCGCTGGGGCCCCGCCATCGTCATCGACTTCCTGTCTTGTGCTCTGATGCGCGTTGACATCATGCCGTTCGCCAACCTGATGCGGGTGCGTTTCGATTCCCCTCTTGTTTTGCGATGATGAACGTGTTGTAGCGATTACATTGCTTTTCCGGGTACCAAGACCAGACTATATGTTATGACGTTGGAGGTGTTTTCTCGCCATTTTGTCAGGAGAGGTTCAGGTCAAAATGAGTCACGCACTGCCACGACAAGACGTGCGCAAAAGTGAATGAATGGCACGACAAAAAAGGACTGATATGAACCCCCGTCTGCCTTTGTAATTCCCATTCAAGAAAACACTCTCACACTGTGCAGGTGAAGCAATACCCGGATCTCTGCAAACACCTGTCCTCGAACCTAGACGACGCCACCTACTTGACCTTCGCGATCGACCAGGCCGAGCGGAAGGTGGTCATGATGCGGAAGTACTGCGCCGAGAACCCGGAGAGAACGCTAGTCCCCCTACGGAGCCTCACCATACCCACCATGTACATGTGGGTGTGAAACTGCGAGCCCTAATGGCTGTGTATTCGCGTCTCTTGGTCCTCCAGAACTGCATGCTGGTGAGACCCATCTCATCCAACGGAGAGGGTCACCCATGCAACCGAAAAAGTGAGCATTGTATGCTTGGCTTGGTGTCGTCCTTCGCACAACAGCAATTTGCGAAGTTTGAACCAAGGGACAGAACGTGTGTGCGGAACCAGAGACAAAACGTTCACAAACTTGTTCTCCACAACTTGTGTGACTGCGATAAAAAGACGTCAAGAACTGCAACACTTGTCTACGGAATTAAAAGCCGACGAATCTGCGTGGAGGCTTGCTTGCGTCCATGGTTGCCAGTGTAATTTCGATTCGAGTGAATTTCCGTCCGGTGAAGCACCAAGGCTTCGACACAACAGTTATCGTCAGGTGTATTTGCACATGAGGTGACCGAGGGGGACAAGTGCCTAGAACACGAACTTCTGTCGACCTCAATTTGGAATTGCCTCAGTTTTCTTTGTCCACGGCCACACTGTCAGGCTGTTCAGTCTGGTTTTGTTCGGACTGGAAACACGCATTGCCAGTTCGCTTGTCCGACATCATCTCGTAACAATGTTTGGCGCACAGCAGTTGATGTTTCGTGCCGGTGTACGGGAGAAGATTGTTGGCCGATTTCTTGTGAGCTTCAGCCAACGGACCCAACGTACTGTTCTGCCAAACGCTGGTCTGCAAATAGTGACATCACGAGAAAAACTGCAAAACTGTAAAACTGCAATTTATGTGAAAATACATGTTTGACTCTTCAGTCTTCGTGCGTCCGTGGCATCGTCTGAGCCCAAGTGGCAACCACGTCAGCAAACTGGTGACCAGTTATTGAAACTTCTCTCCAGCCTGGGCGACCGACTGTTTCGAAGAAGTCCTGTAGCGTCTGAGAAATGTTTTCTTCTGCACATGTGCATTTACAGTGATTGTATCGCAAGGGATTCAACCCACCACCATCGAAACATTGTTGACCACTGGGTCTCTGACAAGTCTTGTCTTTTCGTGGTCCACACTCATGGATCCAGGACTTCCCGCAGACTGTCCACGCACATTCGGGTCATCTTGAGCCTGGTGGAGAGAACGGCAGCTCCGTAGTGAGGCGTGATGATGACGTCACTTCGCCCCAACAACGGATGGTCACGTGGGAGAGGCTCCGGTGACGTCACATCCAGAGCTGCCCCCTGGAGGTGTCCTGCCTCCAGGGCGTGTGCAAGAGCCAAGTGATCCACGATTTCTCCTGCGTGTCAAAAAAGAGATACTGGACTGTACGAGGTGTGATGAGAGACGTACTCTCCAATGGCGCGCATCTTTGCCTGCAGTCATGAGTCCAACAACCTGCAGCGCGTGTGCGGAAGTGGGGTTTCCTCGGCTCCAATTTGGCATGTGCCTGTTTTTAGGACAGAAGACCACCTGGCACAGGGGAAGAAAACAAAATTTGGAGGAAGGTCACCTCACCTCTCGCCACGTTGACGAGCACCGCCCCACGCTTCATGCGGAGGAGCTTGCTCTCCCCGATCAGGCCTCGAGTTTGCTCCGTCAGGGGGCAGGAGATAATCACGTAGTCACAGCGAGGAAGCATGGAGTCGAGGTTCGCGCAAAACTCCGCTTCAAACCCTGGAGGCTCCGAACTGGAAAACAGGATGTGTCTTGCAAATTCTCCACAAGTGTTAATGACGTTATTGTGGTTCCATCGGGACTGGTTATCTGGACTTGATGGGGCGAAGTTTTTGGGCCAAGTTTTCACCCAACCTCAAGGAGATCAACACGCGCAAGAGGCCACCAATCCCGGTTCTCTGATGAAGAGTACAGAACACGTCGATTTACTCGTCAAGCTCGAGTTTCCCCATTGGGGTCGGGCCTTGGTCAGAATCGGGTCGCCCCGGTCCTGGACCTGGTGGAGTGAACTCACCGTGGGCGGTGGTTGTGATAGAGAATCGTCATGTCGAAGCCCGTGCATCGCTTCGCTATCAGGGTTCCGATGCCACCCATGCCTGGAACAACGCAAGTGCACTGCACTAACTGGGGAGGTACTTCAAAATTGACGAAGAACAACCATGCCAGGTTCTTGTTGGAAAAGGGGTTGACTCACCGATTATCCCGACAGTCGTTCCTGTGACATCCAATCCGAAGTCATTGTCCGAGAATTTGTCGACTGGATCTTTCTGCATTGCAACGCCCACTCCTGTGGTGTGACCATGTAGACATGCAAACTCTCTAGTCGTTTTCATCCCGTCCCTCACCTTGTGCTCACGGCTTAGCAAATTGAGTTGGCTGGCCGCAGTGAGGACCAGTGCAGAGTTTGAGGGACCGAAGTTGTGCTCGTTTAGTGAGGAGTGTCCCGTTACTCGTCTTTTGATGACCCAAAGGTGGACACGGTGATTCTGTGTAAGGCTCAGCCAATCAACAAGCAATCGGATCAAGCATGGACAAACGATACCCATGAAGGACCTCGGAGCACCCCCACCCCACCCACCTTCCACCTCGCACTCGGCACCATCTCTCAGTGAAACAAATTGAGGAACTCATCGCAAACATTGGCCCAGAGGAATTCCCTTCACGTGAGCCAAAAGAGATTTCCTCGGGTATTTTGCGTGTTTGCATGGGGTTATTGCTAAACAAACTGACCCCGCACGACGTTGCGGGCGGCACCGAGCAGAAGTGCCATCGCCAGATCCGCGACGGCGGCGCTCGTAGCGTGGGGCGTCCGGGACACCTGCACAACAAACAAACTGTGGAATCAACAGTCTGTTTTTGCAGCAGAAAATCACAAATTCAAGAACACCCGCAATCCAAAGGAGCCCGGGTGGCTGCAGAACAGCAGAACAACAGTCGATCGCACAACCTTTATTCCTCTCTGGTTGAGGAGTTCCAGGTTGAGATGGTTTGTTCCCGACCCAAACACGGCAACAGCCCGCAGATTTGGCATCAGGGGCAGGTGCTCGTGGAACCAGTCCGCGCGGTGCGACACAGAAATCGCACCTGCAAGAGGAAGGAGTTTGGTGCTCCGTTCAACGCGTGTATGGTGGTTTGTGTGGCATTACTGCACAAAAGCAAAACAACATCTACAAGCTAGGCTTGCGAGTGATTTTCTTGCAATCTCTCATAGGGAGAAGGAAGCACCCTGGATGCCGGGGTGGGCGGCTCCTGTCTCTCCCAGCTCTCTGTGAGTCACGACAGTGAAGTGTTCCTCGATGAGCCTCATCTGCTGCTCTCTGAAGCCGACCAGCGGATCTTCTTCAACGATCCCGTGCAACCATACGACCGGCTTGGAACCACGCTTGCGAACATGAGAAGAGAATGCATTGTACTGCAGAGAGCAGTGACCAACCTGAGGTACCGGATTTGAATCACATTGCAAGACTCGCCTTGTGAAGACGCAAAATCAACCCTCGCACACAACCTCAAGCTACAGCTCGTGACACAAAAAAGGAACATACCAAGGATTTATCCGAAGCTGGTTGCATTTTCACCGCTGTCTTGCCGCGGACACTCTGCCTTTCATGCGATGAATCCGTGCTTTGTTTGTGTCTGTTGGTACAAATTGTTAGAACCATGGATGCGGCACAACCCATGGAACCAGCATGTGCTGACTTCAGGGCCCAAGCGAGAAAGGCATCTCCCTGTTTCTGATTCTCAGTCTCAGTTGAGTCCTGAGTCCCTGGTTCTTTGGTTCATTGGAGCACGACCAAAAAAGTAGTGCTTGGAAGAACCAGTTTATCAGAGCACTATCACTCCCTGTTGTTTTTTGCACTGCCTGGTTCATCGGAGCACAACTATTTTGGTGGTTCTCAGGTACTCAGAAAAAAACTGGCCCATCAGAGCACCACCACCCTCCATCATTCTGGCCCCTGGATGTCAGAGCATCACCAGGAAAGTAGCACTCTGAAGAACCAGTTCTTTGGAGGACCACCGCAAAAGTAATGCCTTGAAGAACTGGTTCATCAGGGCTGAGATCAGAATGATGGAGGGTGGTAGTACTCTGAGAACTGGTTCTTCTGAGTGCTGCAAAAAAGTTGTGTTCCAACAAACCAGGTGGCACTCCGAAGAACCAGGGAGTGGTCGTGCTCTGATGAACCAGTTCTTTGGAGCCTACTTGTTTGGTGGTACTCCAATGAACCAAGAAGCACTCCAAAGCCAGGGACTCAGGGCTGAACTGAGACTGAGAATGAGAAACAGGCGGAGGAAACACATACTCGGACTCAGGCCCAGGCACCACTCACTCTCGAACACAAACTTACCACTCTTATTTCTGCTGAAGTTACAACATTTTCATCATTTTTACGTGCGCATGCAAAATTTGCATTTTTCATAGTTGTGGCAGCCAGCCATCTGGGTGAAGCTAATGCCTTGAAAGCCAGTGGCATTCCCGTGCGTTTCTGTCCACACTCTGACCACCTCCCCCTCTCAAGCCATAACCCCCTTCGCCTTGGCTATTACCTAGGGCATCATCTACCACCAACACCTTCCACCTGAAGTTGCTACAATAAAAATTTTGAAACTTTGTACAATTTTGCTGAGCAGCACGCACGGTTTTTTCATCCTGTTGTGCAATTGAACCACCCTTAATCAAACCCTCGATCAGTAGTTTGATCACACATGACTCTTCCCCACTCTTCTCTGAAGCTGTGACTTTGCCCCAGCTTCAGGTGTATTTTGATGCTTACACCCCTCAACCTGGGCTTCCTTCTCTGAAGCTCAGGTCAGTGACAATAAACAACTCTGAAACCTTCACACATGTGACTTAGCTTTTGTGACCCAGTCTATGGAGACAGGAGAGATTGGCTCCTCTCTCCAGATGAATGATGCAAAATGGTTCAGCCAGCTGAACAACTCTGGAATGATGCTGGCCTGAACACCCATACACAACAATCCAAAAAATCACAAAATCACATATTGACTTTTGACCAAGAAAAGAACAGTAACAAAGGTTATCATAGCAACCAATCACCTTGTGTAAAATTTAGCCCCAGCAATTGTCTACATTTTCCTTCAGCAGAATTCAACTATTTCCAAGCTAAAAAAAGCCATTAAACAACCATACCCCAATTTCACCATGTCAGCCATTTGGTTTTTTGGCTTCAAAAACCCACAAAATCAAACATTCTTTCTTTTGACACTTTGTGCATAAACTACCCTTTGGAAAGTGAATGAAAAAAATATGACCAAAATTGAACAAACAGAACACTTTCAAATTTGTGTTCACACATTTAGCCTTTTGATGCCTAAAGGTGATTTTTCACCTCTACGTTGTTCAATGTTTGGTTCAAATCACCTAAAAAGCTCTCCCCCTGCTGGCGATCGGGCCTCTTTGGCCAGACGCTGGGTCACCAACAAGCTGGAAGCCCAACGACCAAGGCAACATGCAGGCCTCACTCTTTGTTCAAGACTTTGATCATAAAATGTCAGTCGCAGTGATCTCGAAGACACGTTTTCCACTCAATGAGTGAGTACCTGCCAACCTGCCCATTTGTCACAGGTTCCCCTTCTGGTGCTGGAAATATTCGTCCAGAAACGTACGGAAGCGTCAGAGTTGTTCTCCACATTTGATTTGTTGCCATTCGGTTCATTATGACGACGTGCTTGCAAAAGGAATATTCGTGTCTGAAGAGGAAGATTTGTGCAATAAAGTGACACAACACCAGAACACCTTTGTCCTGTTGGTATCAGAAGCCTAATCTCAAGGAGAAATTGCGCCAACGGACTCGCCGGTGTCGAGATGACATAAGAATCAAATGAGCGTTTCCACAGTGTTCTCTGTCTGCTGCAGGTGTACGGGTTCAGCTTTCATTTTCCTGTGGTGCGACACAGATGGGGTCAAACCAGAGTCGCCTGGGTTGCACCCAAGAGTTATACCTGGTTCGCCGAAAACTCAGAACTGAATTCAGACTGACAAGAGAAGCTGAGAAAAACTAAAAGGAACCCGAGGTACTAGGCTGAGGTTGAGGTCTGATACCAGAGCAGGACATGTATTGAGCCCACCTCAGCTGAACAAAGGCCTACTCCTTGGCACCCACTAATCCCATGGCAAGGCAAAGAACACAACTTGATTCCAAGGAGAGGATATTTCCACACGTGCGGTGCCCCATTACCAGATCTGTGGCACAGATAAGCAAATTTGCCCTGGTTTTGCACTGAGAGCCAAAAAAAGAAGAACCAAATCGTTTGTGTGTCATTGATATGGCAAATGGGCACGTCAAAAAGATAGCCCCGTGAAGCTCGCGGTGATTTGAGAAACCAGAATGCAAGCGACTGAAACACAAGCAACGCACATGAGCGGATGCACAAATGATCAATTTCAGTAAACATTTGTGTGCACCCAAATGTACCCAAATTATCTTTCTCTTGAAACCAGTTACCTTGTTGCAAAAAAAGCTTGCAAACATCTTTGCCAAATATCTGTTTTGAACACTTTCCTAAATTCCTAAATTTGTGCCCAAACTTTGGCCTCACCTAAAAACTAAGTATAAAATTTTGAAAATGAAAAAACAAATGACACTGGTCCAACACCTAATTGAAAAAACTAATGACACTAGTCTAACACCTAATTAAAAAAAACTGCATTTCATCAACATACATCCTTCATCCAATACTTTCTGAGACATCACTTACTTTGTGCAGTGAAGTTCAAAATTTAGCAACCCCTAAAATTTGAACTATTTGCCCTCAACAATCAAAAAATTTAAACTTGACAAATTCCTTACTCAAGCATTGTCCTTGACCCACACAAATTCAAACAGACCCAAAAAGAACCAAAATTGAAATTTATCTTCACCAAGAGGAAAGTGGTGTACACATGGTTTCAGGTGATTTGAGGAGGTTGCACTGTTTCAGGGACCTCAAGTTTTAAGTGACCCAAACAGGGTGACTTGAACAAATCACTTACAGGCAGCCTCTACCAAAAGTATGTGTACACCTGTTTCATGGTCAAGATGAGGATCAAATCATGATCTTTTGGGCTTTTCTGGTTCTATTGGGGTTGAGGATAATGCGTGAAGAAGGAACATGTGAAGTTTGAATTTTTGGGTTCTTCAGGTCAAAAAGTTCAAATTTGTAGGGGTGGAAAATTTGGGACATGCTTTCAATGAATTGGTCCATATCTCAGGAAGTACAAATATTTGGTAGACTAAAAGAAGTCTATTGATCAAATGTAGTACATTATATATGGGTGTTTGAATTGTAGCATTCAATTTGTGATTTTCAAAATTTTTCACATGGTTTATAGGTAGGGTCAAAGTTTGGGTACAAATTTGGGATTTTTGGAAAGTGTTCAAAATAGACATTTTGCAAATATTTTGGCAAGCTTTATGTACAATTAGGTGATAAGTTTCAAGTACAGATAATTTGGATACATTCTAAGTGGTAAAAATAATATAAATACTTTTTGAAATCAATCATTTGTACACTTGCTTGTTTGTGTAAACTTGTGTTACTGTGTTTAGGTCCCTGTGTTCAGGTTGCTGTGCTTGGGTTGCTGTGTCAGGGTCACTGTATTTGGGTCACTGTGTTCAGGTCACTGTGTTTGGGTCACTTGCATTCTGGTTTTTCAAATCACCGCGAGCTCCATGGAGCTATTTTTGCACTGGCTGCCTGAAAGGTTACTTGTTTCGGTCGCTCAAAATTGAGCGACCCTCAACATGGTGCGACCTCCTCAAATCACCCGAAAAGGAGCCGACGTATTTGGTGAACCTCCGCGATTGGCTTCCACTTGCTATTATCCAATTCTTCATGTTTTTTTTCTGCACCTTGAAGATGTACCTATGACTCTGACAGAGAGGTAGGACCCCCTGGCCGCCGCCCACCTCTCTAGGGAGGTGCATTAGCCCCGCCCCTCCCCTAAACAGTACTTGTGGACCTTCTCACAGGAAAGTGAAGAAGACCCACCGGGTCAAACCGCATGTGGGTGTAATTCTTGACATGCAAGTGCTTAAAGACAGTTTCTGGCACTTCCAGATTGTTTGCACAATTCATTCTGAAAAAAAAGTGTCGGGTTCATGGACCTTGGATTTGGCTCTTCAGGTTCGTGTTGTTTCAGAAACCCGTCTCCCGAATGATTGGTGTCGGTGGGGTGGGTTGTCTGTGTTCACCACAAAGCCAGATATCGAACTTTGTGGTGTTCACTCGGTTGGGGCAGTGCTTGCCTTGTTTGGTCGCTGCGGTACCTACCACAGCGAGGCAGAACCATGAAGTGAAACTCTTTTTTCTGTCTCGAAGGCTTCAGAAGTTCCAGCGGATGTAATTTCGAAGTTGCAATGAAGATCTTTGGAGTGTCTCCCCACAGCTGTCAAGAGCGTGTTGGCTCCCTGAGTGATATCCAATCATCAGAGTTGAGCATTTTCACGTTGTTACCACGAAGTACAGTTTGATGAGAACGACAAAGTAGAAATGGACTTGTTTCCGTCACCGAATCCGTGCCCAGATCAATAGGATTTCTACACACGCCGTGAGGACACACGTGTAGTGCCACACCCACCTGCAGCAAGTAAACACGGCGAGCCAATCACGACGCCGCTTTCAAAGCACTCTCGTCCTTCGCCGCACATGCGCAGTAAAGCAAGATCGAGTGGATCAGGTGAATTTTGAAAAAAAGGTGGCTTTCACCTCCTATTATCGATCAATTAAATGACTTTATTTGTACACAGTGTGATCAGTACCAAAGAAGAGGATTTTGGCTACTGTTGTCAGTGCTCAGTTGGGTGAGATAAGGAAGGAAGGTTGGGGAAAGAGGTGGTGAAATCGGACCATCAGAGCAACAAGTGGAAAAGGAGTGCTCGGATCCGACCCGAGTTGCCCCTTCCAGCGTCTCTGACAGCAGCCGGCCCACCTCCTGTGTCGCCGATACGACTGTGCCGTGATGGTGTGAGAACGTAGTCACCATTGGAGAAGGTGAGACCACCCCAAAAGGACAATTGTAGACAACGAAATCACCTGGAAAGTTCAAGCAAAACTTGCAACGAAAGGTTTCAACATGGCTCCTCAGGGGTCCTTTTCTACGGGGGTGCTCACACAGTTGTGCTTTTCTGTGTTGAATTGACGTTTGACATTCCAAGTGAAACACATTTAATGCCCGAACTGACATCTGTGATTACATTGAAGCACATTTGTCGTTTTTATAGCAGCTGCATTTGTTTCTGGTCATCTTCCAAGTTCTTGTCCAAAGTCTTTTGAGCCTCCCCGACAGAGTTTTGAGCTGTGCATTGTACAAAGGATTCTGACCTGAGCCCTTCTGATCCACGTCTCGCGCCTGCCATGTGGAAAATTTGAAACACGCTTTCTGCATGCTCGCGTGGTATTCGTTCGCGGTCTTTGAGAAGCAGTTGACAGAAAAAGAGTACCTGTTTGGATCATCACGCCAGCGACACAACACTCTCCGAGTCTGGATCTGGTCAAGGTGACTTTTGTTCATCTTGAATCCGCTGGCAGAACGTCAACCCAGACATCAACCACACACTGTCACGCACAATTTCAAGAGACCCAGCCTCTCTGTTTCTCTGTCGCGCGTACGCAGGGTTTGGCAAGGTGGGCCGACTGGACTGGGATCCCAACACAAAGTCTCGACCTCATGTTTTGACAAAAGAGGAACCAAAATCAAAGTGGTCGAGAGAAGGCAATTGAGGACGCAAAATACCCCTGTCCCGGGGCGGGTGTGATGGGGAGGGGGGCTTCCACCTTGAACACTTGACCTTTGTCTTTACCTTCGTTCATCTCAGCAAAAAGGTTGCTTGTAGTGTGGCCAAGGTTTGTCCACACTGAGAACACACAGATTTGCGATACGCCCCCCCTCCGTCCCTCAGCCTGCTGATTTCGCTCACCGCTATTTTTCACATTTTGAAAAATTCCTGCTGAGGACATCACCAGCAACTAACAGGTGGATATTCAGGTTGGCTGGTGGATTGAAATTCTGCTGATCTGAAAAAATAGCCAGGGATGAAACTTCGAGTTGTACGGTTGAGACTGAAACATGAATGAGAGGAAAGTGACTTCATCACGTGAGCGTGAATGACGCGTCGCAGATGTCCTTGAAACTCTGGAGGTCCTGGATTCCGACCTGTCCTCAGCACTTTGTGTTATTTCAGGCTGAAAGCAATGGTGGACTGTGAGGTGTACGAAGACTTCGACAGCACCGAATTCTTTGAGCGGGAAACCAAACCTTTCATCATTCAACCCATCAAACTGGAAAAGGTACTGTTCGGAAAATAAAATCGGTATCAGGTTACGAGACTGACTTGTGAAAAGTAAAAACAGAAAACAAACACAATTTTGTTTAGGGAAATAAAAAAAAAACGGATGGCCAATTCTGCAAGTTGGCGTGGTCAGTGGTGCAAACGCAGGATTTCTAGGCATAGCTTTCTTCTTGCACCATTGCACTGAAGTCTCATTCATTTCCAAATCAAGACGTTCTTGGAAATGTACACAACGTGCTCACCAACACGCAGCTTTGGGAACAAGGAGCACAACTGTGACAGGGTTGTCTCAGTCAAGATGTTTCCACTCTCCAGTTAATGAGTTTCATCCACGAAATTTTGGCGCTGCCAGTGTTGAATCTCCTGTCTTCGAGTTTTTAGAATTGAGTCAAAAGTCACTCCACGCAGCTTTGTTCTTCTGTGAACGGTACTCAAATGGCCGCCCTTCTGGGACAATTTATAACTTTATCAAAGTTTAGAAGTTTATCCTCCAGGGTCATGTTGACGATCGTGAGACCCAGAAATCCCTTTGATTTCTGCCGTTAAAAGAAATGTATGAAATGTCAAAAAGCAAAGGCTAATATTTCCAAAGAATCCTCAGTTATGCGATACGCTTGGTTTTATGGAGCACACTCGATAGGCAGGGTGAAGCGGTGAAAGTTTTTACGACAAGCATTGCGTGCATATTGCCACGCAAGAGATTATATTTGCCCTGTTGCTTGGCAAAGCGTTCGAAAAGGAGGGTAAAAAGACGGTTGTGCTTTGCTGTTGGCAAGGTGTCTGGTTTCCAATCGTTTGACTGAATAGATCCACGGAGTTGACAGGAACAAAGCAGAAAGTGTCCCAGTATTTAGTTTTACGATTTTGAAAGCCACCATCCCGTCTTGCGTTGACGGACACCCCTGTGAAGTTGGATTGACCTGCCTGGAACCACGTTGGGACGACTGTTTTCGGCTCAGTTGCTTCTGTGAGGTGTCTCCCTCTTGTTGCGAGAGCCTGTTGCAGGAGCGGGGTACTCCTCGCAAGACAGTTGCCCCACAACGCACCCCATGTTTATCTGCCGCTTGCGCTGATATTGTTTCACCCGCGGATGTCCACGAACTGGGTAGCTTCCAGGTTACCCCTGACCCTTTGTACCACCGCCACCACCCAAAACATTTTGGACTTTGTCAATTTTGGCTTGACAGGTTTCCAGGTTTGTCCTCTGGTGCAGCCACCATTCAAAACTTTTTGGACTTTTGTCATTTTTGGCTGGCGTCACAATACGTAGTTTCCAGCGTCGTCCCCCCAGGAACCACAACCACCCAAAACATCTTGAACTTATTTTTGGCTCGCCTTCCAAAAATTATTCAATAGTTTATTTCCAAACAGAGGTTCGTTCCCCCTCCCCCCGGGTGAATGAAACTTCCACAACACACACAGAGCAATAGTAATTGCAATGGGGATAAATGTACTGTTCAGAGTTGACATTGAATTTCAAAACCAATGGTTGTATTGGTCTGTGATGTGAGAAAGTGAACCGCTTTTTGGGGAAAAAACCGTCAATTTTCCAACCGCGGCCTCATTGATCTCAGATCTCATGTTGTATCAAATAGTTCCAAAAATCAACCAGATAAAAGTGTCGAAGATTGTCCGAACTCAGATATTGTCCATGTCACCTGCACCATCCCCACCAAACTCAGACATTGTCTGTTTCGCCTGTGGGGGGGGGGGGGGGGGGGGGGGGGGGGGGGGGGGGGGGGGGGGGGGGGGGGGGGGGGGGGGGGGGGGGGGGGGGGGGGGGGG
>JAAUXT010136548.1_pt1 | contig 27810 bp, 26 predicted proteins | sample 7278171 | NCBI WGS metagenome assembly JAAUXT01 (sample SAMN14350112, study PRJNA611818) | marine sediment metagenome | isolation source: surface marine sediment (1.8m) | place: French Polynesia: Moorea | collected 2018-08
AACTACAGCCCAAAAGTGAATGAAAAAACCAAACATGACCAAAATTGAACAAATAGAACACTTTCAAACTCACGTTCACAGATTTAGCCTTTTGATGCCTATAGGTGATTCTCACCACCATACATAATGTATGGTACAGGGTTCAAATCACCTCAAAACTCAATGAATTGTCTTCACACACTGTTTCAAACCTCACTGCCTGCTTGACTGAAGAAAAATTCCACATATCAACACGAAAACAGATGATTTGCTTCGGAACTGCAGCAAGTAGAAAGACAAACAGGCAAGCACTCCAGTTAATGTCTTGAGTGCAGCATCAAAAATCTCTGTACAAAATTACAATATTACCAAAACATGCAAGCAATTGCAGACACCCACATATGAGGAAAGTCCATCTGTATGTCCCAGTTCTATCAAACAGAATTCCAAATAAGGGACAAACAAGCACATAAAACAATGCATCACCAATATAGCCAGTGCCATAGGCTCTGTCAAAGTCTTCTATTGGCACAATCTCAGCCAGAATAAGTCCTCTCAAGGAAAGGAACAAACCCTCAGCCAGTCCAAAAGTTCCTCCCCAAACACACAGAAACCAGTAATATTCAACAGTAAAGGGTAAAACCAAAAAGCCAGCAGACATAACAAGTACAGCCAAGCAAAACACCTTTGAAACTAGAGTCAAAGATCTTTCTCCTGTACTTATCAGCAAGCTACCAAAAGCATTACCAATTCCTACTGTGACCAAAGGTTGCCAGGTCAAGTCCATTGGGTGGCCTGCTTGGACTATGAAATCAGGCAAATGGCCATGAATTGCATAGTTAACAGGAACATTTATCAACATGCGACAACTGAACAGGGATAAAATAGATCTCCAATTTCGAAAGAGATCAACAGCAATAAATGTATGAAACAAGTGGAAAATCAACTGGTTGAGGCAATGTTTCTCTCTCAATTCAGGGTTTCTGGCTGTGGGTGGTTTTGGACTTTGACTTTTTTGCATGGCATTGGGTTCTACCTGGTTCTGACCTTTCAACCCAGTCATCTTATTTTTCGTTTCTTCTGAATGTTTCCTTTCAAGTGTTTGTGAGTTTCCTTGAATAAAACAAGTTTTAATTTTTTCATAATCCCTTTTCTGTCTTGTATTGTCTTGTTGTGCTGAAACTTCTGGTATCAAGGTTGGAATCAACATCCCTACCATTACACAATTCAGAGATATCCCTGCCCACACAAAAAATGTTCCCTGGAGACCATATTGACCCAATGTCCAGCTGGTCAAAGGCAAGAACACAACAGTACTGGCTCTTGTAGTAAACATCAGGATCCCATTTGCTCTTTGCATTTTTTCACAGAAATATGTATTTGCAATAATAGTTGCAACATTCCAGAGTAAAGCCACACCCACAGCTGAAGTTGAGGCATATGTGAGATAAATTGAGACTTTTTCCTCTGAAGATAATGCTGATATAACATTCATTCCACTGAGGATTACTGCACCTAAGCACACTGAAGTCTTTGGACCATACAGTCTGCAGAATGCAGCTGCAAAAGTACAACACAAAGGCATAACTACACTAAATATTGTTGTCACCCATGACAACTCCTCTCTGTTGAATCCTCTACCTTCAATCAGGTACAAGCCAATCAGACCAGCAGTTCCCATGAATCCACCAGCTACAACCTTGATCTTAGAAATGTAAAATACAACCAGCCAGCTCTCATCCACATGCACTGCTTCCATATTGTAATCAAAATGCTGCCAATACAGGGTCATCTGCTGTTTGTCTGCTCATCCAGAAAACAGAACTTCATTCATCAGCAGTAGATTGACAACTCAGACTCTGATAAATAGTTCTTCATTTTTGTCATTTTTATTGTAAAGCCAGAACATGCTCCATTTTCTTCCCCAAACATGCTTTGCAATTGCATATAACACATGAAATGCTTGGCACAATGAACCTGGGAGGAATAAAGGCAAAACTTGTGACTGTTGAACAAAAAATAAAACCACTCTCTGACCTCATCAAGGTGCTACATGGTAAATATTGATACCAATCTGCAATCAGCAGCTGCAGAATGCTTGTCTATTTTCAATCATCAACACACACCGAATCGACACCAGGTCTTCTTCAGCAGGTGTTTCACAACTGAAACAGTCTTTGTCCTCTAAAGCTCTGGGCAGTGCCTTTTCTGAGGAAAAGATTGCTGCATAGGTCTTGTCCATAGCTGGTTTATGCTGGACACACATTGAAATATTATCAGGGATAATTTCAAGTTTGACATCCAACATCCAGAGCACTCTGCTGCTGGCTTGTGGTGACAGTATTTTGACACAGAACACAGACTATCTTTAAATGTTGTGGTGTTGTGAATACCTGATAGACTCTGTGGAGAACACATTTCTGCAAATCCACCCCTTTGCATGTTTTGGTGCAGAATGTTTGTTTGCAGAGATCTTGTGATCTTCATGACACAAATAGTGATTGACTGTCTGTCTCTTTGGTGTTTGACATGCTGTTGTGGACACAAATTCATCAATGGGGAAGACAAACAAAAAATTTCACTCGAGCATTGTTTGGGGCTCTTGAAATGTGCTTGTGTGTTCATCAGTGTTGTGTGACCGATACCCGATTAAATCAAGCCCTCGATTTAAGGTTCGATCCCACACCATTGTTGCTTGCTCTCCTCTAAAGCTGTGCATCCACCCAGCTTCATGTGTATACAAATGTCCCCCACCTTTACTCTGGGCTTCCTTCCCCAGGCTCAGGTAGTTTGAACCTTCACACCTGTGGACAACCGGGTCAAGGGAGACAGGAGGGATGGGTTCCTCTCTCTTGACAAGTGATGCCTTGAGGTTCAGCTAGCTGCGGGCTTACGGAACAGTGCTGGTCTCAACACCCATAGATAACATCAATAACAGGCTCATGAGAACACCATCACGAAAAGGTGGTGGTCAAGGAGTTGTTTTTCTGTCCTTTGGTCATCTCTGAGTGTCATGGGTACGGCGCGAAGCAAGAAAACTGACCAGTTCTTTTCGAAAGAACCTTTGACATACAATTCAACAAAAGTGTTCAAATAAACACTCATGTGATTTTACTGGAATCAGGTGAATCACAGATGTTTATTTTTTATTTTCCAAACTGCAAAACACAAAAAACAGTGATGTTTTCTTTCTGCATCTAGATTAGAATCCGGCACATTTTTGTGCATGAGTCACAATGCAGCACTTTTCATCTCTATAAGGGCATTCCACCCACACCAAGGGGTCAAGCTGATGTTTATCTTGTGTTTGTTTCTTGGTTTGCAAGAAAGGTTCACAGCTTCAGATGGTTCTCTGCACACTAAATGTGAAGCTGGTCAAATAGTCTCACAACATCACCTGATATTTCTCAACCTGTTCTTGCTTTTCAACTGTTGAATTCTTCTGTGTCATATTAAATTTTACCATACAATATGAGAATATTGCAAAAGAATGACCACAAGAGCAACCCACTACAAATCAGGAATGTCCATGTGTATGTGCCAGTTCTGTCAAAGAGAACACCAAAAAGGGAACACAGAAGCACATAAAACAATGCATCACCAACATAGCCTGTACCATGAGCCCTGCCAAAATCTTCTATTGCCACAATCTCAGCCAGAATAGGTCCACTCAAAGCATGGAACAAACCTTCAGCAGTCCCAAAGATTCCTGCCCAAACACACAGGAACCAACAATGTCTGGCCATAAATGGGATTACCAAAAGGCCAATAGACATAACAAAGACAGCCAGGCAAAACACCTTGGAAACCAGAGAAATACATCTTTCACCTGTGCCAATCAAAAACTTACCAAAAGAATTACCACTTGCTGCTATCACCAAAGGTATCCAGGCCAAATTATTTTCATGTCCTGCTTGAACTATAAAGTCAGGAAGGTGGCTATGAATTGCATAGTTGATAGGAATATTGATGAACATGCGGCAACTAAACAAGTACAAGCAAAACCGCCAGTTCTGAAGAAGGTCAACAGCTATGATTGTGTGAAATAAATGAAATATCAACTTTCTAACATGGTGGTACTTTGTTGATTCACTGCTGTTTCCAGCTTTGGGTGATGGCAAACCTTGTGCACCTTTATTTTGAATATCTTCCTTCACCAGAAGTCTCCTGGTTTCATCACAACTTTGGTGTTCAGTTAATTTGCCTTCAGATCATTCCCTTTCAATAGTTTCTGAATTTTTTTGATTGAGTATCATTTCAACTTCTTCATCATCCCTTTTCTGTCTCCTTGTACTTTGTCTTACAGGTTCTGGCAGCAAACATCACAATGCCATTTGCTCTTTGCCTTCTTTTGCAGAAATATGTATTTGCAATTATAGTTGGTGCAGTCCAGAGGAATGCTACACCCACAGCTGCAGTTGAGGCAAATGTCAGATAAATAGACACTTCATCCTGGGATGACAATGCTGATGCAACATTGGCTCCACTGAGAATAAGTGCACCCAAACACACAGATACACATGGACCATACAATCTGCAGAATCCAGCTGTAAAAGCACAACCCAGAGTTACAGTAACAAAGAATATTGTTGATACCCAGGCCAGAGTTTCTCTAGTGAAGCCCCTGCGTTGTATCAGATACAAGCTGATCAGTCCAAAAGTTCTTTTGAATCCACCTGCCACAGCCTTGATAGCACAACTTTGTCCTACAGCAAACCAACTCTCATCAACATGCACACCTTTCATGTCAGTGTCTAAATTGTGTTCATACAAGGTCAGATGTTATTTCAACCATAGTTGCTTCATCAGACACTGATCATGGTCAACTTTTGTTCTGTGATTTGGTTATCAAAGCAATGGACAAAGTGTTGTCCTTCCATTTCAAGAATTATTGCTTGCACTTCACCACAGTTCAAAGACAATTGGCTTGTGTGTTCCAATAACCATACTGGAAATGCCTTTCTGAAACAACTCCTCCTGTCCAGCGGAGTGTTCTGGCTGAGATCAGTTCAGAGTGATCAGAATTGCACAATTCCTGTTGTTTTCCTACAATTCCAGAGCCTGTCTCTCCTATGTGGTGCAACAGCCCAGATCAATCCATGGTGACAAGAATTGCACTTTTTCCAACATTATTGTCCGGTTCTGGACCCTGGAGAAACACAACAAAACAATTGGTTCGATTCAGGTGTGCAGCCCAATGAGCCACAAAGGGCTGGCTTCTCCCCACTTACACCCATCTCGAACCCAGGGGTGAAATGGCGCCACTTCGCCGACCAGCCGCACCGGTAAATCGAACACTGCCAAGGTAGCGTTCCATTGTCATACGCAGCTAGCAGCCGGACATGGGGTGTGGTGGACTAAGTCAGCCATCAGGGCTCATATGGCCAGCCGCCCACACAAAATGAACACTATCAATGCCTTGTGTGTATTTCTTCACGAAACAAAGTTCAAGTACTCTGTGGCTTGAATCCATTCGCTGAACCCTGCTTGTGTAGTTTATTTGTGCAGAACATAAACTCTCCATATTTTCCATTTTTCAAAATTTTGTGTGAAACAGAAGAACACCTGCGTTGGACGTATCATTCTTCAATCATCAGCAAACGGTGAATGGTTGGTGTTCTTATCTGGGCAGGTGTTTTCACGGCAATAACAGTTCAGTTTATCCTCCTGTGGCTCTTGATCCATTCAGTTAGCCAAAACAACCAGTGTCGGGTTGCGGTGACAGGGAAGAAGAAAACACTGTGTTCTCACATTCTTTGCATCCAATGGACATGAAAAGGCAGATTTCTGGTGTCTCTCAGCCTGCTGCTGGTTTCACTTCCAAGGAGGATGAAAGGACTGGGGACGACTGGTTCTCCTCAGCTTGTGATGACTTTGTGGTCGCGTTGTTTGGTGCTGATGAACATGTTGCTTCTGGTGAAAAGCCTGAGTTCAGATTTCATGAGACGGAACAGGTACAGGATTGGTGTTTGGCAAAAATTGTTTTTTAATCAAACAGGACCAACCAAGTGAAAAGTTATGTTGTTTCTTTGCTTCAGAGAAATAATGGCTTGGGGTGAAACTATTGGCGGGAAATTTACTCTGAGGAACACAACGCAATGAACCATGGCTACCACACTTTTGTGTCAACCAAACAATGATGGGACTGAGGCCTGATACGAAATGCAAATTTCCACAGATGTATGAGGCATGTTGTTTGTCTACATGGGGTCAAAAAGAATTATGTTTCTTTTTCCCACCACAAGGTGATATGCCTTCATGTTCTCATATGTGTGGATCATTAAAATTTATGGTACAATATGAGAACATTTGCTAAACAAGATGCCAAGTGTAGACATCCACAAATGAGGAAACTCCACATGTAGGTGCCTGTGATATCAAACAGAAGTCCAAGAAATGGGCAAATCAGCACATAGAACACAGCACCACAAGCACATCCAGTGCCATAAGCTCTGTCAAAATCCTCTATTGGGATAATTTCGGCCAGAATGGGACCCCTCAGGGAAAAGTACAATCCTTCAGCCAATCCAAATATTCCTGCCCAAACACATATGAACCAATAATATCTTGCAGTAAATGGGGCCATAAAAAACACCAGGGACATCACAAATATTGCAAAGCAAAACAATTTTGAAACCAGGGAAATAGATCTGTCCCCTGTCCCAATCAAAAGCTTCCCAAGTGCATTCCCCACTGCTTCAATCACTAAAGGTATCCAGGACAAGGTGTTGGGATGTCCTGCTTGGACTATGAAATCAGGAAGGTGGCTGTGAATGGCAAAGAAGATGGGGAGAGCTATAAATATCCTGCAACTAAATATGGACACAGTAAATCTCCAATTCTGAAAGAGGTCAACAGCAAAAAATGTGTGAAATAAATGAAAACACACAAACGAAATAATGTGCTTCAGTTTTGAGACAAAATGTTTGGCCATATCATCCTCATCACAAAGTTCAGGTTTGGTTTCATCCTTGATTGACAACAAATATCCATTGATATCTTTGTTTTGATACTTGTGCAGATATTTACCCATTGTACTTTGTTCAGTACTTCTTTCTGATTGTTTCTCTTCTGCTACTTCAACACCTTTGTTGATGGGGTTTTCAAGTTCTTGATAGTCCCATTTGTTTCTCACAGAGTCCTGATACAAGGCATCCAATACCAATGGAGGAATCAACAACCCAACTACAACACAATTCAGGGATATTCCTGCCCACACAAAAAATGCTCCCTGAAGTCCATATTGTTCCAGTGCCCAGCTGATCAAGGGTGAGAACACAACAGTACCAGCTGCTGCTCCAGACAGCACCAAGCCATTCACAGTCTGTCTCCTTTTGCAGAAATATGTATTGATAACAATAGTTCCAGGTGCCCAAAGTAAAGCTACTCCAGCAGCTGCAGTTGAGGCAAATGTCAGATAAATAGACAGTTCATCCTGAGTTGTCAAGGCTGATACAACATTTGCTCCAGCAAGGAGAATGCCACCCAAACACACTGGTATCACAGGCCCACATAACCTGTACAGCCCAGAGGCTAATGTCTTGGACACTGCTGAAGCAACAAAGAATATTGTGATTACCCAGGCCAGTGTTTCTCTGGTGAAGCCTCTCCTTTGTATGAGGAATAAACTTATCAATCCAAAGGTTCTCCTGAACCCCTCCACAACCCCCTGGATGATTATGATAAGGAACACAACCAGCCAGCTCTCATCCAGATGTACTCCTTCCATACCAACCACTTGCCGCCGAAATAGCCTCAACTCCTGTTGCTACTGGCACAGACCCATCTTTCTATTGTTGCTATTGACAACGATCAGGTGTTTCTGTTTCTCCAGACAATGGTTACACTTTGCACAATACATTCCCAACTTGGCACCAAGTCCGTGGATAGTTACTGGAGGTGTTGTGGATCGGACAATCCAGAAATCACACGATTACATGTCGTGCATGGTTCCTTTGGCAAATGCACTCAAGAACAATGAAACAGACATTCAGTTTAGATACACGAGAATAGCTACAATTTGTGTCGTACATCACTGCTTGGTCCATAAACACAGCAATATACTTGACGGGATGAGCACTGAACACATGCAGCACCTGCTGTGCACATTGTAAATAAATATAATTAATTTTTGAACTCATCTCACCTGAGCCCAGCTGTGTGATCCTTCACGAGCTTGGAGCCACGAATGAGAACACGCACTGCAACCGTTTGGCAGACTTATTGCTTTGTCAAGTACTGAGCAGATTTTGGGTTTGAATTATTTTTTGAACTAAGAAACCAGGCAGCAGGCAGCTGATGTCGTCCATCTTGCAAGTCGTGAGAAGAAGTGTTGTCTTGGTTGAGGTGGGGGCAATGGCAGAGGTTGCGGGGCTATGGCGCAAATGACCCAAAGGGAGAGACTGGCTGATTGGGGAGGGGACAGACTGGGGGAGGGTCAGGAAGGAGGAGGGGGGAGACCATGGGGAAGAGAGAGGAGGGGTGAGGTGTGGGGGTATCAGGGTGGAGGGTAGAAATGGCTCTGACGTGAATGAAGGGCGGTCAGCGTGTGGGAAGATGTAGACGCAAATGCAAGTGGAGTACCACCGGACAGAGCCCAGTACCACCGGACAGATTCAGAAGAAGAATGTTCCTGAGAGGCTAAAGCTATCTCCAGGCCAGCGTCCAGAGCCTGAGCACTGTACAATGATGTGTTAGACTTTTTTCCGATTGTTTTCTTGGCTTTGCTCTTGTATGGACACAGTGAGAAAAAATAAATGAAATGTCACAACCCAAATGAGTTTGAGTGTTATCGGCCAGAGACAGCTTGCTGCCAGCACTGCACTTGGTTGGCTGAGAAGAAATGCATGTGCACGACTGTTTCGCTGTCAGACTGTAGGTGCACGCACACATGGACTTGCTTTTCAATGACTGTTTCCCAGCTCCAGTCACTGAAGTTGTTGACAGCAACTCAAAGAGATCACAAAAACTAAAGTTTGTGTTTGTTTTTCACACAAGTTATTTGTCAAAGTTTGGGATTCTAATGTGAATGCTCAAGAAGGAACTCAGGGATTCACTCACAACATTCTGTGAGGGTGCAGAAAAGCAGATCCAGAACATTTTCTGGAGACAAGTTGCCTTGTCTTTTGAATTCTCACAAAAGCAAATGAAATTCAACACAGGCCAAGAACATGCATGACATGGTGATGTTTACACTTTTGGATGCAAAACTGAGTTTGACCTCTTGTCAATCAGCGCAAAAAGCAACCCCGTGTTCACTGCTTGTGTGCCACAAATCTGAGTCGAATTGACGCTCACACATATTGTGATAAAATTGCTTGAATTGAGGCTCGTTATGACTGTGGATTATGGGTGAAGTCATGTATAACTCAGATCTGATATGATCCGTTTGGACTTTTGTACGGAAATCATGGACTCAGACGAAGCATGCCCCACTTCATTTTTTCTCAAATTTGAGCTGTACGAATGCAAATATTTTATTTTTGGGTTCAAAGCCCACACAGAAGAAAACAGATCTGTATCGTTATTCGGGTTGGGATCCTTACGTGGCTTGTCCCACCGACCCCACCCCTCCCTCTGGATCTTCCACTCCCGTCTGCTGCATGATTGACAGCAGTTGACCTGACTCTGCTCCAAACAGCCAAATTGCCGCTGTGCTGGTTTGTACTGTGCGTTTCCCATTTTGCTTTTTTGGGCGACTTCAGGAGCGGAACCGTGTCTGTTACCACCATTTTCTAGGCATCAGGTAACGGGGGGTTTCTTTGTGTTATTTGAAAACAGGAACATCAGCTTCAACACTCTCCGATGTTGTTTGGAGAAAAGACACCATTTTGTGAAGCAGAACAAAACGGCACTTTGTTTATTCCTCTGTGATCCTGACATCACAATAACTCAACATCTGTTTCAGTTTCTTCTACCGATCTCCTATTCATACTCAGTGAGCACACTGCAGTGTCAAACCAACACAATGGCATTGATCAGTCAGTGCACAACCCCTCAGATTCATATCAAAACAAAATACATGTCTCTGTTGGTTAGAGAGCAAATGTTATATTCACTCAGAAAATCATGTTGAACCTGAGTTTTTTCCCGAAGATTTTCTCTTATGCATTTTGTTTTCCAGGCATCATCATACTGGTCACAATCACATTGGTGGGAGGCATCAGTGGCCTGTACTTTGTACAAATAGGAAAAGGACTGGAAGAGGTTCCAGAGATTTCTGTGGAAGCCAATGCTGTCCTCCTGCACAGGAACAACATAGCAGACATCAGGCCTGGTGCCTTTTCTCAACTGTACAATTGTACAGTCTTAAATCTAGATCACAATAAGCTGACAGAGATCAGAGCTGACATGTGGGATGGTTTATATTCTCTGGAAGGTTTTGGTCTGTCCAACAATTTGATTGCTTCTCTGTCTGAAGGAGCTTTCTCAACCCTACCATCACTGACAGGAGTTAATTTAGCAGAAAACAACCTTCAGGAGATTGATAGAAAACAGTTTGTTGGATTGTCATTCCTGGACACTTTGTATTTGTCTGAAAATCCCATATGTACCATTGGTGTTGGTTCCTTTTCTGAGCTGCAAAGCCTGGATGTCTTGAGTCTTGAACTTGCTCTTGTGACAGAAATCACAGCTTCCTTGTTCCAAGGTCTGAGTTCACTGAGGTATTTGCAACTGTACCAAGCTGAAATGTCTAAATTTGGTGAGGGTGTGTTTGGAGTCATGCCCAACCTTACAAACCTCTTTATTTATGGTGTCAATGAATCAACCATTCTTTCTTCAGATATGTTCCACCAACTCTCTGATCTGAATATACTGAGCTTTCAGCAGCACAAAATCATAGACATTCAACACAGTGCATTCATTAACTTACATGGCCTTGAAAATCTCTACTTGGATTGGAATCAGCTAAAGAAGTCAGGCCTGAAATGTGGACTGGTCTCAACCAACTTGAAATACTCAATTTGGGAAACAATGAAATCACATCCCTGAACTCTGATACTTTCTCCACTCTTCCCAGCCTTGGTGCTCTGAACTTGGCAAACAACCAACTAACAACTTTGAGTGAGGGCCAATGGGGGAACCCTGATGTTTTTGGAACCTTCCGTCTCAAACTTTCTGGAAATCCAATTGTTTGTGACCAAAGTCTGTGCTGGCTGAAGGATGCTGAGGAAAAGGAAAGCATCAAAGTCAGAGGTTTTCAGTGTGCTCATCATAATGAGACTTGGCATTTGGTTGAACTTGATTGTGAATAATTTTCATATGTGCAAGACAACAACCAACAAAAGCACAACACCGAACATGTTTCAGTATGTTTACCCTTGCCTGCTTATTTGTGACAATCTTGTGTGAAATGTTTTTGTTCTTACTTTTCAGTTTCTGCTGTCTTTGCAAATGGAATAAATCTTGTGACAAGTTTACGAGACTGAATTTCCACTGATGTCAGACCCAGATCTCTCTCACCGATCCAAAAGCCTTTGGAAATTTGGCAGACGTACCACCTTCTCTGTTCCAAGGTCTTGGGTCACTGAGATTTAGCAATTAGTATCAAATTCAAATCAATGAAATTGCTGAAGGTACATTTGCAAGCATGCCCAAGCTCACAAATCAGAGGCTTGAATGATTCATCCCAGATAAGTGAGGCCATATTTCACCAACTGACAAATCTCAACATCCTGTACATAGAGCAACAAAAATTAACTGACATTGCAGACAATGCATTCAGCCCCTTATCTCAGCTGCTTGAGCTTTACTTGGACTGGGATCAGTTGACAGAGGTCAGGGCTGGAATGTGGCTTGGTCTCAGCCAACTTCAATCACTCAGTTTGGGCAACAATGAGATCACAGCCCTGAACTCTGCTACTTTCTCCACTCTTCCCAGGCTTGGTGCTCTAACTTTGGAAAACAACAAATTGACAACTTTGAGTGAGGGTGAGTGGGGAAATTCAGAAGTTTTTGGTGCCTTCTATCTGAAAAATCCAGCAAAATCCATTTGTGTGTGACCAAAGTCTGTGCTGGCTGAAGGAAGCTGAGCAGCAGGGAACCATTGATGTGTTGAGGGAGCTTCCAGCGTACCAACTCAAATATATATATCACTTGGGAATTGGTTGATCTTGGTTGTGATTGGACAAGGTGCAAAAAACTGTGTGTACGCAACATTCTGTTACTTGTCATTGCGTGCCTAGATTCTCTGGAGACAGCATCCCACTTTGCTTGTACTCCTGAACCATACATGTACTTGTTCCAAAATAATCTTCTACGCATGGAAATCACATAGTTCGACAAAAGTCAAGTCCAACGGCCTCTGATTCCAGGGGTGTTCCTTGTATTCCTGTGACGTACATCTGAGCAGATGAGCAAATGTTTGTAAGCTCAAACGATTAATTTGTGTGTATATTTACCTTGTTTGTTCTCTTGCCGGTGCAGCCACAATCCACTGTCTTGAGAGACATGTTATGGTTGGCTCTGGTTTCTTACCTGGAATCTGGTGATGGTAGCTCAACCATCAACCAGTCGTGATATCAGATCACTTGTTGGAGCATTTAGTGACGAAACAACATCACTCTCACATGATGTCCACCTCACAAATCACTATTTCAGTGTCCACAAGTGTCCATGACATGTCGGTGTCTGGTATCATTGAAAGTTGTCTTTTCAGATGAAGAATTTGATTTTCTCATCCCTTGCTACAAGAAAGCAGAAGAGAAACAAGTCACAAAGGTGACAGACAATGGTGGGTGCTTCTGGGTTGTTGCTGGTTGTGGTGTTTGGCTTGATTCTATTTCTTCCAAAAGTCTTGATGGCTGAATCTCAGGAGTTGTGTGTGCCACTAGATGGTAGCACCTGTGAAAACTTTGGTTGTGTGACTCAACGGAGGAGATGCATTTACCCTTTCTCAGGTCAGGCCTCAGAAACTTGCACAAGAACTTCACAGCATGAGCTTCCTCATTCTGCTTATTTGGCATGTCTGGTCTGTGAGAAAGAAACCATATCCTCTAACCTGTGATTCTTGAATATTATAGGGTATGAGATCAAGAATGGAGACTGTGACAAACCACCTGGCAGTAGATTCATTTTCAATGTCTCCCTGTTGGGATGCCAGGAGGTCAGTTCTCAGACAAACTACTCAGGTGCTGGGCGTCAAAGTCTGAAACCTTCTGGCATACAGTTCTAATCTTTTCAGGAGTGTGTGGAGTGGACTTCCTGTGAGGTTTTTGTGTTTGAACACACCTATGGGTTCTGTAAGCTGACAAAAGAGTGCAACTGGGCCACACTGCAGACACGCAAAAACCTATTTCCTGTTTCCTACAGGAAGATCCTAGGGAATTCAACTGTGGAAACAACAACAGGTTACCATGTGACATTTTCATTTTTGCAATGACTCTCCTGATCAGAAGGAGCATGAATGCTTTCTCTGGGTATTCAAATGAGTAACACCAGTCTTGTGAAAATTCTTTGCTTGAAAAATATTGCAGTTTTCACACAGCCTGCTGAAACTACAACAACACCAAGAACATCAAAATCAACTGTGGGTGTGTATTGTCTGCTGTCTGTACCTGGATCCAGAAACTTTTGAGGTCATTGTGTACCATGGGTTGGACCCAGAAGATGAATTCACACATGATTTGCTTCAAATCAAGTGGGCACCCCAACACCTTCAACTGAAACATCTGCTGACACAACAACAACATCAGATTTGTCCTTTTTTGGTGAAACAAAAGTTTGCTTGATGTTTGTTCCTTGCCAGATTCAAACAGACAGTGATTATTGCTGTGTGTTATTTGATTTTACTTTGCAGTTGAAGGTAGAAAATTCACACATGTTGATATACAGGCAGTGGAACATCTGACAGAACTGCAGGAGGAAAATCCATCAGGTAAAATTTGGATTCACACAATCTGCTAAACAGAACAAAATATTTCCTTTTTGCAATTACCCAAGGATGAATTGGATTGTCTTTGCTGTTTCTAACAAGATAGAATCAATGACAACCCATAAAAATGGTCAAACAACTGTGGCTTTTCAGCAAAGCACAACAAAACATTTGTTTTATGCACACCTCTATTTTGTCTTATGTTTATCTGTTTCAGCTCCAACACATGGATCTGCTTCAGCTCCAACACATGGATCTGCTTCAGCTCCAACACATGGATCTGCTTCAGCTCCAACATACTGGATGGTGTACTTGTATTCCTCCGGACCCATCTGTCTCCTGGCTGTATCCATTTGTTTGTGGAAGCATGGCAGGTGGGGCTGATAACTGCATAGCACAACATATGTCTGCTTGGGAAACAAAACAGGAACCACAAGAGAAAATTAATTTTTGTTTTGGCAGGAAGAGACCAGCTTCATCACATAATCACACAGACAACACACAAACTTCAGCTGGATCAGATAAAACAAGACAGTTGGATTGTGTGCAAGATATCTGAGTATTTTCTGTGGCATTGTGAATTGTTACATTTGTGTGTTGATGCATTCTAATCTGTCATCATAATTTTTTTTGTTGCTGATTGGACTGAATGCAAAAATATCACACCAGTTGGACTCAACTCAAGTCAAGTGCTGACAATCAACCACCAAAGCACACAGACCAAGAAGGGGTTACCTTGGTCCAACTCTACTGAACCAGCTGAGTCTCCACACATCTTGTTGAAACATGACAGGGGAGACAACTAACCAAACAGGCCCCTCCATAAATAAATCATGAAAAGACAACATCAAAAGGCTCATCACAACCCAACACAATCTGGACACAATGGGAGATTCGAGGGATGTGCCGTCTATTTCTTTTGAGCGAGAGTTTTGACATTGTTTTCTTTTGTTTGCAGTTGAGGATGTCATCACAAGACATTTCATGTGATGTGGGCCAAGAATCGACGAAATCAATCCACGATATTGTAAGTGCAACATTAGAATTATTGTTCATCAAACTTTGGCTGATTAAAAATTCCAGTTTTGAAGACATTTTGGTGCATTATTCAAATTTTTACAGACAAAGAAATCCACTGATACTGCCCTAAGGAACAAATGAAAGTGAAAAGCAACCAATCACTTTCTAACTATGATTCAGTTTTCTGTTTGGATGATCACTAAGATGGTCTCGCAGAAAATTTCGTCCACATTCCTGTGGACATTAGTATCCACTCAAAACGTGGGTTGGTCATCTCAAACCAAGCACGAGTCACTCTACAACACACAAGATAATCTCCATCTAATTTATGCACAAGCTGGAGTTCACCATTGCGTTAATGAACACTCAAGATACAATCACAACTTGTGGGACAACCTCAAGTCAGTCCATTTGTGTCAAGAGAAAGTGGAGTGGGAAGCCAAGCACTGCTTTGATCATGCAGAGGGGGACATAAAACTTGCAGATTGTAACACACACAGAAATGTCTTTCTGAAGAAGAAACCACTTGGGATGGTGTGCATGCATGCCAACTATGTTCATTACAACCATTCTGAAATCAGTTTGAACCATCATGTTCTGGACTCCCAGGTACAACCAAGTGAAATCTATTGGAATTTCCAACCAAACACACTGTTTGGATTGAAAATTACATTTTCAAAGTGTGATCTTTCTTCCATGTGTGCTCTGTATTTCTTACACAGCCATGGGTCACTATTGGGCAAGACTGTTCAACCAAAAATCTGGTGCAATGTGTATATATATTCAGAGTTTGTTCAAATTGAAAAGAGATTGGAAAGTCAGTCATCCTTGTCCAATCTACATTTCTGCTTCAAGAGGCCTGCCTGATCAGTGCACTTGTCTCCACTGGGTGCAGGCATCAGTGTAGTCTACAAAGTTTGCTGGGTTTGCCAGTACATCACATCAACACTGGAATTCACTTATCAACTGGAAAGGGGAAACATAAGCAGTGTGTATGATACATTGCTTGCTTTATTTCCAACTGCTGCACAAATTGGCATTCTGAGCTACACAGAGAGCCCTGTTGTAAGCCAGTATGCAGTCTTCATCAGGCTTGAGAAATATCAACACATACATGTTTCATGTCAAGGCAACATGGACCACAATGTGTTCATGCTGAAGGCCTCAGACTATGATCAGATCTCCCATGTGATCTGTGTTCACGGCCAAACAAATGCAGAAAATAAAGCCCACACAGTGAAATATTTCTTCTGCTCCCTGCTAATGGCAATGGATAAGAATTTTGTCAACAATTCCCTGAACATAATCAAGGCCATAAATTACTCACCAGGCACTGGAACATTCCATCATAGAATTTTGAGAGAAAATCAAACAACAACTGTTTCACTGGAAACACAGTGTCCAAAAGAGAAAAGTCCTTGTCAAGCTGCCTTTCAAACACAAACAACACCAGGAATATTCATCAGAGTAGATATTCTTCAGCTTCTATTTGCTGGACACAAAGTCCCCACATGTTTGTATGGAGGACTCAGTTTGTACAATATGTGGCAAGAAACCCTGGCCCTGTGTAACAACTACACTGACTCACCAGATATAGCAGATAAAACAGACACACCAGTCACAAGCTATCATTTCAAACCTGGATCTGACCTCCCAATGCTTCCTTTCACCTCCTCAGCCAATGAAATCTTAATTATTTTCTATCACAATGATGGGGAACTTCAGGATGCAACAGTACTTGTTTCATTGACACAGTGTAGAGGAATAGCCATTACTCCATGTTCTACTGTGAGACGCTGCTCCCTACCCTGGGTTCCTATCACACAGACCAGGTGGTGTCACATGATCAAACGTCCTTCCAGGGATGCCACTGATGTCCCTTGCACTTCCTACCAGATCAGTAGAAGTTACAATCCAAAGTTTGGTGATTCTTTGTCACTCCTTTTCCACATAATTGGTTGTGAAGCCATATTTTACTTTGGCAGCATTGGCCAGGCTCATGCTCCAATTGAAGAAGACTTGCATTACACAGCTGTGCTCCATAGATCCCATCATGGAGGAAGGAGAGACTCTCTGGAGAAATTCACATTCATGAGCCACTTTCTGAGCAGCTCTGCTCATCCTGATTGGTGGAGGGGGTGGAGTGCAGAGACCAATGATATTCGCTGTGATTTCAACAAATCAGGTGTGGCAGAACTTTCAAGACTTGCTTCCAGAGCAAGTGTAGAAACAAGTGATATACAGTGCTTTGTGTTTTACTGAAAAAGTCGTTGGGTTGTGCAAGTCACTGTTCTCTCTCACTTCCAGTTTCATTGTCTCATGTTGTTAACTGTAAAACTTTTTGTTCAGTTGCACCATCTGACACCTTCACTTCATTTGTTTTCAGACCAGAGTGGTTTGAAAGTTGGGTATGAATATGAAGAATACATTTGGCAGAATTTGTTCTTCTCCCCCAGAAGGTATTCCAGTGTGAAACTCTTCTTCAGGGCAAAGCTGAGAATCCATGGTCAGTTCAACCATGACATACTTGACACTTTCATTGGTCCAGGCTCTGACTCTGTCAGAATAATCACTCTGTTTCATGGAAGTTTCATAAAACCAGCTCAGTTACAATAACTGACATAGGCGCTGAATTTTTGAAGTTGTCCCCCGACCACAAATCCGCGAACAGAAAACATAGTGTGTCTGGGTGTGGTTCTGGCCATGACTGTTTTACCTTCAGACAAGCCAGGGGACATATTGTTTTCAACATGAAGCTCAGTGGAAACTTCTCAACCAAACCATGCACCATTGGCAGATTGATTGTCAGATTGGAAGAGAAACCAAAAGATCCTTCCAGTAATTTCATGTTTGGGCCATTGCAATCACAAGCTTTGGACAAGAAAATGCAGCACCATTTTGCAAGCAAGATTGGGAACTGGGTCTGGAAACAAAACATCACAACTGACCAGCTGTGGTGGAGTGGAAACTCCAGCTCAACTGAACTTTATCTGCCGTCTCATGAACAGTATTCTGCCACACATCAGATGAAAGTGAACTTGAAAATTGTCTGCAACAATTGCTGTCAGTCAGGAAAGTGCTGGTTGGAAACTCACTGGCAAAAGAGACAACGTTCGCATCGTCCAAATCCCTTGCTGCACTTAAAAAAACAAACTGACGTTTTCCACAACAATGTTGGTTCTCAAACTGTTGGCACTGGCCAAAATAGTTTGATTCATAAAGATAGGAAACAACCTAAAGCCCGGAGCTGGCACAATGCCCATATCATGTGCATGATACAGAATGGCCAGCTGCCCAGCATCACATCACAAGATGACCTCACATACTTTCTACTCACAGAGGAATTTCAAAGATACTTTGCAGCAGAGTTGGGCATTGTTCCCTGCTTCATAGGTCTACACAAAAAGGTAAGGCCATCTCACCATCCTCAAAGTATGGAAGAAGACATATTTCCCAATCAGCAAAATTTAATGTGACAGACTGGCAAACACCTTTCAGCAGGAAGATGAACACCTCACATGGACAGATGGAAGACCAGTTGGTGTGCAGATGTGGGGTCCTCCTCTCTCACACCCTTTTGACCAGGGAGACTGGTGTGTGCAGGATGTCAATGCATCTGCAAGAGGTTAATTTCTAAAATAATGTTCAACATAGAGTGTGACAAAATAAGTTCTTGTGCTTCTCACCTTGTGTGAGTGGGCGTTTTCTTTTTGCAGAAGGTTGCTTGCATCAGTACAACTCCACAAATTTGGGATTTCAACTGAAAGAATCAAAACTGGATCAGTTTTGTGCTGTTTTGTCATGGTCATTTCAATTCAAAGCTCATTGGTTTCCCATTGATTGTGACAAGCCAATCAGAGCTGATCTAATTTGTGTGAGGAGAAAACCACCCAACGCAATTGAGACATTCAGCTTTGCAAGTTTTGCTGAAAATACAACTGGATGTGACAAGAGAGCAATCCTGTTTCAAAGGGAGTGGTGTTATGTCCTGCAATCAACCAAAAGCAATGCAACTTTGTCTTCTTCTGCTTTTCGACAGGAACTCACTAGTTTTGATTCTATCATTATTCTTCATGAGTTCAAGTTCAGCATTATCATGCAATTGTTGAGCAGAGTCAGCAAAACACCACTTCTGTTTGGTTTCTTGGCTGACAAAACAAGTGAAATGCGTACCCCAGGTGCACTCCCTCAGCACTTGGTTCCAAATGCTTCTCATTTTGAATTGTATCAGTCAGGGTGGAACAAGGCCTTCAAAAATATTACAAGGGACAATGCAACCATCTATCATGACATTAAAGATTTTACATATTACCAAAAACACTGCAAATCGCCCAAGTTTGAGCATTACAATTTTTGCATGACACAGGGCTTGACAAGCAGGGTTGGTTGTTTTGGATTCTCTCATGGGTGCATATTATTTGGATACAAACCTCAAGTTGAGGCAATATTTTACAAGTTTGATTTTGTGCAAGACAAATTTGTCAGACAAGAGACAAATGGCCCCAATTATCAAACTTTGTTCATGACAAAATCTAGATCTGATCAAACCAAGTTTGAGCCCAAAAAGAAGGAACTACAAGTGTTTGTCGGCCCCAATGATGAAATTTTGTCTTTGCTAAATATGTTCAACAGAGTCCCACACTACAGAAACAGGCAGAAATTGGTGGGTTTTGACTGTCCATCCTCTGGCAGAGAATCAAGTTGTGTTTGCCCAGTGTTAACCTTCAAGAGAAGATGTGGTGGCTGTTCTCCTTATGCATACCAACGGAAAAGTAAGCAGGGACACTGGCTGTTTCAAGTTAATTTCTTCAACCAAACCTCAACATTTTTCCAACAGAGTGCACACATTCATGAAGCTGAACAAATAAAAAAACATTTCTACCCGTTGTACTCTGACTGCAGCAAGGCTGAGTTAACTCAAACAGTGACAGTGGCATCTGTGACGTCACTATGTGCAGGCAGCAATCAAATCAAATGCACTCATGGTTGCTCCAGATGTTTTCCTGTGCATAAGTTTTGTGTTTATGAGCTGGATAGGAATGGTGGCCTGATGCACTGCCCCAGTGGCTCACACCTCTGGAACTGTAGCCACATGGAGTGTAACAATATGTTCAAGTGTCCCAACAGCTACTGTGTGCCTTTCAGGTACTTTCACCTTCTTGACCCTCTGGTATTCTGATTCTATCTCAACACAATTTACCATGATTGTATTTTACAGGCATTTGTGTGACGGAAAGAGACAGTGCACCGAAGGAGCAGATGAGGAGCTTGTTGTTTGTGAGGAACACAAGTGTCCTGGATTTTTCAGATGTGTTCAAAGTGAAAACCGAGTGTGCCTGCACACAACATCTATTTGTGATGATTTTGCTGATTGTTTATCAGGTGAAGATGAGTACTTGTGTGAATTTCCAGGCCAATGCCCCAGAAAGTGTCAGTGTTTGCTGTATGCTGTCATGTGTGAAAACATAGCTGTGTCCAATATTCCAATGAGTTTTAGGACTTATGTGGTGTTTCTTCATATTTCCAGTGCAAGTTTCACTGGGCATCCCCCACTTTTTACACATACACTGTTTCTGACATTGACTTTGTCAAATCTTACTCAGATGTGTGAATCTATCACAGACTCTGCAAAAGACTTGCAATTGGCAAACTTTGCTCTGAACATTATTACACACATCAATGAGCATTGTTTGTCAAGGAATGAGGGAATAAGAGTGCTGAATGTGAGTCACAATATGATAGACACCATACATGCTTTGGGCTTCCATAGCTTAAAATATTTACTCCTAATAGATCTCTCTTTCAATTTGTTATGGTCCTTTGCCTTTTCACCATTTCTGCCACTTCACCTTGTTGCCCTGAGAGTTGAAAACAACACTTTTGATTTTGTTGATGTTCAAGACAGAATGAATTTTACTGTGGGGATCACTATTTCAACAGATTTCAAGCTCTGCTGTGCATTGAAAGAAATTAGCTCGTACTGTACACAGAAGCCCTGCTGGCCAGATAGCTGTGGCACTGAGCATACTATTTATCAAAAAATTATCTATATCTTTCAATTCGGTTTGATTTTTCTCCTCAATATTGTGGGAATTTGCATAAGCAAAAGGAAGAATATGAAAGACAACAGATTGAAGGCAAAGAAGGGAGCACCAAACCCAGTGAACAAAAAAGACACCTCAGACACCTTCCTCTTGAATGTGTTGTCAATCAATGCAAATGATATTCTCTTTGGTGCGTATCTTCTCTGTATTTCCATTGCAACATTTTCTTATGCCGAGCATAATGGATATCTGTGGAAGAGCACAACCCAGTGCAAATTGGTGGCCATCCTGCCGCACTTCACCATTTTCAATTCACTCTTTCTGCTCAATTTAGCATCCATATCAAGACTTGTAGGAGTCAAATATCCTTTTGTGAGTCATTTCAAGAGTATGAAAGTCACTAAAAGGTATCTGAAAACAATTCTGGGTGTGAGTTTACTGATCTGTGGGTTGGTGTCAGTCTTTTATCATCTCATTGAAAGAAGGATCACCATGCCCTCATTCTCGTGCTCACTCATGGGTGAAACTTTCAACTCCACAACTCTCAAAGTGTCAACACTTACTATTTGCCTTTTTCAAACTGCTGCATTCGTGACAGTTACAATTAGTTATTCAATCATTGTCTGGGAATTACAGCAGCCCAATGAAATATCCAGTTCAAGCACATCCCTTGAAAAGTCCATGTTGATACAAATTATCCTGACAATATTGTCTACTGGGTTTTGTTGGCTTCCTGCAAGTGCAATTTATGTCACAACTGTTGTCATGGATACCTTCCCCTTGGATGTGCTGGAGTGGAATATGGCCATAATTATTCCCATGACTGCCATGCTCAATCCTTTCATTTTCACATTGGTTCCTCACATCAAACTCAAACTTATGGATCAACAGGAGACACAGTCAAATGAAATGGCCAAACCAAACAAATGAATCTTTGGAATCTTCCAGACTGAAACCCTGATTTAGTGATTTGTGCCATGCTGGTTGGGAATGAAGCACCACAGGAGTCTTGTTCCAAAACTACGTTTTTGCACTCTATGAAAATGGTGTTCAATTGTGATTATATTAGGTCTGTTGTGGACAATGTTCCGGGAAGGAATTTGATCAGAATGCAGTACTTGAAAATTGGCACTGTTCCTATCTTTTCTTATCTGGTGCTGTTGACCTGAAACAAAATGGCCGCGGGTGCAAACAAATGATGTGAGCTGGCTCGAACTATTTCTTGTTTGTGTGATTCGTTTTGTTTGAATTGATTCCACTCAAATTTGTCATTTGCTATGATTCTGTCCAGGCTACACAGGTGGTCATTGTCACTGAGCATGATATCAGCTTGGCAGCATGAACAACCACCCTGGTGAGAATTTCCCTGCAAGAAATGTCAATTCTATTGAAGCCACAGAATTTGTCAAGTTGGCATTTTCACATTTTTGAGAGCAAAAAGTTCATAATTTTGAGGTTGCTAAATCTTGTATTTGCCTGCACAAAGTAGGGCTATGTCTCAGAATGTATGAATATTTGATGCAGGATGTTGGACTTATATCATTTGCCTTTTTGATTTTCAACAATTTGTAGTTGGTTTTTAGGTGGGGCCAAATTTGGCATACAAATTTGGGATTTCAGGAAAGTGTTCAAAATAGGTATCTGGCAAAGATTTTTGCAAGCTTAATGTGCAATCAGGTGATAAAGTTTCAAAGCACAGATAATTTGGGTAGAGTAAACATTCTTTGTGACAAAATAAAATAAATATTTACTGAAATAGATCATTTGTGCCTCCAGCTATTTGCATTTCACTCACTGTCCTATTGATATATTCCAAGACTTACCCAGATGTGTCAAGCTTCTGTTGGACAACAACCAAATTTCATCTGTAGAAAATAATGCCTTTGATGGGATGAGCTCACTAGAATCTTTGAATTTACACAAGAATAGTTTGTCTGTAATTAGAAATGGGATGTTCACAGGCCTCCATGCTCTGGTGGAGCTTTTTCTCAACAGTAATGAAATTGATAGAATTGTTGAAGGATCCTTTGATCCTCTGCGTTCAATCAAGCGAATCCATTTGGCAAACAATAAGCTGACCTCCTTGTCCCAAATATTATTTCTCAACCTGCCCCGCCCTCTAGAGTTAAGTCTGAGTGACCATGACCCATCTTCAACCAAGCTGAACTGTGACTCCCTCTGCTGGCTAAAACATGAGGAATTTCACAGAACTATCACAATCTGGGGTCATTCATATCCCACCTGTGCTGCTCATGTTGGAGGCTGGCGTTCTCTTCAGTGCGGTAATTCAGGTCAGTGCACACAATTTACAAGTTTCAAGTACTTGCATGAACCCAGATGAGAGGGAAATGTGGCTTTCTGTGTGAAACATTGTGAATCATTTTGATGCCACAAGCCATGTTGGACAAGAAATCACTACTGGGTGATGTGCATTGCTTTTGTCTTTATCACAAAGGTGTTTGTCCAGAACCAGGTGGTGTCCCATTCTCCATGAGGAGCAGTTCTAATGGCCCCTACAACCCTGGTGATCAGGTGACCTACAGGTGTTATATTGGTGGAGGTGGAACCAGAACATGTCAGAGCAATGGCGTCTGGACCCAGAAACCAACGTGTCCTGGTGAGCTTTGTCTGGTCGTCTCTTGTCCTGCAAATCAGTTCTATCATAATGTCAGTGCATGTTGTTGTATTGTCACGTTATGCAGCATTCACAACCACACAATTCCCTTTATGTGGCAGACAGCCTCATTGTCTGTCATGAAAATATAAAGCTCATTCTCAAGCAATTTCACAAAACACAAAATGTCACAATGTCTTCTTCAGAAGCACCAGTGCCAACCAACACACCAACCAATCCACCAGTGCCAACAGTGCCTGCACAGAAAACGGTTCCACCAATTCCAACCACTCCAACGCCTTCAATAACAACACCTGCCACACCCAAACGAACATCATCTGAAGAAACCACAACAACAAGACCCGACGAAATAACAACACAAATTACTGAACAAACATCACTTGGTACACCAGGTTTGTCAATTTTTTGCAGAAGTTATCTGTTCATACAGAAAAGTCTCGTCCCAGAATTCTTGCTCTGCTCTGCAGTGTGATCACTTTCTGGTCAGAAACTCATCCACTTTCTGAAGCACAGGAATTTGTTCACATTTTCTAAATGTCATTGCAGATTTCACCCCAGTCTGGATTAGTATTGGGCTCGGCATTCCTCTCATTATTGTCGTCACAGCTGTTGTGGTCGTGTTCTGTATGAAAAGGTAAGTTTGCAACATCAAAACAATGTCACGTGGTCCCTGTCTGCTGCTTCTGGGAAAAACCTCTTTTTCGCATTTTATGCAACCACATGAACATGTTGACAAAAGGAAAGATAGTCACAATGACCCAAGAATTTGTGTCGTTTTGCAAACTTTGATGTGAATCTTTTACCCATTTCATGAAAGAAAATCAAAGAAAGCCAAAGCCAGGGAGCCAGAACCAGAGGAACCTGAGGAGGAAACAGCTGATTATCAATCCCTCAACATGGGTCCTTATGCAACACTGAATGCCATTGATGAAGACACCAAATGCCCTGAAGATAAACTCAAGTCAGATGATCCCTATATCTCTGGGGTGTACTTTGAGCCACTACCACCAGTTGCAGAGGATGTGGAGAGCACATCAAGCTCAGAAGGAAGTGGTGAACCCTATGAATGTATTGTAGAAAAACAAATAGACTCCTCTGCTCAAGACCAGGGTCAGTGACATCAGCTCCAGGTTGGAACAAACGAAATTTACTTGTCCTGCTGACGGAGGGTGGTTTCCATCACAAGGTACCGTTCCTTGTTTGGGGATTTTTGTGACTATTATGAAATTTGTATTTTTAATGATCAGATGTCTGGCGTTGAATGTTGAGATCAAGTCAACCTTTCAGCGATATTAGCACACGGATCTAAAATGTTAAGACCTTGTCAAGAACAGGTTACGTTTGGTGGTGTATTGTGTGAGGAAAAATTTTTGTTGTATCTTTTTGTACACCTTGTTGGACAAATTGTTTGTCACAACGCATCCCAAAAAATCTTAAATAAATGCTTTTGGGTGGCAAATTTAGTGTTGTCCATTTGTTTTGTTCATTTGCTACGAGTACCAGAAATGAGGGCACATCACAGTCAGGGGGAAACTGAACTTTATCCAACCAACCGTTGAACAGTTTATTTGCTGTTGGTACCGAACGATTGCCAGTTAGCCCGAAAATTTCCCCTTTGGTTGCTTCACATCCGGTACGCAATGAAGGCAAGCGAGCGACTTCCCCACACATTCTGTTTACAGTTCCTGCCTGTACTGGCCGCATTCCTTGACTCATTTGATGCCACTCTTCGCCCGAGAAAATGGTGTATCGTGTTGCAGAACGTTTTGCAGTTCAGAAATTTCATTCGATAAATTGGATAATAAATATCACACAATTTCAAAATGTGATTCAAGAGCAAGCAACATTATGAATGACCCAATTCTTAACTGTCACAGACTAATTTTCACAGATCATAATCGGTTGGGGTGAAGACCATTAGACTTTGAACCCTGTGAATCCATTGTAGTAGTATCCACTGCTGACCAAGAGAGGGGTCAGGTCTGTGCTGCCCACACTCAGCACCTGAACCGTATCACCTGTTGAGAACAATCATTGAAAGCAAAGTGAGACCAGCAAAGGTCTGACTGAGGCAGCAGTTCACAATGTGTCTGGGTGCGCAGAAGTAAAAAAAACATTTTTCATCGTGTGTGAACTTTCAAAAAAATGCCAAAAAAAATCAATGTGACAAGCAGAGCTTTGCGATGACATTCCGTTCAAGACAAAGTTTCATTCAAATTCACTTGCAGCCTACCTTCCACAAGGTGAGCCAGTCCACTGCATGCAGCCTGTGCATAGTCAGTGACACCACTGCTGAGGTCCCCAACGGCCTCACAGATGCCATTGCCATTGACAACCACCTCAAACTGAGCTATTTCACCATAATCCACCAAGAAGAAGGTGGAAAAAAAGTAGAGACCATCACCACCCTCAGGTACTATGAAGGTGGCTGTGAGAGAGTTGAACCTGGAATGCAAACATCTGACTATTACTGTTGCTGGCAAGGATTTGGAATTGCCAGGACCTTTTTATCAAAAAGAGCAGGGTTGCTGGGTCAAAGTGGTGTGCAACCCAAACTTGTTTGTCACAGTTCAGATGTAACACAAACTGAGTTCAAACATATTGACAGAGAAACTTTTCTCACAAAAAACCCACGGAAAAGGGGTTGTGTTTGGTAGACTGCAAGAAACAGACAACAAAGCCACTGACTTGCAGGCAGTTTGCACCACCTTGATACTCGTTTGTCATGGCCACAACCCCCCCCCCCCCCCACCCCTCCTCAAGGAAACTGCGCTCACCCATCTCCGTCATTGACGAGAACGAGGTTGAAGGGAACTGGTTGGTCGGCGTCACTATTGATGGTGTCATAGTCTGTCAGCACAGCGTAGAAAGCAACGGTGTCTGAAAGGGGACAGAAGTCCAGATTTTGTGTGAAGTAATCAGGATTATCAGTACAAATGACTTCTTCACGAATGCATTTTGCCCTCATCAGTGGGTTGGTGAATCAGGTTCTTTGTCATTTTGTGTGAACAAACAACTGTAGATTGGAGGTGTGTGAGATGAGAGCTGAGAGAGGCAGAGAGAGAAATTGTGCATGCCTAGAGAAGGCAAGTCAGTCAGTGAGAACGCAGCAGAAAACAAGAGTGAACGCGTGATTGAGTTCTTCGTTGTTTTGTGTGGAAGGGTGAAAAATGGCCAACGCAGACAGACAAACCTGAAACAAAGATCTGCCAGCCACGGTACAATGTATTTCAGCTGCGTGAATTGCCGTACCCAGTTGTGAGTTTGACTGAAGTTGTGCCACTGTCCTCTCCAGCTCTGCGACCTTCTGCTCTTGTTTCATGTTGACCTTCAACTGTTCTTGGTTGACCTTGACCTGTTGCAGGATAAATTCCGCTTGTTGCTGGTTGATTTCTAGCTGTTGCTGGTACTGTTGCAGGAAACCCTTGAATACAGTGCAAACAAATTACGCTTCAAAATTCTGGTCTGGGGTGGAGCACTGGCAACTGGGTGTATTTCTGTCCATGATAAGTGCAAAATAATCAGGATTATGAGTAAGAATGACTTGTTCACGAACGCACTTTGCCCTCATTAGTGGGTAGGTGAATCGGGTTCTATATTTCTGATTCTCCAAACCTGGAACTCTTCTCTGGTGATGAACTCATCATCGGCCTTGGCAACCATTGTCATGGCAACAACCAATAAAGCAATCTTCATCAGATACATCTTCTGTCGTTGAAGCAAAAGAGACAATATTTTTACAGAATTTCATGGAGGAGAATTTGTGAGAACTGGCAGGTGAGAAACCGAACAGGTCCCACGCGTGTTCCACGTGTACAGGGCTGAGACAATGGCAAAGGTTGACCTCATGGGATCCACCAGGTGGTATATCGAACAGGTCCATGCCGTGTCCAAGTGAACAGTTTAATGTGGCTCATCTCTTGCTGACAATACATTCGTACCAACTGTGCTTGCTGAGCTTGCACACGAAGCTCCACCAAAGTTTAAAAAAACAGAGAATTTATTATGAAGTCTTCCCCATGCAAGCGTTTCTCAATCAGTCAGAAGAGCAAAGGTGCGGGTATGAAATGTGGTGCAGTGTTCTTTGCTCATGGAAAATTACATGTGAAGCAACAAGTGTGATACCGAACAGGTTCAAACTTCACACACACATACACGCACACCACACACACGCACCAAACACCACATGCGCATGCACACACACACACACACACACACACACACACACACACACACACACACACACACACACACACACA
>JAAUXT010066697.1_pt1 | contig 27799 bp, 15 predicted proteins | sample 7278171 | NCBI WGS metagenome assembly JAAUXT01 (sample SAMN14350112, study PRJNA611818) | marine sediment metagenome | isolation source: surface marine sediment (1.8m) | place: French Polynesia: Moorea | collected 2018-08
AAGGAAGATTGTGTCCTACTCTTTGTTATTCCCTTAGGATTTGAAAAAAATCACACCGGAACTACCAGAAATGCCACCCGATCGGGTACTTAAATTTCTTGCCTCGTACGTCGCATTCGTTCATTTCCAAATAGCTCTGGTCGGTGACTTGCCAAAGGCTGTGGGTGGTAGTGGATTGCAGGAATTTGCAGTCGACGATACTGACATAGGTACCGCGGTCTGCGATGAAGGCACTCGACGGTGAGATGTTCTGGGCCACGATTTCAAGCAGATAAACTTTGCTGCAGGCACTGAACAAGACCACTCCACCTGTGAAATTGCACCCTTCTACGCTTGCCACACCAAGACCTTGGAAATTCAGACTTCCCAACTGGGAATGGCTCATGATCACTTGAAGAGGTTCGACTGCACCAACATCGTCAGCAGCAGGGGATGCCTCCACGCTCAATTCCATTGCTGAGATATCACTCGTTTTGACAAAGACGTGAATGTTGGCAAATGTCCATTTGGACCTTCGCATACGGACGTCTTCCAGCGTCACAAAAGGAAGGGACAACGCGTTGTCACTTTTGTATGACGAAACATTCAACGTTGAGGTTGCAAATTTTGGGAAGGCTTTCTGAAATCAGACAAAAAGGAAAATGCACGAATGTTTTCTTTCTGCGTCTGTGTTGAATTTGTGGCGTGTGGATGGATGCAGTTCCATTGTAACACACACATGTGGAAAAGACCCAGGATACAGCCGCTAGGTGGCCTTGCAGACACCACCAGTGGGCGCAGTGACAGCAGAATGTGTCACATGTACCGCTGTTTTGACAATGCACAAAATAGCCATGCATCCCAGTCTCTCCTCAACTTCAGCAGCGAGAAGTGAGAACGGTTTTTGGAAACCGTCCGCAACCAGGATGTGTTCCAATTGGGGAAGTCAGAATCTCACCAGCACACCATCGTTGATGTAGAGCGACTCGGACGTTTTGATTTCGATGCCAGCATCAATAAGTTCTGTCTGATTGTAGAAGAGGCTCAACACACAACGCAGGCTTCTGCACGGGGTCGACGAACTCCTGCAGTCGTTGGAGTCACTTCCGTTGGAGGAGAGGAAGTACGGTCCATCGGGAACTGCAAGAAAGCCCATGCAGTGCACTGAAAGTCAAAGGTGGGACCGGTACGAATTGGTCAAAAAGATGGCCCACCCAGAAACGAAGGGAATCCGTACTTTGCAAAATCTAACACGGACATGTGAGAAAGTGACCAAAATACGGTGATGTGACCAGAAGCTTTCGAGGCTAATGGCCTTTTTTCCGTTCCATGTTCCACCCAACTTGACCCCAGAGCGGTCTGCAGAAAATCATGTTTCAACGAACAAAATGTGGAAACTTGAACGAATTAATTGTTTCAATTGAGGAAGTTTTGTTCGGCACTTCAGAAATTCCATGGTGATGATGCCTGTGAGACACAGATAACCTTTTTGACTTGACAAACTTTTGAGGACAGAGACAATAAAACACCTGCACACAAACAAGAAAATGCGCCAAGTGTTTGTTTGACAAGAGGGTGGGTGCTTCCGAAAACAAATGAACAAGTCAACGACTTTCATGCATTGGCACAGGTTCCTTCATATTCTGTTCTTTGAAACAGCAAGGCACACAGCAAGTTTCTTCTTTGTCCCAAAGACGGTCAACTTTGGAATTCAACAAGAAGAGACACAAGTTTCGGCCACATTTTGAAATTGTCTTTCGGAGGGATGGGACTGACCCGTTAACTTTTTGGTATTTTTTGGCTTGTCAAGTTTCTGTGCCAATGGAAAGCTCAAATTTGTTTCAAGTTCTTTTGCCTCTTCAAACGATATAGAACTGGAATTGGCTTGTGCAAGTCACAGGTGAAGAATTTCCTGTCCACCCGTTTTGGACCTGATCTCATCATTACAGGGCCACGAGGAAATTTGATTGTCAAAGCAAACTGGTTTCCAGCCACACCTTCATGCATCTATTTGTTTTGACGAAGGCTTTTGTGTCTGATTCCAGCAAGGAAGTTTCGTCGAGTGCGTGTCTGTACATTGTTCGAGAGGACCTGGTTTGTCCCATCCAGGTCTCCTCAACGTTCAAGAGCACGCACTCTGTCCTCTGGTGGTGGATCCGAGGGGTCAAAATCGCAAAAAAATAAATCCACCTCCAATTTTGCGCCATTTTGTAAAAACCGCATGTTTTGATCCCCATTACGCATGCATGGACGGTAACTCCTGACCAAGTCCCGGATCCATCCAATCTGCACGGCTCACCCAAAACCAAACACCAAATGAGGGTCAAGTGCGCCACTTTTTTGCCATTGATCCCACAAACACTCAGTCAGCACGAATGTATTTGTTATCTCAGCGTGTTTTGCAAATCTGCAAAGAAACACGAACTATACTCACCTTTCTGGTTGACAATTTTCGGTGGCAGTGGTCCAGCTTCAGTGAAGGCGAACAGAGTCAGGGCGCACAGCGCGGCGATACACAACACGTGCAAAGCAGCCATTGTCAATTGAAGCAGTCACCACAGCATGCACAGCTGTTTCATTCAACGTCGAGCTCTATAGCATTTCTTCAGAAAGGCAAGTGACCATGCACTCTCAACAGTCTAGTGCGTGGACGATTCCAGAAGTAAGAAGACCGGGAACCAAATGTCTCGTTCTCTGCTCCGCAGCAATATCTTTTTTTGTGCCATCCGACGCCAAAAAAAATCGGATGCAGACGAGGAAGCTTTGATCCAGTTTCGGCAAGTGATGCCAATTTTGCGAAATGGTTTTCCCCCAGATCCGGGTTTGTGTGCTAGTCGTGCACTGATGTTCAACGTTATGTCAGGTTGCATCACAGCAGACGCGTCTTTTATCTTCGCTGGACAAAAAGCCTGGGAATTTCCTTTGAGGTCCAGACAACTTCTGCTCCTCACATGATTGCACAAAGATAAGACTCCAACACTTGACAACAATGCTGCTGTGCTGCGGTGGTGAAGTCATTGGATTCATGTGTCAATCAAGCCAGAGCTCGAATTGTCTAACTCAGGCACATCTCGTGGACACAGAGGAATGCAACACAGAATAATAAGTGGGAAGTTTGGTGTACAGATCGAGTGGCCTCCGGGGAAGTTTTGATGTCTACAGATCTTGTGTTCGCATTGGTTAAAGTTGCTTCGTGTGTTTTCTGTAAATTGTCGAAAACAACCGTCTGCCTTGTCTGATGTTCCAGAAGCCGCGTTTGGCCGTATACTAAGGAAGGCCCAAACTCGGTGGCTGGCTTCAGCTGGAAACTCACCCAAACCCGGTTGAAACCCACAGAGTTATTTTTTATTCTCTAACCCTTCAAGGGTGGCCTTCCATTGAGTGCAAGTCAGGCACCCGACAACCATTGCAAGAAGTACGGTCGCCTGAAGCTGTTTTCTTATTTCTCTCCTTGGCGGGATCTCTTCACAGTGCGTGGACATGCGTTTGTCCAACCATAACTTTCTTTCTCTTGGGTCTTGAGGAGAGGAGGCGGGCGAAACTCTATCGCATCCCTTTCCCAAGACGTCCAAATGGACAAACTCCGCGCATGCATGTCACTTCAAAGCAACAAGTGCATGAGTTGGATCTGTGGGCAGAATAGACAACTTAGATCTAATTGGCACTGGATTGCAACATTATTCAGCAAAAGACACGGTTTTCCCAACAAGCAGGAGCGAGACAGCGAGACAAGGAAGTTGCTCCAGATCCTATAAATGCGTGATGAGAATACTCGTTCGTGTTGATGGGTTTATCTCATGACAATTTCGACACGGGCACATGATGCGGATGTGACTCAACCAAAAATAGGCAACGCAGCATGAACAAGAACGCAGTGTGTTGAAGACGCGCTGCGCGCAGTTTCCGTGCGCGAAACAACAGCAAGAATAAATGTTAAAAGTTTTGCTTTCTCACATCAATTGCCATGAAACAACAAGCGAAATTTCTGCTTTTTTGTACCATCAATGAGCGTCTGAAAAACAAGAGCAGACTTTGTCTGAACGAGTGACAATTACGACAGTTGATGGATCGCATTCACAAGAGTGGCTACACACCTGCGACTAACGATTCTTTCAAAACCCATGCCATTTATGGGTCAAGTACAATAACTTCCTGTCGAAACCACAGGCACAGAAACATTTCACGTCCTGCAGTCTGTCATTTGACTTCGTCTATTCACGTGGCACCACAGATCACGTGTTCCTTGATTCCCCATAACGTCAGAAATATTTTCTCGATCCGCAAATGCTCCTTTCTTGCAATAGGTGCAGGACAAAATCTGGTTCATTCTTCACAGAAATGTTTCTTTCAAACAGTGAAACCACAACCGTAACAAAAACGTCCCGCACAGAAGGACCGTGCAGTCCCCGGCCCTTGGTGATACTTGTTCAGTCCATGACTGCCTTCATTGGTTCCTGACTTCATCACGCATCGTCCGCTCCAACGTCACATTACGATGGGAGTTCCACAGTTTCAACCAGTATCATGCAAACACACCGCACTGTTCAAGGCTTTTTGGTCTGGTCGCATTCCAGTCACTTCAGACGCCCCCTTCCCCAAATAAAAATCATCCCCGTTCTGCCCTCGCTCACAATGGAGAGATCAAGCCTGTCCGTTTGGTCTCTGTCAACGGGCCCCAATTGCCAGATCAGTGACACCAAACGTCAAGTGGCAAAGAGCTGAATCAGATCATTCCTGAAATTTGATTTCCTGTGCCTGCTCTGGCCACTGGACCACCGCACACTTGTGCACGAAAATTCAGACGTTGCTGAACCTCCCCATTGGTAACATCACTGTCCGTTCCGACTGTAGCCGAATGTGATGATGAGGTGATCGAGCAGCTCGAACACGGTGAGGAGGGAGGCCCCGAGCAGCAGCCCCAGGAACCCCCCGACCTCGCTCAGCAGACTCTCCACCTGGAACGCCCTCTGCTGACGCACGCGCTCGAAACTCAACTCCCGGTGGAACACGTCCAGCTGCAGGAAGTTGGCCCTAAAATTGCAAAACAGAGGCTCAACAAATTTAGCGAGAATAATGTGAAACAAAATTGGGGCACGCACCTGTCAATTTGTAGCGTCTACTTCTTGACAAGCAGAGGATAGATCTGCAAGTTTTCTCAAATCATGCAAAACAGCTCAGCTTCCCCGCACAGGATACGAGCTCTCTCAAATCAGAATAGCTCAGCAAGAAAACGGACAGATTGAGAAATCTTAAAATATCCAATGTCCTTTGCATGGGTTCTGTGGAACTTCTCACGCGAACAAGAAGGCTATCGCCTTGAAAGCGCGCGGCCTTACGCCATTCATACGAAAGATTTTTTTAGCCATTTCAGAAAATTTTGAAAATTTCCATGTTGAGTTCGCCAGCCAGCCCATATTAGGTTACTAAGGGGGGGGGGGGTAACTCAACCATGGCCAAAAAATAAAAAATACTCAAAATAGCCCAAAAATGATCCCAGTTGAAATTCACCTGTTGAGTTACCCCCCCCCCCTTGCAATTTAACATAGGCTGGCCAACTCAACATAGGAAAAAAGATCAAAAATGCTCAAACAAGCCTAAAATGATCCTGGCTAAATGCACCCCATCCATCACATATTCACACACATACACATATAGACTGACGGTGATTACACTAAGCGCGCGTCCTATCGGCAGAGCCGGACCGCGCGCTCAAAAATGGAAGCAAACTTACATGAGAAAGTTCTGGTCCATCTGCAAGGTGCTCAGGTACACCTTCAGTCCAGATGTCAATGTGTCCAAGTCTGCGATGAATATCCATACGGGGTCCACGACATCCGCCACGATGGTGTTGAAAACTTCAGGGTATCGATCCAAGCAATCGCGCATGGCATCGATCAGAATCTTCGCGTTGGTGGGAGTCTCGTGTGAGGGCCAAGGCTCGGTTTCAACCAACCCTCCCTGGCTCAGACAGGATCCAACGATAGAACTGTTCAACAGTTTGGATGTAACAAGCGGGATGTTCCTGTTCAACAGATTCGCGTAGAGTCGCTTGACGTCTGACACAAAGGAATCCAGAGTCTCCAGAAGATTTTTAAGAGTTGTACTCATGTCCGTCAAATGCACGGAGAGATCCAGCATGATATTCTCTGTCAGCCTGGATGTCAGCCACATGGCCAATTCTTCCTTCGTGCTGCGAACATCGACGTATTTTTGAAGCTTTTTGCTCACCCGAGTACATTTGGATACAAAGTGTCCGTGAAGAACGTCGAAATTTTTCTGCAGTCGATTGAAGTGGTACTTAACAGACACAACGGCGTGTCGGGCTGAGTCGGACAGAGTCGCGATGGCAGCACCCTGTCCGTTTGAGTTCTCTTTTATCCATTTTTTTCTCACCCAGGAACATTTCTCCAAATCATTCACGCGCGAAGCAACGTGTTCACTCTGGTACAGTGTGAAGTTTCCAACGACGTAGCTCGTCAAGTCCCAGCACGCGAGGCTCAGTTCGGGGCCACAGTGCGTCGTGAACGTTTCCAGCGACGTGACCAAATCCGAGAAAATCACGCTCAAGTTTTGTTGCACCGAGTCCAGCGCTTTCACGCATTTCACGTGGTCCTCATTGTCACTGATGTCAATGTACGAATCGCTGAATACAGTGTTGATCATTGTCCAGTATTGATCTGATACGCTGAACAGCTGGTTCAAAGCAGGAATAGCTGCAGGTCCGCTGTCTGTCCACCAGTACAACAGCTCAACATAACCATCTCCATCGAACGTCTCAGAAACGTAGTGGCAACTGATCTCAGAATCCGGATCGTCATAGTATTCGTACGTGTACGTGTCGTTCTGAGAGTAGCCGCTGGTATGGCCTCCAGATCCGTAGACGTGGTAGTCCCAAAACAAGCACTTGGTCATCTGCGCCAGAACTTTGGACCCTCCTCCATCATCGATTTGGAAATACTGCCTCACTCGACGGAAGTACTCCAAAGCCTTGATGTCGTCTTTGGTTTTCAGACTCGCCTGGACTAGTTGAGAGACGGTTGTAGTCCGCGCTGTGATCCTTGTTGTTTCACTCGAAAAGCTGTTTGCTTGTTCGGAGAAGATGTCCGTGACGTCAAAGTGTTGCGCGAACCTCGCGCCGGACCGGGACTGCAGAAACGGCGCCGTGGCGTTCAGCGTCCACGCGATGGCGTCGATGACGCGTATCAGCGCGTTCATAGCGTCGGCGTCGTGGTGGGCGATCTCGGCGACGGCGCGCTGCGACGTCTCGGCGGCGCGACGGAAGCGTGACTCGACGCGCGCCCTCCGCGCCTCGTCGCCCAACGCGAGCCGGTCGAGGTTGAAGCGGGACAGGTGCGCGTAGGAGAGCACCGGCTCGTACACCGTCCGGTTGCACTGCACAGGGCATTTACATCGGGTCCCGTTCTGTGCGATAGTCACTGCAAAATAGGACAAACATTCGCTCTTGTGTGTTCGCGCTGCTTACGTCTTCTCGAGAGGAACAAAACGTTGCGACGGGTATTGGTTTGGCGTGAGCCGATGGATAATCTTGTGCCACAAAATTATCACTCACCGTGCGCTTTCCTCAGACACACGAATGTGCTGGTCAAGTTGCACGTCGGCACTGCACAACAAGAAAATAAGAAAATGGTGTGTATCAATGACTTTTGTTCAACACGCTGGACCTTGGGGACGCGCACACCCCTTCGCCGCATCCAGTGCGCCGGTGGGACTTTATTTGGGACGTTTGGAAAAATAGGGGCAACCTGGGAACTGGTTTCGTAGTTCTGCACCATGCGAGGTAGGCTTTGAACTGGCACCCAAACTAAACCGTCCATCGATTCAGTTCCTCATAAACAGGACCGAGACCAGTTCATCATCGCCATTCTCCACACATCACAAATTTGCATCACGTTCGAGGAGAATGTTGCTCTCTTTGGACTCCCAGCTGTCAAAGTTTTGAATTGAAGCCCTCACTGTTCTTGTACTGGGGTTTGTCCCAACTCTGTCACGGTTATGCAAACACGTGGACGTAACGCGATTCTCTGCCCGCCGTCAACATTGACTGAATCTCTCACTGTTTTTGACGTGCACGTGGACGCTGGAGCAGTTGCAGAGGCCCGCGGTCTGCCGCGCCTTGCAGCGGGAGCGGCAGCGCGACGCCGGGCCCTGGTCCCCTCCGCAGCGCCCGTACGGAGGCTCCAGACTCAGCACCTGAAGCAAGGCGTCACAGGGAGCTGTCAGACATGTGAACTGGGTTTCAAGAAAATTTGACTGCTTTTCAGGTGATTTGAGGAGGCTGTGCTGTGTTAGGGAGCTCAATGGAGCTATTTTTTGTGCAAGTCAAAAGTACTTGCCCACAAAAAAGACAAACCATTTTGAAATCTCGTACGACGACACCGATCCCAAGTTTTGCTTCAAAGGAGAAAACATCACAACTTCATGAGTCAAGAGGAATATAACTCAGCACAACCCATTGAGAGACAATTCTCGTTACCAATGAGAAGTCTCTTTGACTGAAAAGCACTCTTATTTTCTGTTCCCTGTTGCTGGTGAATCACGTACAAGGAACTGAACAGTAGCCAAGCGCAACCCTTGCTTTGCACTTTGTCAAGGTGTTTTCGACTTCTCGACAGTTTCCGACACTGTCTGGCAGATCCGAACAATTTTGATGCAATTTGTTTCAGACAGACTGCAAACCAAAGGTTTCAGCCCCTAACACAAAGAAAGCAGCGCTTTGAACACAGGCAGGCTTTATCAATTTCTGTGGTCAGTGCCAGAGCAGGACCTGTGCAGAAATTCTCTCTTTTGGCGGAGGAGGAACTTATCAAAAACCTGGGAAGGTTCTTCCTCCTCAGACTATTCTCAAGCATGGGGGTTAGGACCAACACTGTGTTTGGGTGAGGCCTCACTCCTGGACAAAACCAAACTTCTTTCTTCAGAAGGCGGCGGTGGGAAAGTCGTTGGTGTCGAGGATTGTTTGGTCCCACCCCGCCCCGCAATGGCGTCCCTTAAGCAACTGTTGGTGCACAGCACAGGCTCGTTCGGGAAGACGCCCCTGTCACGAAAGTGGACATGGTCCTCCAGATGGCAAGCCGCGCACCCCACAAGCCAGAACCCAAAAAATTTCGCGACAAGTCATTCATCAACCGAAACGACAGGTGCCCTGGTACGGGGTAGGGGTCTGGGAGGACGCAGGGCCCAGAGCCGTCATCCCTTCCCTCGGAGAAACTTGGCATCTCTCCACAAGTTGCATTCAGACGCGACAGGCATGAATTTCGTGAGGTACGTACGAACGTTTGTGCACGTAGACTTGTTTTGGAGACAGCAGCTGGAATTTTGGAATGCAGTCATGTGGATCAGGGACCCGTAAAAAGGTGCATCGTGCACATGGAGTCCATGCAAGTTCTGTTGTTGACAGCACCTCGAACCACGAACTTGCCGTGCATGTCCTGTGAAAAGCGCCGGACCACTACACCAACCCGCACCGTCCCATGCATGGCACACTATCACAAGTTATTTTGCACGTGAAACCTATGCCTTGGTCACAGAGCAACAAGATGCCACTGAATTCAATTGACCTCACACCGTTTGCTTCGTCTGGCTTGTGCCCAAAACGGCGCTGGCTCGTATATATATATATATATATATATATATATATATATATATATAGCAGACCAAAGTTGAGAGTCAAAGTCTGAAGATTTATGCATTAGAAAGAAACCTCAAATGGTCTGCATCATTCGAGCTTCCTCACAAAACTCCATTTCCCAAACAGCCAATGCAAAAGCCCGCAGCATCTCGATGCCCATCAGTGATCAGGTTCTAAACTTCCTGCATGCTTCGCGAGTTTGCGACAGAAAATAGACCGTGATCCAAAAGCGTCCTACATAGATCGAATGTCTACATTCACATAATTGGAAGATCTTGTCGTCAAACACGGTCAACTGAAGCGATGACTGCATGACTGAGAAGACGAGGAAGCCAAACACTGCATTGATACACCATAACAGCGTTCAACAGACAGCACAGTGCACAACTGGCATCACTTGCACAGGTGTAACTTTCATCGCTGCAACGTGATCACGCTTCGTCGTGCCAGGGAATTTTGGGAAACTTTCTTCGTGGTTGAGTGAGTTGTTGCAAAAATAACCAGCAAACCTCAAACCACAACCACAGTCTCGTTTGGTTTCATCTGAAGTTTGGACTGTCTCGAAGGAGGACATTGATCTGTCTACCTGACACAGTTTCTGGACGTTTCATCATCTTGGACTTTCACCTGAGACAAAACACTGTATTCGGAGCAGTGCGGAGTACAAACTTTACATAGATCAACACGAAAGCTTTGCTGTCACCTCCAAGTCTTCAGGAAACGCACTTTTGTCAAAACACTCGGTGCATGGTGAGCATTCTCGTGGTGTTTCTGAACCACTGGATGATCCAACTGCAGGGAGGAACACTGCAGTCGTGGACACCAGCTACTTGTGTGTTGTCCACAATCGAGGAGCCTGAACTCTTCCTGTGAAACTGCTCCACAGACGGACACCCTCTGAGTTCACAAACTATACCCTCGCAACAGCGACGCCTCAACCTGACAGCACACCCACACGCACACCCACGCCCACACACGCACACGATGAGCATCAGGACGCCCCTGGAGAAACGCGCCCGTCTGCGCCCGATCAACTCGGAGACGATCCGGGTTCTGGAGGACGGCTTCCTGCGCTGCGGCCTCTGCATGAAGATGATGGAGGAGCCCAAGAGCCTCGAGTGCCTCCACAAGTTCTGCGAGGGATGCCTCCAGCAGTACATCGCAAGTGAGTAGGTCTATGAGATGGGGAACAAGTGGGTACTGGGTGGATCGGGGCGTGGGGGGATTATATACCCTTCGCCTGGAATCCCCCTCCCCCCCCCCCGACGCGCGAGCAAGAACAAATCAATCCAGGCCCCGTTAATTTTGTGCCACAGACAAAAAATAGTTTTAGTTTTTGGAATGCTAACATTTTCAATGTCGGAGTTTGGGCGCGTCAAGGTTTGGCTCTCAAGGTTTGGCTCTCCAGCCTCAAGTCTAATGGCGCCAGAATCATCTGTCCACAAACGTTCATTGCGGTGGCTGCGGACAGCAGATCTGACACACGATCAACAATGTCAGCAAGAAGACACGAAACAAAATCTTGTGCGTTCTCCATGCAGTTAGCTTTCGTCCAAAATGTCCATCATGCACGTAGACGGGCAATTCCGAGTTGACAACGCTTTTGGACATGAAACAAGGAAGCGAATAAACAAGCTTTGCCTGTATTGCAATACCCAAAAGTTTTTGGTAATGTTCAAGAGCGTTGTCGTGACTCACATCGCAGGCATCAGTGATTCCACTGAAAGCAAACAAGCTCGTATATTCTACTGTCGTGTGCGACGCAAAACCCCATCGCTGTCTTTATTTGTCTGTCTAAGTCAAAATGTAACGTTCCACACTGATTCCTAAAACAAGTTGCAAGTTGTGCCATTGATAACACAGAGTTTCGTACCCGAGTTGTTCATGCTGCTCTCTATCAGTGTCCAAAAAGATTCGTGGTTTGCCGTCTATAGATCTACTTTCGAGTTCAAAACTTGCATTAGGTGTCTTTTTCACGGGTACAGACGAGGACCTGATGCATAAAGAAGACGAATGAACGTCGAATGTAATTGCACTTTGGAAGCAAGAAGTGTGTCCTTCAGAAATTTCAAGCCAAACCAAGGACGTCCCGTCTTTGCTTGACCGCAAACCCAAGCTTGCTCAATTGCTCCAGAGGAACGTCCTGCGTTTGGGAGCATTTCGCCTGGCGTTCTCGTGGGATAGTTCTGAGCATCTGTTTCTCTCATTCCAGCCCGGAAGACGCTGCGCGGACAGTCGTTCACGTGTCCGAACGGGTGCGCGACGAAAACGAGGCTCCCTGAGGACGGGGTCCCGGGGCTGCGCACAGACTTCACCATCCAGGGCATCCAGTCCGTCCTCAAGAAGAGGAAGAGCAGCGCCGTCTCCGTACAAACCGTGAGTCGGCTTCTCAGTTCAATGCGCAAACCACTCTCCAAACTTCTCAAGACCCACAATTTGCGTACACAAGGCCTCGAACGAAACTTTCCTCTCTATTGGCTGAGATGCTTCTTGTTCCGATTGCCCTTTCACTGGTGCTCGCAAGTGCACGAGGGTAACTGCATAGAGCAAGAAAAACCTCACCCCAGTGTACTCGCCGAGAAAAAGCGCCCCTGGGGCGTTTTTGTGCGAGTCTCAAGAAGCGACTTCGCCTGCTAAAACTTGATGCCTTTTTGCACAGAGCTCCACTTGAAACTGAATTTCTGTTCCTTTTTCGTTTTTTGGCTGCTGGCCATTCCTCAAACACGCGGGACACTTTCATTCTGAGTCGTAATGTTTTGTCGGAACTTCTGAAACCCCTCGTTCTCCACTTTTTGACACCCGCATTCCACACACAGCACCGATCTTCTGCTCTTCTCGCTCTCATGGTCTACCTCGTCCCACTCAGCTGTTCCAGCAACAACCAGTTGACCCGGCGCCACACAACAACGCCGCTGCTGCCGCTGGCGACGACGAGGAGGAGGACAGCGATTACGAGGAGCCGGTGCCGTCGCCCTCGCTGACGCCGCCCGACGCCGAGGCGGCGCTCGCTACGGAGCTGAGGCGCTCCGCCCCCGCCGCCCCCGGCGCCCCAAGCCTGCCGCCGAAAAGCAGCAACCTGCGACGCAACGCGTCAGCCGCCGAGAGAGATATTCAACAGGACGTCAAGGACACTGACAAACAGGTGAGTAAATTGCGTGGTTGCGAGTGTGTCCCGTTCGTATGATCACCGTGGTTTTCTGCAGTGTGAATCTGCCTTTCAAATTTGAGGAAGAGACCATTTTCACACCTTCATGGGTGTTGTTCTCAGAGAATTCAACTTCCTGTTGTGTTTCTCAGTTGGCCTGGGCCGACCACAAGATGCAGATGTGCGAGGAGGCGATCAAGCAGTTCAACGTGTCAGCGAACAATATCATTGACGACATCGCCAAACAAGAACAGATTCTTATACAAGACATCAAACAAAAGGTGAGCAGCGACGCGGAACCAACCCTGAATTTTCTAAAGTCAAAGCTGACGCCTCTGGCAGACCCAGGACAAGGGCAAGGGGGCAATGATCAACCAATGGAAGCCCAAGAAAACTGGGGTATTTTGTGGGCAAGGGCCTTCAGTCCAACTTGAACATATTTTGTGTCTGGCACGAAAGTCGGGATTTGTTCTTTTGTTTTTGAGGGGAGAAGGGGGTTTTTGGCGCCATCCGCTGGACCAAATGTGCAACAATACGTATTTCAAGTTCAGATTTGTTTCACACACGTCGTGTCCAAGAAATTGAGATTATTTTCACCTTGCTTCGTCGTGCAGTGTGAGCGGATGCGGAGCCGAGCCATGCAGATCCTCGACAGTGAGGAGATCAAACTGCGACGCACCATGGAGGAAACACAGGTCATCCGAACCAACCTCCACGACTTCAGACAGCACGCGCAGATTGCCATCAGAAATGGGTGCGTGAAAAATTCTACACTTCATCCTGGGAAAACGGAGTCTTGTCTCTGGCTTGGACATGTTTGAGCTTTGCTTCACACCTCTTTCTGAATGCACTCTTCACACACTATCGATGCACGAGAATCAACACAGTCGAATGCAATTTCTTTTGTGTCCACTTCCAGGACAAAGTTGGAACACGCGCGGGTATCAGCGTCGGACCAGCGCTCGCTGCAGCAGCCGGTGAACGAGTTGTCCCTGGCCGTACAGCGCACCGCGCAGCGCGACCGCCCGCTCTTCAATCTACTCGTACAGAAGACGGAGCTCAAGGCCGTTCGTCACACACGCCCCAGACAGGCTCCGCCCACGCACCCCAAACCCAAGCCGCCCACCCAGAGCGCCCAGGACGCCCAGCACTTCCGCTGCCCGCCCACGCCACCCACAGCGGCGGTGGCGGCGCCGACGCCCGCGCAGAGGCGGCCGCCCACCAGACCGAGGGGAGGGCGGGGTTCCCCGCCCAGCTCCACCGCCTCACCGCCCGGCCGACAGAACAGCAACGAATCGATGGATTTTATCGTACAGAGAGAGAACATGTGGTACGTTGTGGACACCTATTCAGAGGATGATTTGAAAGGCTGCACGCAACAACACGAATCGATCATTCAAAGCCCCCTTTATCCGTGCTAAATTGTGATGCACAGTGTGGCGAGTTAGGTTCCGGCAGTTCGTTTATGGCAGCCTTTTGCTTGAAAGACAATGCAACCTGGATAATCCAGACAGAATAATCGGACCAAGCTCTTCGTCTTATGAAACCAGTCTGAGAAACCTCTTCTGAAACCCCTGGACCACGACAATTCTTGTATCTTTCCCAGACCCCTCGTCCTCGTGATTCATTCAGACCCTCACCTCGCTTTGCCTCGCCTGCAGGTTCGTGGCGGACACGGAGGAAGACCCGGATGAGGCGACCGACCGCTGGCTCGGGCTTCTCGCCAACAGCGCCGAGAGGGACAGCGGTTACCAGGACGACCAGCCCCGCGCAGCCCTTCCCGTGATGCCTCCGCACCAACGCTAGGGGTCAGCAACAAACGCCAGAATTCACAACACCAGGAACGTCAGCATCGCCAGCGATCCGTGGCAACGCTAGAGATGCATGGCTACGCCAGAACGCCGTGACAACACTGGTCGTCTGTGGCAACAGGCTGTGTGGCCAAGCGTTGTAACCGTCGTGGTCCACACCGACCACAAACTGAACTGAACCACACAAAGCCGAACGTCTCGATCAAATGCGCTGTATCTTTTGCCAAAGTGAGAGTGTCACTGACTGTGCGTTGCTCCGCCACTAACAGGACAACAGTAACACCTGTTCACTGACCACACGCCTGAACCTGCTTTCTGCTTGGCCACCACGCCAAACACTAAGGTTGTATCAATCAAGATTATGAGTGTCAGGCGAATAGGCAAACACATCGTGTTGCGACTGACTGAACGCAATGATTGGTTCCCCAAGATGAGGGTTCAATGCCGACGACAGAGAGACAGTTCAGGACACCATGGCAGGTGCCAACAGAGGTGCGCCTCAAAACACAAACTCACGGCAGAGTTTTTTTGAGTGTTTTGACGAAACTAGGAAGATGAAAAATCCCAAGTGCACACAAAGAATACCACACGAATCTGACACAAAAGCTCTACCTTTTGCAAGTCAACGAGGGGAAAACACTCGTAAAAAGTGTTTTCACGCAAACACTACAGGATACTTGAGGCGAGACATTCTTGTGACATCAAGAGCAAGAACTTCTCAAATAATCTGTGCGCAAAGAAAGAGAAATTTGCACAGATCCACAGTTCAACTGAGAAGTGAATTCACCGTGAAGAATGAGTCAAGTCATTCTGACTCACTTGAATAGAAACACCTGAGAAAACAAATCTGTTGTCTCTCATCACACCATCAATGCGACAAACTGACAATGTTGTGCATTGTTCAGCAAATCTCATCAACTTGTGCAATAAACATCAGAACGTACTCAAAATATCACCCTTGTGAATTCTTGGCTTTCACGTGTCGCACAACGAAACGTGTTGGGGCAAAATCACACACACACACACACACACACAAACAAACACACACACACACACACACACACACACCTGTCACCAGCACTGTCAATACAACAATCTACTGTGCAGTAAGATGCCTTGCCTGTTTTGTCTTGATGCCGACGAGGGTGTGGGATCCAGGGGCCGCCGCGAAACCCTGATCGTCCATCAGCGGCGTGTCCGACTGGTCGTGCAGCAACACCTGGAGACACCAGCAACAACATCGGAGATTGCAATGTTTCTCTTGCACGTGGGAAATGAGGGGGAAGAGGCACCAGGACTCAGGTCAGGGTGAAGGCGACAGTCCGTTGGGAGGAAAGCGAAAACGTAGGGCAAGAACCCATTTTTTGGTAAATGAGCCAAAACTCGTGATTGATGCATGTCGCCGTGAAGAACCATTTTCACGAACAAGAATTGGTCTGGAAGGGAAAGCCAAAAATATCTGCCAAGACCGCAATTCACTCTTCCGCGCAGGAACCCGGGTGAATGAGCCACAAACTCGTGATTGATGCACATGTCGTGAACGAATAAGAATCCCTCCTCGCTGACCTTGACTCCTGCGTCGTGTACCCACTCCCGTACAAGTGCCCATCCCTCATATTTCACGACTCACCTTGACTCCTGCGTCGTGTTGAGGGCCCCGCATGTATTCGTACTGCTCCACGTTCAGTACAAGGCTCAGGCCCGAACGACTCCCTACAACACGTGCAAACGCTTCACTTCCCACTGAACAGCACGAAAGACACGTGCGAGCCTGGTGCAGTTGCGTTCTCATAGATTGCACCGACACTAGGCCGATTCACTCTGCTGCTCCGCTTTGACGGTTGCAAGGGGCAGCCCTCATGATGACCTACGTTTTTGTTCTCCATGTCAAGAATTTTTTCTTTGGAATCGTCTTCCCTGGGAGACGGGGGGGGGGGACGTCGCCCAAACCAGCTCCCAAATGCGCCTTTGTACTGGGTGTAAGGAATATTGAATGCTGTACAAAAGACGAGTACTCACTATTTGGGTCGAGATGCGCAGCAATCAAGACGTAAATGGTGAGTACAAGACTTTTGGACAGAGTTCAATATTCCTCATATGGTACAGATGCTGTTTCTGTCGAGATACGGCACAAAAATCGAGACAGAAAACCGCATCCGCACTTTATTGGAAGATAAAGCAGTGCGTGCTGCTCGACGCAAGGCTCGACGCATGCAGTATGAGACAGACCTGATTCGAGGGAAGTGAGGGCCGGTTTGCGTTTTTCTGAGTTGAACTGGTAGCAGAGGCCGAGGTCGGTGAGGATCGGAGTGAAGTCTCGCTGCACGTCGCACGGTCTGCTGTGCCACGTACAGCTGCAATACAACATAGTTTTCAACCCACAACTGCACGACGTCTCCAGCTGACATCTCAAGCATGCTAAATATCATGGAAATAGAATTTGACAAGCAAGAGCTCTTTTCTGTTCATGTACGCACCTCTCGATCAGGTCGTCCCTCTGGTGAGCGACTGACATGATGAATTCCGTTGTATTGATATTGATGTCGCCCACATCGAACTCACTCAAGTCAACATCTGAAACTAGAACCAGCACTCCGCTTCAGTGACGTCACTCAGAGCGCAGTTTCCCGTCAGGTGCAAGGCGGGACTCTTCTGTCGTTCACACGTTCCGCGCAGGTGAGGCTTTGAGCACAGCACTACTTTCAAGTAGAATGGCAGCCGCTCGACACAAACAGCGCCGATGCAGATCATGGTGAGAAATTTTGCAACCGGAGGAGGGAAGTGAGTGGAGGGGGGGGACTTGGTAAGTGCCAGTTCGCCACCCCGCTATTTCCAAGCCAATTTCAGCTCGCTTCGCGGATGAAAACCAAGGTCTGAGGTTTGGGGTCCAGGGTCTTCCCCTTCACACCCTCATGGGTGCACCATCCAACGAGAAATTCTCGGGTCATTACGAGGGAAAATCAACGTCAAATTGACGCCAGCGTAGGGACGTGGATTCCTGACCTGCGATGTCGGACACTCCGAACACGGTGTCCAGGAAGTGGTAGAGGTCCCAGCGGTGCACGACCTCGGTGATGCGGAACGCGTTCTGGTTGCACAGCGTGATGGCGGGAAAACGCAGCATCTCCACGTACACCACGTCGACGTCGACGTACGTCTCGAAGTCGTAGTACGCCTGGACGCGAAGCCCGACCTGCGTGAAGAACGCGACGACTGCGCCGAGCACGATCAACGTCCACAGCACCCTGCAACCAGGCACGCGCAGAATTGTTTTCACTCTGAAAAACCTTTGCATCGTCAGTTTGAAATGAGTATTGCTGATGGCCGGGCTCGATTGGAGCAACAACCTGCATTCAAAACGCAGTCTTCGCTGAGCCTAATGAAAACTGACGCCTTGCACGCACGCCGATGCGCCAAATTTTGCACGACAATGAAGGGCCACTGACCGCCTGTGTATGTACGAGTCTGTCTGGAAGATGTAGCGCACGCCGTGGATCGTCGTGTTCTGGGTGAAGTCGTTCCACGTCGGCGCGGCTGCGTTCTCTGCCTGCACATACAAAACACGATTTTGCAATTTGCACAGCAGTTGGACTTTCAGGCAGAGGATTCGTTCGGTGCACATCCAAAGTGAGTGCTTGAGGTCGAACACTATTTCTCCCGAGCACCACACGTATTTGGTGCTTCTCCGCAGACTCACCTTGGGTGGAGGCTGATCGTTTGCAGGGTCGGACGCCATGACAGTCAAGGACGACGTGTGCTGGACGGAGATGCCATTGTTCAGTTCTCACGCACTTCTGCATATGCTGCCTGCCTTCTGCAATTGAAGTTGAATATGTCAATCTGCTTTTGGCAACAAACGTACAATTTTGCAAATGAACTCAGCGTTTCAACTGACCTGTCAACGACGCAACATCCACACACAAAATTCCAAGGTGCCTATGCAGGACCCGCTCAAAGGCGTGAAAGACGAGGCAATGCAAAGTTCCATTTGTTCTGCAGGATTTTTCACACTGCATGAGTGTTTACAAACAGCGTGTTGTTCTCTGTGACTGTTTGACGCGTTTGGCGCGGTGCGGTGTTCTCTATCTCACAAAGCAACACAGCTCAATCAGCTGTCCATCTGAACACACACAGGAAGTTCGAGATTTTACATTTTTTTGAGGGATAAATTTATGAGTTTCAGTGCGTCATCTGTGTGAAGGGTCACAAACGAGAAAAGAATTCACGCAGTACATCACCTCATGTGTGGTTCTCTTTGAACGTTTCAGAATTCACGACTGTGCGCTTCCGAACGGACTGAAAGCCAGAGGGTGTGCTGAAGCAGACACGTACACCCACGGCCTCCGAGAAAGAAGTTTTGGTGTCACAGGCTAGATCTGCAAAGCCCATGCAGCCAAACATACGAGTACGCGAAGTAAAGGGAGAAATTTCAAAACGTACAATTGTAAACTGCACTTCTCTGTCACGGTTTTCCTCTTGACCACCGAAAAGACACTCGACTGAACAAGACGCACTGGGTCGGTCTAAAACTTTAATATTTTCCTTCTGTGTACAATTGTGTGACACAAAACAACATCAACACAACATTGTGCGCATTTTGATATTCTCTGAAAGAATGACAACTGAGATCTCCACTTCTGAAAATTTGCAACAAGAAAACTGCGCGTTTTTAACACGGACGCGTCCTGCCACGAGCGCAACCACCAGGTACATCAAACATCACAACTCATACCACAGTAGCTGTTACCCCAGCAACCACCATGAATTGATTGGTACCTGTCACCCCAACGACCATTGAGTAGACTAGTTGGGGGACTCACCTCTGATGATCACTTGGATCACAGCTTCTGACCAAATTTCAATTGTTGTTGGGGGTGGACACAGAAATTTTGTTTCAGGGGTGGTCGCTACTGCTTGAAACACCCTCATTTGTTGCCAAAGTAACATATGCTCCCTCATTTGGACGCGCCTGCGCGAAAACACAACAGACATGTGACACAACCAGGGACACTCGTTTGCGAGTTGTCGGCCACAACCCGCACGGTCGCGGTCACCTGAACTTTGCTGAGGAAGACCGCGCTTGGGACCCTGTTCTCGAACGTAGATCTGAGTGAGTTGCTCTTCAGTCCCACAACTGAATGAAAAGGATATGCAAGGAAACGAACAATGCACCCAACATGGGACTGACTGGACGGAACAAACAACAGTGTGAACTCAAATGGTCCTTGTCGCAACACGGAACTGGCAAGAGGCATAAATGATAAAATCTGTTGCGCACGTCTAAAGATTCCAGTGACCCGGAAACCGTTGAAAACAATTGGCATTCAGATCAAGAACAAATTCCTCACACGGGCAAACTACAATGCCCGTTAAACTGTGACCCTCGCGGATGAAAGCCCCTTTGGCTTCCTGGCACAAAGCAAAAGGGCAGAACCTGTTGAGATTCGCCACCACAACAGCACCGAGTGTTTGTTGACACTGCTGAAAACAACCTCGATTCCCTGCTTCTATACCTGGTCTGATAAAACTACACAGTGTGCAGGAGCATTGAATAAATTGCTGCGGACTCCAGATCTACCTTCTGGTGCGTATGAAAACGTAAATGCAGACAGGTTCCGAGGAATCCAGCAAATTAGGTGGGAATCTGACCCCAGGCGGAGACAAGGCAAACTTCAACGACAAATATTTTGGACTTGGCGTGTGCAGAATGCAATAGCCGACACTAACAAAACACAAGAGGCGATCAGTTTTTCCCGGGAGTCCAGGCTTTGGGCCCGTTTGTCCCTCCTCTGGATCCCGTTGGGACCGGGCTACTTTTGATTATCAAATTTCTCTCAGAAATGAAAATACTATTTTCATTGTAATACTCCCATATCATGCTGTTCATTGTTTCACCAGCAAGTTTGCGCAAGACACATTCCAGGTCTCAAAGTGGTGACACCAGGTCTATTCATTCAAAGAAGACAAGTCCCGTGGGCTTCGACGCCACAGGGACGGAGCCCCACACTCCGTTCAGTTTCTGTGCACGTGGTTGGACCTTCTCAGTGTTTTACCTCCACGCACAACGGCACGACAGGAAACAAGAGGGGAACAGCAATTTTGGCTGCAAACTCGCAACAGTTGCTTGGCAGCTTTGGGCACGTGAAGTCTCAAACTCATGCATCAGTAACTGAGGTAAAACATTCAGACACGAAATGCGAAAGGCACAATGGGAGGAGGTCATCGCGCAAATGAATGGAGATTTCAACTCTCACAAAACAGCACGAACACGTCATCCACATTCTTTGCTGACCAGCAGCAAGTGTGCGTGAACCTACGTCAGGAATGCTCTGTGGTCCGACCACCAAACACACTGAGGCTCACCAATACCACAGAAATGGCGGGAAAGACTGACTTGGATTTTCCTTCATCTGCAGTTTTCTCCAGTTGACAAGAGCTGCTGTCCCTGTATCAGCTAGGCTCGCCGGACGTGTCCATGTGGAGCCACTGCTTCATCAGTTCGTACGTGCAGAAGGAGACGGCCACCATGGGCGTTACCTTCATGTAGTTAATGGAGAGGCCGCGGTACAGACCCTTGCGCACGCCGTGCTCCCGCAGCACCAGCGCCAGCGTCCGGTACCACGTCGCAGATCTGTGAACACATTTGTTCCTCAGTCATTCAACCAAGTCCCATGATTTCCAATCTGGAAGCGTCAGAACAGCTGAACTTTCTCGATTGGCACAAGCAATCGTCAACGAAACACGCGAGTTGTGCAAAGCACCAAAAAGGTCATTACGCCTTGACCAGTTGTTGCATTTGACTTCAGGAGCGACCGTGTGACTAGGAATTTCTATTTGCTTTTTGGTCCGACTGCCTACCAAAGATTGCTTCGCAAACTCACCTGAACTTCGCAGAATCCTGAGCTTGCAACATGAGTGCGACCTGCATTTTCCGTCTTGCAACGTCCAGAGGATACCTGAAATTTTTGTTGATGACTCAGCATCAAGACCTGTTGTGATCAAGTGTAAAACACGCACTTCTTGTACTGGCGTTGCTTACGAGACGGTTTGTGCGAAGGCGCCGGCGAAGCCACCGCACAGGAGTTTGGCTGGAATGATGAGGACGAGGTGGTGGTCGGCGCCTCCGCTGCGCAGCGGTTTACACAGCGTGTGAGGGAAGTAGTCGATACACAGCTGCTTCAGCGTCTCAAACCCGTAGAATGATAAACCTGCAGAAGCATACTAACACAGTGTCTAAAATGCAGGAACTTGGAGACTTTCCACAACGAAACCTATCTTATGCGGCTCAAGAACGGACGAGTGTGTCACTATTCTGTGATTTGGGGTCGATCTCAGTGAGTGCAGACTGCAAAATATGTGACGAACCGGCAAAATATTTTAACGTCTCAACAACGAAGGTGTATTGCTGGAATCTTCAGTTGGCAGGCCAGGCGTACAAACACACGCAGCCAAACTGTGGACTTCACTGACCTGCGTACGGAGCCATGCCCAGCAGGGTGGGCACGATGCCCTTGTAGAGCGCGCGCACGCCGCCCTCCTTGGTCACCATGGTGTGGAAGGCGTGGCGGATGCCGCGGTACATCTCGTCTCCCGCCACCTGGAACGCGAGGCGCGCCCGAATCACGTCCAGCGGGTACGTGAACAGCACCGCCGTCAGACCTGCCACCGAGAGAAAATCAACTGCTTCAATACAGACATGTAAAATATGGCGTTGATGACTGAGAAAGAAACAATTTGCTTTTGTCACTTCGTTCATTGCAAAACACGAAGACTCGTTTTCGCCGTTCCTATTTTTTGTGAGGGTGTTTGGAAAGAATGATTATACACAGGGAATTTGACTCACCCGCTAAAGAACCAGCTGCCAGGTAGTGCGAGTTTCTTGACCATTCGCTGAACTTCTGCAAAACAAAGACAACATAGCTTTGTGCAATCACGCGTTACGGTAGAACAATGCAAGAGAATATCAGGTGCAATGTTTACTGAATGTGTGCAGCAAAGCGAAACGTTCAAAGTGCAAAATCTCCACCTGTTTGAAGAATTCGTAGCTGGTGAATTGTATGGCAGCGTAAGGAAATATTCGGATCATCTGAGCTCCATTTCCTCTGTAGAGACCCAGGGGACCCTCAGTTCTGATCACCTGGGACACCGTCCCAAACACACCTGTTGAACACAAGAAAGTTCGATGGGCACTGACACACACTCACAATACGCAAATCACCAGAGTCAGCGTTTTCAACCAGTTTTGAGAAGGATTGCTCACCCAGGTGTTTGTAGTGTTGGTTGTGAGCTTGCAGCAAGATCTTCACCCTGTCGAAAGGCGCAACGGCGGATTTGGCACAGCATCCAGCGATTCCTGCAAACACGAAAAAATCTATTGATCCCAAGGTCATTGTCAAATACCCACATTCTCTGTGAACCCCGGTGGCAGCTAATTCGAAACAGATGTTCTGTCTCCATTGAAAGTACTGTTCCCATCGGATATTGATTCCAGCTGATGAATCAGCTGATCGATATCACACAATGCCGGTTCGTCCTCCACATTTTCCGCCTGCCAGTTTTTAAAACCGATTTCAACACAAAACTAAGTCAATAACCTGACAGAACAGACCACAGAACACCCACCTGGACATATCAAACCTTCCAGCACCAAATTCTTTGGGACATTTTCATGATTTTTCGGGATTTCAGACTTGATACTCGAACAGGGGTCGTGGGAAACCCGCTGTCACCAACAAATCTAAACACTTCCAGAACGTTTTAAAGACTCCAAAACAATCTCCAGGCTCCCATGAGCTCTTACCTCCAGCGAGAAAGTGATTCATAACTTGTTTGTGTCGTTGGAAGAAAGTTCTTTTCGCACTTTCGTTGGCCCATTCCTCCTCCTTCATCATGATTATCCAATGAAGGTCAAGGGCAAATTGGGGAGCGCACATTTATCTTGTTTGTCTTCAAGACAAATCCAAGAGTTTTTATCTTAATACCACTCTTGTAATTGAACCATTTTCAGTCCAAATAATTTGCCATACAAGGATGAGTTCTAGAAGCAGCGTAATATGTGCAGGAAAATGTCACATACGATATCGGAGAACCAGAATTGTAGCTGCTCCCTGATCCTGTCGTTTGGGCGATAAAAAGATACCGAAGATACCGCAAGCGAAATGAGTGAGGAATGTGTGCAAAATGCTGCCACTGCAGCAGCAAGAAGACGAGAGATTCGTCGTCAGAAGCTGCTGCAGTCACCCGAGCAAAGGATGAAGAAAATCATGGGGCATTCCCTTCCTGGAAACGGTGAGATCTTTGACTTTTGACGGGAGTTTTGTGGACTCCAAAAACTAGAGAATTCTTGACTTGTGTTAGGCCCAGCCTTGGATCCAGTTGCGTGTTGGAAAGTGCTCAGAACGGTTTTGGTATCAATGCTTGCGTCGTATCTATTTCGACGGCTATTTCTGTTCTCCGCTTTGACAATTGACACTTGAATTCATCTCTGACTGACGTGGAAAATTTCCAAAATTTCATAATTTGACACGTGTCATTCATTGCAGAGCCTGTCAAAATCCACCCTGGCGATCGAATCGGCGACGCTGGAGAATTGGACGGCAACACCGACCGCAACAACGACCGCGCGGAGAACAACAGCGTGGATCAGAGCGAAGAGGAGTCGAGTGTTCGTCAGCGGAACCAACCGCAGCACCACCAGGCGAGACTGCACCTCGACTCGGCAGAGGACCAGTCCGCAAACTCAGCCCCAGGGTCTAGTCCACTGAACAACCTCTTTGCCAACAACACCGAGTTGAGGGAAGATTCCCTGTCAGACGCGGACGGTTCGGACCTGCAAGGGACGAGGCACGTTCTGTGCGCTGTGCTCGGGGTTCTCACCAGATTGTCATTCCTGTGCAGCTTCGGAGAGGAATATGTCCAGGCGAGTACTGAACGAAGCTAAAGTTTGTGCTGCCTCACTGGGTAGACTCTAGTTCTGGAAAGTTTGCCAAGCTTTGCTGAAAGTTCTGCTGATGGTTCTTCAGATTTCTTCACATCTTGAAAAGTCCATTGTTTTGTTGTTTTTCTTTCGCCGAGATTTACGAGTGCTGTTTTGACAATTTCAGACGATTATGTATCCGTTCATGTTCTTCGAGATTGCCTTCATCGGTTACCAGATCCTCACTGGCATGGTGAGACCTTTGCTTCGAATCTTGTGGCGTAAACTCAGTCCACTTTGGAAATCAAGTTCAGTTCGTGCGGGTGCAGCTTTTTGCCCCAAGAGCAGACCACGAAGGCGTGTGTACTTGAGATAAGTTACTTCGGCGCGCCCTTGACACGACTTGGAAAAACAAACACACAAGCTAATTTATTGCGGGTGCCTTTCACTTTCATTTGAGCAAGCCGTAGTGAATACCTGATCACTGAATTCGTTCCCTTGCAGGATCTGGGGGCCGGAGTGAAGGGAGGCCTCTGGTTGTCCGTGCTCGTGTTAGCGGGCATCAAGCGCGAGGTGGTGGAGACGTACAAAAGTGTCATGGGAGCCTTCACCAGCGCCGCCGATGACTTCACCGTGTTCTTCTTCACCTTCGTCTTCACCCATCTCTTCGTGTGAATGAACTTCCTGCCTGTGTGCGGTGACGGGTAAACAAAAATCCCAGGGAGATACGGACGTGGACGTTCAGTTCGGATGGTTGTAGGATTCCACTATGGGATATACCAACGGAATCAGTGCCTGAAAAAAAAGTGTCAGACATTTTGGGAGTCGTCAGCAGTTTGTGTGGATCTTTGCGGAGTGGATGGAGACGAATTCACCACGTGGTCGCCCAGCCGCTGTTCAGAAACTGCCGGGTCCTGTCGTTTGGCGACGGTTTGGTGATGACTTGTTTCTGCGAAGACATTGACCTCTCAACCAAATCCCGCCCAGAGGTGAGGCCAAGGATGCTGGGGAACTCATCATATCAACTGAATGTCACACTGAGTGAACAAGGTAAGATTGGTGCTTTGTTGTGTTGGACTTCCAAATTCTAATGTTTGTGGAAAAGCTTTCCCTTCAATCCACCATGGTGGTTGTTTCTGTTGGAAAGGAACATAAACTCACACAAAAAGGTGTGCTCTGATGGGAGAGACTTGTTGAACTGTTCAAGAAGGTGCCGTGAAATGAAGTGGATTTCTGTGTCATTGGCTGCGGCCCGATTCCACTCATCGGCCTGGTGTGTGTGTGTGTGTGTGTGTGTGTGTGTGTGTTGGGGGGGGGAAGTTGGGCAAAATACCTTGCCAGTTCAGCGTCTATTTTACTCAGCCTGAGTGAGAACGCTCCATCGTTGGGGCATTGAATACTCCCGCAGCTATCCTATTCAATTTTGTGATATGACAAACCACATTCAACCAAAATCCATGAAAATGTCTTGATTATGTGAATGAAACAAAACATGCCAGAGCAATTTGTCGATCATCCTGTCTGTTGTACAAAAATTTTCAAGGCAGCGTGCAAGATTCCAGGCAAAACACGTGTTCAAATTTCAGCCATGGGTTTGCGTTTGAAGCGTGCCTACAGATTTGCCCTGACCCAGTAAAGGTCCAGTTATGTCGCAGTGACAAGGAATGTATGGGAACAGGGAAGCTGCTTGGTGCCCTGTTGTCTGTCAGTCTGAAGATACTCAAAGGCAAGTCGGATGACTAGTCATGACATTTCATGTACTTACTTTCCTCACATGTTCAGTCTCGTTTTTATTATTTGCCAAGTGTAAACAAGAAAATGCGGACAATAAAATATTTTGCAACAAACATTTGCAAATTTAGCTCCTGCTTTGCTTTGGTCACCGCCCTGTACAATGGCGGTTGATCACAGGGGAAACAGGAAGGAGATTCTGACCTTTGTCAAAAGTCACAGTTGCGAACACTTTTGTATGTAAACCTTGTCAGTTGTACGGGTCAATTGACAGAACCGTCGGTGCACATCACGCACTATTCTGCAGGTAGCCTGATGATCACTTTGCATCAAGTTCTTTGGATCATGATCCGCGCTGCATGTCTATTCGCCTTGCTTTAGATGAGAACCAGGTACTCGGGCAGTGCGGCAGTCTTCTCGTTGACGATGTCTTTCAGAGACGAGTAGAGCTCTGCAAAGGTCGGTCGGTCCTCTGGGCGCTCTTTCCAGCAGGAACACATCAGCGCGTATCTGTCAGATAAAAGCAACACTGCAAGCAACAGATGCTTGTGATAGATTCAGATCTCCTCGTGCGTTGGATCCAGGCACTTCGTTCAACGACGGAGGAGGCCCTTCAGTGCAGCAGACGCCCGATTTTTTTGCTGCCGTTTTTCGTGGGCGAGTGTGTTATCGCAAAACAAGCGAGTGCCACCGAGTGGATTCAAGTCAAGTGCATGTAAAGGTGGGAGTTCCGCACCATGCAGTTCATGGCAATGGAAAACTGGGAGAATGCGCTGCAGCCGGGCGCTGGATTGGATCACTACTGGAATCGCCCCTGGAAATACCGCATTCACCCGTGTGTAAGATGCACCCCTGCATTTGCCTTGATCATCTGGCTTTGAGGCCCCAATGGTCAGCTCATGTCTGTGCGAAGAACGCGCCCTCACTTTTGTGCTCCACAAAGGGAAAATGCTGCGTTACTGTCACCGTAAGAATGCACGGTTGACTGCGGCGGCGAGTGCGATGGATCTCCCCGCCCAACCCCATGCGGGACGAGTGCGACGTAACTCACACGGAGTCGGGCGCGTGTTCGGGCTGCGTGAGGCGGCGCCCGCTGCGCAGGTACGCCTTCATGTGGAAGCTGTCGATGTCGGGGTACGGGCTGCAGCCGCGGGTCATCAGCTCCCACAGCGCGATCCCGAACGACCACTGAAACACATGCGCACGCGCGTTGGTCATCGTGACAGTTGCATTTGGCAGGAACAACACAAATGCATTTTTGATTGTGCATGCACGTTTCTCTTTGCAAAGGTGAAGCTCTGTCCCCGCCCCAAAAATAGCTCCATGGAGCTCACGGTGATTTGAGGAAATTCTGATTTCCATCACTCTGATTTCACTCCCTCTGATTTTGCTCCCTCTGATTTCGCTCCCTCTGATTTCGCTCACTCTGATTTCACACCCTCTGATTTCGCTCAGGGACCTCTGATTTTGCTCCCTCTGATTTTGCTCACTCTGATTTTGCTCACTCTGATTTCGCTCACTTTGTTTTGTCAAAAATTCTTACTTTTTCACTCAACATTCACAATTTG
>JAAUXT010043431.1_pt1 | contig 27792 bp, 33 predicted proteins | sample 7278171 | NCBI WGS metagenome assembly JAAUXT01 (sample SAMN14350112, study PRJNA611818) | marine sediment metagenome | isolation source: surface marine sediment (1.8m) | place: French Polynesia: Moorea | collected 2018-08
CTTCACAGATACCACGAACACTTCCTACAACATATTTGACATTTCTTGCAAACCTGATGCATGAAACACATTTGACAAATGGAAAAAAAATAACAAAAACAACAACTCACTTCTTCCTCGGCAGATGACATTGTTGCAGATGACAGTTGCTGCCCAAATTCCTGTCCAATCACACGCACTGTTGACATAATTCTGTGTCGCAGAAAAATTGCTGTTCCAAAAATACATTGTTTTGTGACTGTTTCTCTGCTTTTTGGACCAAAAACAGTCACAAAACCAGTGACAAATCATGAAACGCAGAGCAAACAGGTGCTCTGCATTTTGGTGCCACAGCCAAACACCGACAGCGCGGAATTGACACAAATAGAACAGTGGTGCTGCGATTTTTCGGCACAGAAATGGGCACCGAGCGCAAATAGAATAGCCCCCAAGACTTGTTCGAAATGATGCGTGCAGCCTGCGAACAGAGGGTCAAGTTCCCTTCCGGTAATGTGGACTGCACAACTGTACAGTGTGGAGTTTGTTCTGTCTCTTTCAGTTCGAAAAGAAAATATTGTTTCAAAACAGAATGCCACACTCTTGTCACGTGTAGGTGCTGTGTGGTTCCGATAGAATATGGAAGAATTGCAAACAAACACGGAACATTTTGTTACTGCATCAAATAAACGAGAGCTCAGAAAGTATTTTCACGGAAAGAAATAGAGATGGGACTTCGCAGATTTGGAAAAGTCTTTGCGCACGCAGGTGTGTTGTGACTTTATGGTTCCTTCCAGCAAACTTCAGTGAGCGAAGAAACACAAAACACCCAGATGGTCAACTCATCTTCCACGATGCGGGAGTTAGAAAAAATGACATTCTTCTTTTGGACAAATCATATTTTTTTCAATACGTTACTGGTTGATAACAATGAATTTGGCCCGAAGATGTCCCATTCGACAGGTCTGGGTGGATTGTCTTGTTTCGGAGAATTCTGCAGGCAGGACATGCGTTGTAAATTCGGCGAGGAAGCTCCATTTCCTCCACAAAAACAAAAAAAAACATCCCTCGGGCCACACAAAAAAGACTCACAGACACAATTCAGAAAGCGTACAAAACGAATTGTGAACACTGCACGAAAAAGTTTAATTTTAAACCTTCATTCATTCACTCAAGAAACAAAAGCGACAACAGATGAGAAAAAAAATTTTGCGAGCAACAGTCGGTCGGTCCGTCTCTCGGTTGATGTTTGAGAGCACGCACTCGCACAGTTTCGTTCACGACAGCTGGGAGCTCCTCATGCGGCTCCTGCAGCTCCAGCGCCGGGAAGAGATCGATCAACAGGAGGAAGAGGCGCAGACTGCAGCCGCAGCTGCAGATCAATACACAGAGCTCCGCCATCGTACATGGACAGAGCCATATTGGGATTGAATCAGCCACTGACATTGACCCAAATGTACAATTTGCCATATTGTGGAGATAAAAGACATTTGGTGTTGTTGCTGAGTGTGGATTGGGTGAAGGGGAGAACGGTCTGAAGATGGGGACGATGCACTGACTGGAGAGACGGATTCTCGAGCTGAGCCAAGCCGGACGGATCAGGAATTAGAGATACAACCGAGTCAGGAGATCTGTGATAGACATCCGATCAGCAAACAGCTTTTCAAGTGAGTGCATCACAGGACAGTAGCTGGTTGTTGTTTGACGCTTCCTGCTGTGGATGCCAATCGCTGGGCAGCTGAGCTTCTCTTTTCGCGATGCTGACCACATCACCAAGATTTTGATTCAGGCCTGAACCAAATTACATGCAGAGCATCCGACCAATTTGTCCCACCTCATGAGGATCGTACTTGATAATGAGCAGCTTTTTCCTCGTTGTTTTGCTTGCTGGGACGGACACATTGCTTCACTGACCAGTGCTAGAACCCACCCAGCGGCACCCGACTCTCAGACACTGATGCTACAAATGTTGACATCCAGGGCAGTTTTTGCTTGTCAAACATCAGGGAAACGCGTGTGCCATGATGTTCAACAATCCCTGTTTCATTCACTCTACTGGTTGCACACATTGCATGCAGCTCACGGGTTTGGGTGAGGTGGAGTGGAATTACACACAACTAAACGCGCGTGTGTGTTGCCTTTGCAGATGACGATGGCCCACGGCGGCGCTGCCGGCTTCCGGGAGGAGTTCCTCACCTGCTCCATCTGCCTCGAGGAGTACATCCAGCCCCGCCAGCTCCCCTGCCTCCACGTCTACTGCCACGAGTGTCTGGATGTGAGTATTACCTGTCCACTCGGATCCGTAGGGATGGGCGGGAGACCCGGGGGTCTGGTTACTGACCTTGGCGCAGAGGAATGAAATATCACCCACATCAGAAACAAGACAGAATCCTTTGGTTGTGTAAAATTGTTCAAAGTGAGTCTGGCCCAACAAGGTGCTTGATCAACTTTTGGAAGGGTCTGGGCTTTGGTGCAGAAGGGTCCAACACGTGCAACCTCTGTTGTCTGGAACAGCTCGGTGTTGACCTGTCTCACAAGACCCCTTTTCCTTTCAAGGGAACATTCACCAGGTTCTGGAACTTCCGGGTTGTCATGTGGCGGGACTTGTCCCGAGCCTTTTGTCTTTCTTCCTGTGTGAATATGAAAAAAGGCCAGATCCAGTGGAATTGGAGAGAAAAGCACCGTGCCTTGTGTGCAGAACGCACAACACACAACACACTCCGTTTTGTGCAGCTTGCAACATCTTGTCGGTTGATAGCCATCCTCAAAGTCTGCGTCTGCCTCTATTCGTGTTGCCTCTTTCATTGAGTATGGAGTGGTTGGGGATCCACTAATCTCCATACATGACAGCCACAAAGTGCTCGTTCAACAACGCAGGAAATGAGAAAATCAATTTGCGTCGGCCTTCCGACTCGGGTGTGCACACACAGCTCCATTGTTCGTACGAGTGGGCAGGAAATACCACACCGGCTCAGAGCTTACCTTGCCACGAAGTGTAATTGTAACTGGGTGTCGGTCAAACCCGTGCACCAGTGGATGGGTCCTGGTGAGGAAGTGAACCGACCTTGAGGCCGAGGACACATATGAAGGGAGCATTGCTCCTTTCAGTCCCTGTGCGAGTTGTACAGTGGGGCAAAATTCCAATGGAACACACATACAGCATGTCACAAAGTTGTGGATCTGTTCACTCAGCTAATTCTCTGATCAATGAACAAATAACAGGAAAACATGAACAACCAACAAGTCAGAGAAGGAAACAAATAACAACTGCATCATATAGAGAAGGAAATAGATGGAAGGTCTGATCTGTTCAGTGAGAACTGCATCATGCAGAGAAAGAAACAGATGAACTGATCTCATCAATGAAAACTGCAACATGCAGAGAACACTTGATGAAGGGGATTGGCACCGCGCTGTGTGCCCACGACCTGTTGTGAACCCGATACTGCAGACAGACAAGAGCTTCAACACTTCAGGAAGAAGAACAAAGGAACAGCATGTGGCAGTGGGATTCAATTACGATACAGATAACTTGGGCTCGAAGAGTGGGACGACCCTGGATCAGCTCAAGGAACCCAAACAGTGTGGTGTATCCCGTCAAGCAGATGCATGATCTTGGTGTCCATTCGCAGAGTGCACTTGGGGCCAATTGGTTTTTCGCTTTTGTGTGCCCAATTGTGCCAAGTTATTGACTCGTTTCGACGAGGAACAGACGGAGCTGCCTTCGCTCTCAAGTACCAACCACAACAACACAGTTTTGGTCACTTGTCATTGGCTCTCAGTGCAAAACATATTTGGTTTTCTGAACCACCAACCTGACAATTGGGACACCTCACGCACAACACCAGGCTACCTCACCAATCTCTGAGTGGATTTTTTATCCGCAGGACTTGGTAAAGCGGACCCACCCGCCCAGCTTCCGGGGGAAGCGGAAGATCGCGTGCCCGATGTGTAAGAAGGAGTGCTCGCTGCCCCGGGACGGGGTCAGCGGGTTCCCTCACGACTTCCGCATCCAGAGCATGCTCGACCGGGACAACCCCGCCAAGGGAGCGGACTCGCCTTCAGGTGCGCCATTCCGATTCATGACTCCATTTCAGACGCGTGATTTCTCTTTCTTTGCAAGAGTAGAATTCTTGATTGGAAAGACGAACTGATTCAAGTGTACGAGCAGGTATACCCTTCCAAAAAGGAATCTCATTCAACAGAAAAATTGCGGAAAAAATTACCAGCCATGATAGAATTTTTCCAGTTCACAAAAGATGCAAACAGGCTCCCATGTTTTGAGTTCCTTGAATGTTTCAACACCATTCTCCCTCACCCACTTTTGAGCCTGACAAGAAAAATGCTTGCGCCGAGCAAGCAAACGAACTAAATTTATTCTGCAGAACACCATCCCCCTGCCAACGGATCAACGTCTCGTATATTTGCAGCTCCGAGAAAACGCGACCTGGCGGCGGAGCAGCAAGTTCTGAACCTCAAGTTCGGCGAAGTCTGCTCGATCCACAACAGCAAATTGGAGCTTTTCTGCGAGGAGATCAAGTGCCGGGTCCCGGTCTGCTCGACCTGCTACATCGAGAACCACCTGGGACACAAGGCCTCGTTGATAAGTAACAAGGTGAGGAGACTGGATCCTTTCCTGTGCGACGGACGGACTTCGGTGCTGAATCAGGAGATGCATCAGGAAAATTAATCCAGCTTCTGCAAATGAGATCTTTTGTCAAACAAGAAATGAGAAAGGCAAAATCCTCAGGATCAGAGGTTCAGGTGCTGAGAGGCTTGGAGAACTAATCATCTTCCGGTTTTTGCAAATCCAGCCCACTGTTGTCAAAACTTTTCTGCCTGAATACGTGGCAAACAAAGGGAAACTGAAAGCAAACGCACCTGAACCATGATTCCTCCAGCGAAAGACATTGACTCAAGGGGACTTGGACACCATCGCTGTCTCAGCCGCGGGATATAATCTTTTTCTTGGGGGGGGGGGGAGACCTTGAAGTTGTTCATCTTCAAAAAACGCGTACAAACAGCAAACAATCGTGGTTTTATCTTTCTGGTTCAGGGTCCTTCATGCCCCTGAAGCTGCTGCAAGGAGACTCAGTATCGTCATTCTCGTCTCAGGTTCAGGACGCGAAGCAGTACCTGCAGACGGAGCTGCAGCACTCGCAGATGCTGATGGAGAAGCTGCAGGAATACTCGGACCGCGTCAAGAACACCATCAACCAGATCGACACGGCCTACGAGACGGTCTTTCAGCGCATCAACTCCAAGGAGAAGCTCCTCTGTGACAAGGTGTGTGCGCGTGCGCTAACATTCCGCTGCGTTATTGCGTCTTCAGACACTCAGGAGGAAGGAAATCGTGGTTCTGTGCCTTGAAAACTGAAGTTGCAAGAAAAAAACACGTTTGCCTGAAGTTTTCCACACGCCAAAGGTCTTTACGAAAACATGGGGATCAAACGCCATCAGTCGTCATAACAGTGCGATCGGTGCTGCTGCATACTTTTGCAAATCAGTGCACTTCAAACAATTGATTTTCGAGCAGAAACGGCAGGCTTGTGAGATTTGTTCCCTCACCATGGCATGGCACTTGGGACCATACAATTTTGAAATGATTCGTTGGGTTGCAAATGCTCGGGTTTTGTACGGTCCGGTGTGCATGCGAAAACGTTGCGGTTTCCCTGCTGCAGGTGAAGGAGGTGTGCGGCACGCTGAGGTCCGAGGCGGGCAAGGAGTACAGCTCTGAGGTGAAGCGCTTCACGCAGGAGGTCGCCACCATCAACGAGCAGATCGAGAAGCTCAAGGTTGGCGCCGCACGCATACCACACACACGCACGATTCTCACACCGACACCCACAATTTACAATTAAAATTGAATTGCAAAAAGCAAAGCGTTGGAGAAGCACACGCAAACCTGATACGCACACGCGCATTTCACGCACACATTCGTGACACCGACACACAGACACAGATACTGACAGACACAGACACAGTCACACACACACACACACACACACACACACACACAGAGGCAGGCACACACACACACACACACACACACACACACACACACATTTGCAACAATGTCAGAAAACTTTGGAAGTAGCAGGCCGAAGTTCTGTAGAAGAATCACTTCACTACTGCCTGTTTGTCCAGGTTGGGAACAACCAGTGCGCGGACCTGCTGCAGACGGCGAAAGAAGCGGAGCTGGTGACGCGCTCCAGCGAGATCCTCAACCTCTTCTACAGCGCGCGCGACGTCACCGAGAACCCAGTCACGTCCTGGAGGTCCCCGGAGCTGCTCAACCTCAAGGACGACATCACGGACGAGGTCATCGGGGACATCATGGCGCCTCTGGTCGGCAGCCTCTGCACCATTGATCAGAAGATCACGACGATAGAGGAGGAGAAGCAGGAGGAGGAGGCGTCCACCAGCACCGGGCCCAGCGCCAAGAGCGCGAGCGAGGGCTGGAGCGGGACGGCGGCAGGGGGCGGCACCGCGGCGGCGGCGACACCAGGGGGCGCGACGGAGGACGTGAGCGAGAACGAGTCGAGCAGCGACGGGGACTTCGTGAAGGTGAAGCCGGGGGAGGAGACGGACCCGGCCGCGGCCGGGGGAGGAGCCGCCCCGGAGAAGAAGGAACTCGACCCCAGGGCCGTCAAGGCCAAGATGGTCGCCAAGTGGTCCGTCAAGTCCTCCGTCACAGGTGAGGGTGCAATGACTTCGTGAGTGCGTTTTCTGTTTTAACAACCCTTGATGCTCTCCTACATGCACGAGAAGGTCCAGTACTTGGTCGAGGGTGGCACAACACCAAAGATGCTCGGTCCTAATAAATGTCAGAGGCCAGGGCTGAGGCCCTTGGTTCTTCATGGAGGAATGTCCAATGCTTCTCGACTTTCCCTGAAACAAGTTTGTTTATTCGCAGGCTTGGCGGTCACCAACGACGGGAACGTGGTCGTCTGCCACTACTTCGACCATTCGCTCTCCGTCTGTGACGTCATGGACGGCAACGTCAAGTGGAGATCACGTGACAAACAACTTCCGGGTCTCATCAAGGCGCTGGGCGTGATGATGGGGACGGGGCAGCCGTGCGACGCCCTGTCCGTCACCATAGAAGGCGACGAGTACATGGCTGTGAGCTACCCGCACCAAAGCGCCATCAAACTCTTCAAATCGGCCGCTGATTGGCCAGGAGAGATCAGCTGGGAGCTGGACCAGGTGGGGTTCCACAACAAGCAGGTGAAGCCGGCTGAGATGGCCTGCACCGACAAGGAACTCATGTTCCTGCACTGGCTGATGCCGCTGGCGCGAAGCGGGGAGGTTCACGTCCTGAGTATGACGACGCTGCCTCTGCAGCACGTGAGGACAGTGGAGACCGGGTTTTCCGTGCTCACAGATATCTGTGTCTTACCCATGCTGAGGTCGGACCCCCTCATCATCTGCTCAGTACCCAAGGGTCTCTACGCCATTGACATGTCTGGCAACTGCTACTGGAGGGTGAGCAGGGACGACCTGCCCAACATGGTCACCGGAGGCGTGTGCGCGGACAGCCGAGGTCACGTGTACGTGGCGGACAAGGAGAACCACGTGGTCCACGTGCTGTGGCACGACGGGAAGATCCTGCAGTCGCTGTTCGAAGGCGACAACGGCATCAAATACCCCTGTGAAGTTTGCTTCGATAAACAGCGACAGAATCTGGTCATTACCAACCACTCCAGGGAAGAGATTTGCGTCTTCTCGGTGCAATGAAATTCCGCGCGAACATGAGGCAGCATTGTAACAGCCCAAGATTTATGCAGAAAAATTCTGTTCGTTTTGATTCTCAATGTCTTTTGTGAAGAAAAGAACACATTCATTCCTTTGGTGTGCACCCTGAGATTCCCTTCCATTTCCTGTCTGCGCGAGGTTTGCAATATTTGCTCATTGTGCAGAGACTTAACACCTTTCCATCAAGCAGTCAGTTTGCTTTGAAATTAAAGTTTGCTTCGATCTTGTTGCAAGCAACAACGATGAATTGATCGCAATTTTGATTCTCCATGAAATTTTTCACCTTGTGCAAGCTCTGCTGGATTGACGTTGTGCTTTCACAGAGTCTAAGAAATGTTCATCTGTCTTTGTTCTCGTTTTGACAGGAATAAAGAGAAACCAAGAAATAGATGCTGCAGTTGTTCTGGTGATGTGGGTCATTGTGTCAAGACAGACCTGATCTGGTGCTGGGGGGGGGGGAACCCCTCAAAAAGACAAGGGGCAAGGAGTTGAACTGAGGTCTGCATTTTCATTCCCTCTTTCGGAATCAGGCATCGAGGTCAGGAAGGGGCAACAGTTGGGGTGAATGATGTTTAGTGTTTACAGGGGCGCTCCAGGCTCCACGGGAATCCCCTGGATCCGTGGGCACATGCGCACCCGGGAACCACCAGAGATGCTCCTGGAGATGATGGAGGAATTACAGATTCAGTTCCAATGTGAAGCAACTTCGTGTCAATTTTCACTGACGACTGCGGTGCTCAGGTCGGATTGGCTTGCCCTTGCCCCGTGACAATCAAACCATCCCGCCATTTTTCGTGAACCGCAAGAATGATACACGCGCTCTGAAAAGAAAAACGCAGGTTGATGAAACTCGGTAGCTGAGCGATAATTAAGGATGCCGTTGAACTTCAGGCTGCTGTCACATTTCTGTTGTTTCTGATCGGTCGATCTCGAGTGAGCGCGATGGACCAAGAACCGGTGAAAAAGATTAATTCAATTGTAAGTACGAGATTGTATTTTCGAAAATTGCCGCGTATTCTTGTTGAAACAGCCAAAATTTGGTCTATTTCAAACCCAGTGGTGGACACACTTTCAGTTTCTGAATAGAGAGATCCAAACAATGACACGAAGACTTTGGCTTCATGAAAACCAGCAGGTGGGGTTTCGTGATTCAGATGAAGTGAGCAACAATAACAAAGACTCAAGGGTGGGGGGAGAGACCGAAGTCCATACAAAGTGACAGATCTCTTCTCTTCCTTTGCCTGTAGAAGACTGATGTGAGATCGGATGTCCACGGTTCTTCACTCTTTTTCAGATGCTGGAAGACCCGATGTTCCAGTATATGTTGCAGAAAACTCAACAGGAGAAGATGGACCGGTGAGTTGTTCAGTTGGTTTTTTTTTCACGCTTTTCGAGCGATTGGAAAAATTGCACTTGGGACGTGTTTGTCGTCAATTTGAAACTTTGTTTCAGGTTGGTGCTTTCTCCCAACTGGCAGCTCGCTCTATTGTTGTTTTGCGTGGTTTCAGAATTGAACTGTTGAAAACTTTGCTGGACGAAGAGGAATCAAAAAAGAAGCGCAAGAAAAAGAAGGCAAGAGACATTTTCCTTTCGTTCTGCGAGGAAAGTGCTGAATTCGCTTTTTCTTTTGACGACAAAGTCATAAAGGCAGCTTCAGTCGAAAGCTGGAAGATATGCCGGCTTTCATGCAGACGAAGATCTGCAGTCTGACTCGGTTGATTCTCACAAGGAAAGTTCGGATTCCCGGTTGGTTTACACACCGGTTTTCAGACGGGTGATTCAATTTCAGTGGTATCGTGACCAAGTTTGTCCCGGCAAAAGTGTTTTCTCCCTCGTACGTATTGCCAGGGTGGTTTCTCCACCACTGAGAATGCATTGATGTATTATCATAATGTGTTTGCAATTCAATTTAACGTGGGGACACGCGATCCAGACTGCGGCAAAAAACAAGAGTGGTTCTTTTGACGTGTTTGTCGTGAGCAGCTGTCCAGTGCAGAGGAATGTTTGTGTGAGTACGTGTGTGTGTTATTTTTGGACCTTGTCTGTCATACGTTGCGGTCTTTCGAACAGGCAAAGAAGGAGAAGAGTTCCGAAAAGAAGAAAAAGAAGAAAGACAAGAAGAAAAAGAAGAAGAAAAGGAAGAAAGAATCTTCGTCGAGTTCAAGCAGTTCAAGTTCTTCGGATTCGTCGGGTGACGAAAGTGATTCGAAGCAGAACAAAACGATCTCTCCAAAGAAAAAGAAGGAAGCGAATGTTCCAGCTGATCTGAGTTCACATTCCAACAACAAAAAACATTCTGGCCGATTGAAGGAAAACAGGAAACGTCGACGTTCGTCCTCCAGTTCGAGCAGCTCCTCCGATGATGACCACAAGAAACACTCTTCTCATTCTGCAAGCAAAGTCCGCAAAAACGAGTCGCACTCCAAAGACAGTCACAGAGATAACGGTCATGGACACAGGCATTCCTGGCCAGATAGAGGCAGATCTGACAGCGGGCGACACGACGGGAGGCACGACAGGAGGCATTCCCCGCCCCGAAGGCACGGGTCCCGAAGCCGAGACGACAGATCGCGGAGCCGCGAGCGCGAGTCCAACTCGAGGCGTCGCTCAGAAGTCGAGAAGACGCGTAGTTCAAGTCAGAACCGCGACAAGACAGAATCAATGACTGAGGTACGTAAAAACTGCTTTTGGTTTTTTCATTTCGGCATTGTCAAGCTCTCTGCAGAACCAGGTGGTGTGTCAAAATTTCCATGCACTGTGTTGACGATTTTGTTTCTCTTCCTTCAGGTTGAGCGGTTGATAGCCCGAGAGCGAGCGCGTATGAAGGAAATCAAGGACAAGGAAGTGAAGAGCGACCGAGCGAACGAGAACAACAATGATCAACACGACATGAAAGACGAAAGCCTGGAGAAAGGTGAACTCCATTGGCACAAGCATTTTTGCAGAACAGATGGACTCGGTTCGTTTTGTACAGTACAGTGCAGCACACACACACACACACACACACACACACACACACACACACACACACACTTCACCGCGCCACGCCGCATTTTTACTCAAACCTTGATTGCTCTTTGCAGAAAACAAAGCCAGCAAACCTGCCAAGACGACGTGGGACGCCTACATAGACAACATGATCCAGCAGTCGGCGGAGGACAGCGGGAAGTGCCACATCGCGCGCGCCTGTCTCATCGCGCTCGACGGGGGCGTCAGGTGGACCACAGATACTCACCCAAGTGTAAGTGGATTGTGTGTGTGCGTGTGTGTGTGTGCGTGTGTGTGAAATCAGATTCTCATCCCATACTTGGAGGTAATTTCCAATCTAAAGCCTTATTCTCACTGAAGTGTAAGTAGTTGGGGTTGTCAGGGGAACTCGAGACACAGCCAGTGCAAGTCGAACGGACAGCACCTTGCATCACAGTCACTTCTTCACTTCAGGCCATTGTACCTACACCAGAGGAAGCTGCCCACATTGCCAAAAAATTTGAGACGAAACAGCTGGAATCGTTCGAAGACTCGGGGATCACAGTAGAAAACGTCCATTACGACTTCGAGGGAGCCGACTACAAGAACTACAAAACACTGCTGGGAACCAAGGAGGGAGTCGGAAGCATCACTCTGCAGTCCTCCAAAACAGGTGTGTTGCCCGACGTAAGGGTTCACCCACGCTGCAAAAATGGTTCCTGTGAAATCACACAATGACTTTTCGAGCCCTTTGGTCGAGAAAAGACTTGTATGATTGAACAGGAACCTTTTTTGGCAGTGGGTGAACAAACTCACTTCTACCACAATGAGGCCACATACGAGAGGCTCTGTGACGGCAGCGTGGTAGAAAAAGATACCAGTCTCTGTCTGAAGGGACGCACGCAGCTGAATTTGATGGATGGATCCCAGTCTTCGGAAATGCAACCTTGAAAAGTGAGTTGGACACGTGTTGAAGAGTTGGTGTTGTTTCTCTCGTTGCAGCCGTCATCATTGCTCACTCGACGTGTGATCAGAAGCAGGGCAAAGCGTACAAAGGGGCGCGCATCGTCGCTGAGTACCTCGAGTCCGTCAACCTCTGAAGCGGTTTCCACACTGATCTTCTGGTGCGGACAAAATCCTGCACGAAACCCGGTTCTGTCTGTGGGGCAGGTCGTCCGCGTTGAATTATTGTCTGCATCAAAAGATGGCACCACTGTTGTTGCATGGTGCGGGCTGAACGTGGAAACCGCTTGAAGTGCTGCTGCCGCCGCCGCCGTCGGTGCCCGTCTGCAATCGTCTTGCGTCTCGTACAGTTGAACAACAAATGATTTTGTGCTGTGATCTTTTAGTGTGAGATTGGTGGGTCAGAAATGTGCTCTTGTTTTGTGACAATGAGAAGCGAACACACAATCTCCAAAGAACACGTTTTTATTCGTTTGGAATTCGGTGTTGAAGTTTCAAAGTTTTTGAGAGTTTTGTGATTCAAGCTGCGTCAGGTGAAAGAATACAGAATAAATGTGAAATACAAATTGCTGATTTTGGACTGAATGATGTGCTAGGTCCAGCCTTTGATCGGAAACATAGAGACACTTGTGTGGAAACCAGTGTCTGGTGTCCGTTCAGAAACGCACCAATTTTCTCGGTCAATCTTCGTCGGACGAATCGCTTTCGGGCTGAATTTTCGAGACACCGACGACCGAATCGATTCGCAGCACCTGGATGACGAAATCCACCACGTGATGCAGGAGCAGCACTTTGCTGGCCAATGGCTGCACCACACCGCTGTTGCGTGGGAACAGAGCAGTGCCACCTACAGCGTCCACGCCTGGCTCGGAGTCACCATTGCGGTGAAGTTTTGTGGTAAGCTGCAAAAGTTGGGCCAGATTCATTCTGCTTGACGCGGAAGCGTAGGAATTCTGCAGAAGCGCGAGAGGGACAGAAACAAGCGCATCACACAAAACATTGAGCACTACTTTTTCGTCCGAGTCGCGAGTGACGCTCACGTGGTCTTTGAGCGCGTTGCGCACGCGCAGTTCAAAGGCGCCACCTCCAGACACCACGTGACCTTCCAACTCACGTGAACTGGACGCCGCTTCACAGGAAAACGACTCCAAAGTGCACAACGGGTCAAAGGCCATGTGAAGGTTCTTGAGTGCGTTGTACACGGCTGATTTGAACTGAGAGCACATGCCTGGGGTTGGCGCACACACGATCATACTGACATTCTCTCCTGCTTGCAATTCACTGGTGCCACCATTTGCCGTCGTTGCTATGAAGGGTTTAGCGATTTGAAGGCAGGGGCGACCAGAAATTACGACGGTCACGCAGCTTCCCGCGCAACCAATGAACCAGGACGGATTTTCAGCCAACAAATCGCGCGGGTCATGAATGACGGGCACGTGACTGACACGTGACAAAAACTCCATTTCCTCTTCGTCCACACACTGCACAACGTGAATCCCGTGTGTGGAGCAGAGGTGAAGGACGAGTTCGCTGACGCGCGTTGTCGCCAACAGCAGCCGGACGCCGTTTTCTTTCAGTGCAGTCACGTGGCGCGTCACGCATCGCTGATTCCACAGGAGGGCGCGCTGCAGGCTGGCCTTGTCCAATCCCGAGAAAATGGCTTCTTGCTTCGTGTCTGATTCTCTCGTTTCCAGTGTGCATCCAAGCAGAACAAATCGCACTTGGGTTCCCAGTTCTCTAGCGTTGCGCTGCATGAAATGACGGGTGAGGATGAATCCAGGGAGAGTCTTCGTCTCGAACTGCGTTGAGCCAGGGTTCTCGTGGAACAACACAGCGAAGTTTTCCAGCACAAACTGCAATGTCTGAACCAGTTTTTCACGACATCCACCGCTCGCTGTCAGCACGAAATTCACAAGTTGATCTGTGAAGTGGTCCCTTGTTCTGCGGCCCAATCTCCCCCCAAAGTGCGTCCTGGACAACTTCAGCAGAAGTTCCCTCAGTTCCTCTTCACTCAGATGTGACATCTGCACAGCGCACTCGCTTTTCAAACTCGGCCAAATTTTCCGTGGCAACAGAAAATTTTTGAAGTCATTCAGAATTTTCACAAACTTCATTCTGCTGCCCGTTGCCTGGTTCGAGCCGATTTTGTCCAGGCCGCTGAAGATGTGCAGAACGAGCAGGAGGAACGTCTTGGTGCTGTCGCCCGTGATTCTGTGATGCGACTCGATGCTGCGGATCAGCATCTGTCCGACGGGGTGGGCGATATTGAGGGATTTGAGAATCGTCATGCCTGCGCTGGTCACCATCAGTTTGCCGGTGGGCGTCGACAGAAGGATGTTCATGGCGTTTGGCCCGAACGATTTCTTGAGTAGAGAGTCCAAGGTGCCGGCGATGGAGACGACGCTCTGCAGACTCAATGTGTGGGACGTCATGCTTTCGCTGCAACAGGAACAGAGACCCTTTTTGATTGATTTGTGAGGATGCGTTCCAGAGAAAGGGATGACCTTGACGGAAAACACGAATGAAACGCAACCACAGCTTCGATGACTGTTGCATACGAGGCTCCGTCACCTAATGATGAGAATCTTCATGGTCAAACTTATGACACAGATCGGCGACTCTCATGGCACAATGCTACGACATCGCTGAGTCGTCAAAATGCAGTTCCAAACATGAAGATTCTCATCATTACGAGGGGTTCTGCAATTCTGGCAGGATTTTGGTCGACTTGTGCTTAACATGCTGACCCGCCGGTGCACAGATTTAGTCAGGAGACAGACGCAATGACCTGAGCTTGCACTCAAGTGAGGACAGTTTGTGGGACACTTGACAGGCACTGTCAAACAGGATGACCAGCAGAAATGAAGCGGCCGATGGAGATTAGCCTGCAGCTGCAGCAAAGAATTAATGTGTTATTTTGTGTCAAACTGAACCTCATCCTGAAGGAAACACGGACCAAAATTCAGGCAGCATACGGTCAGAACAGTCTCAGTTACTCCAGAATCCAGTTTTGGTACAGAACTTTCCAAGGTGGGTGTGTCTCTGTTGTTGATTTGCCTCGAGCAGCCAAGACTCGCACAGGACGCTCTGATGAGAACATACAGGCTGTCCGGAATGCCCTGGCAATAGACCGGAGGTTGACGATCCAGGAGATGTCTAATTTCACTGGAGTGAAAACTGCCAACATCCAGAGGATACTCAAACTTGACCTGGGCCTCGTGCACAAATGTGCGAAGTTTGTGCCCCACCTTTTGACTGGGATCCAAGAGCAACAGAGACTGAACAATGCTTCCCTGATGCTGAGGCGAGTAGCGGCTGACCCCACCTTCCTGAAGACAGTTGTCACAATGGACGAGACGTGGATTTATCTATATGATCCAGACATGCGTGCACATGCTTCTCAGTGGTTACCCAAAGGGTCAGCCCCCCCTGTTGTTTGCAAAAGAGAGATGAGTACAAAGAAAGTACTCCTGATATCTTTCTTTGACCACCAGGGTGTCGTACACAGGGAATTTTTGCGCAACACCACGGTCAATGCAGCTATTTTTGTGGCCATCCTGAGGAGATTCCGGACAAGTTTGCGCATCCGGAGACCACGCATGTACAGATCTTACTGGCTACATATGGACAATGCCAGCCCGCACACTGCTTTGCCAACCAGGAACTACCTTCTTCAGACTGGAACCCAGGTCGTGCCACACCCCCCCTACTCCCCGGACATGGCTCCGAATGACTTTTTTTTTACCCTCGTGTCAAAAGGGAACTGAAAGGCAACAGGTACCCAACTCTGGATGAAGCAGAAGCTGCTGTCAACGAGCAAATTGGACTCATTCCATCATGAGTGCATCTGTGTTCAGTGGCCCAAGAGATGGGCGCAGTGTGTCAATGTGGGCGGTGGATATTTTGAAGGACTTGGTTGAAAACATGTGCTTTAACAGTGCCTGTCTGTGTTGTTGTTTGTGTTATTGTTTGGGTTGCGCTCGCACAATAGATTGCGTAAGGTCAATCAGACACCATTCAGTACTGAGGACTACTTCTGGGTTAAACGGTTTGACCCCCGTCTGCATGCAAGTCGACCAAAATCCTGCCAGAATTGCAGAACCCCTCGTAAATGACTGAGCCCCGTACCACAACGAATATTCGTGGTGCCGTTCGATTTTCTGTTTCCACAATACGAAGCAGGATGGAATTGCGCCCGATGGGCCTTTTGTTTCACGTTTGACGCACTCATCACTCTGTCTCAAACACTAAACGCAACCAAGTGACGAAAGAAAATGGCGATCAGTCCACCCTCCCCCCCCCCCCGCCACAACAGAACCAAAGACCGCGCGTCTGGTGCTCACCGTTCCCCTCCGTTTCCACGAGAACGATGGCGTTGTGATCTTCCTTCAGGTGCTCGTGAATGTCTTCCTCGTTGTAGCAAGTCGCGTCGCACATCGGGCACTGATGCAGCATCTGAAACACGTTTGGTACCGAAACTCATTTGTTGCACATTTGTTGCGTTTGCTTCAGTTTTTGCAAACATTGGAAAATTTGAACGTGGCCCCTGAATCCATGGCCAGATCCAGGTATTGGTTCCGGGGGGTTCGTGGGAGGAGTTCGGATTCCATCGCAAGACGTGCACTGCTTTTTTTTGGGAATTGTCGGTGACAGCTGGAGGGACCTGAGCTCATGAAACGGTGCAAGAACAAAGAGGAGAGTCACTCCTGCACATGTACTCACCAACACCTCCTCCTCTGGCTGCTCCACAACCTGCTCTGGCGTCGCTCCGTCCTCCGGCAGCACCACGAGCGTCTGCGTCGTCGCGTCCTCACTGACCAACATGTACTGCTGCCCTTCGGCGATCACCGCACCCGAGGCTCTGCGCACAGCGGGGAAGACTCGTTAGTTTTACGAAGATGTAACCACGTAAATAATCCCACAGCAGGGTCTTTGGGTAACCCGGAGCGGGCCTTGCGTTCGAGTGTTGACCCCGGAAAGCATGTCCACCTCCTCAATTGCATTTCAAAAAAGTCACAGACTGGGTGTCACACAGGGTGGGTCTCACTTTCTGAAATCCTGAATTGGTCACAGCACAAACTGTTTCCAGCGGGTGACTGCAATGAGCAGGATTCGAAACGTTTTCTCTCTTTTCTTCCCAGTGTCATGACGTACTCTGCAAACTTGAGCGTCTCTGCCGCCTGCTGATCGACCGTCACCGTCTCTGGTTCCACGATCTGCTTCTCCTCCTTGAGCAGGACAGTGTCTTTCGCTCTGCAACGCAACAATTCTCCTTCACCCACCACTGCACTGGCAAATATCAATGAATGGATGAAGCCATGGGATGACCCCGAGTGCAAAATGATCCTGAGACACAACACGAGAATGGAACACCGGCCTTTCCCTCCGCGCTTACCTGATTCCGTGAGCCACCAGTTGGTGGCGCCGCAAGTGGCAACTTCTGCCGTAGAACTTGCCGCAGACTCCGCAGCCGAAGTTGCGCTCGTTGCGGTGCGTGACGCTGATGTGCGTCTGCAGCAAACTCTCCCGCGGGAAGACCTTGTTGCACTCGCGGCAGGTCAATGGTCCTGAATAAGAAACAGTGGCGTGAGGACATGGAAGCTCCTCACTTGTCACGGGCTCAGATCAAATCCAAATTCAGTGACGCAGTGCCCACTGACTTGCCACTGCAACGGACGGAAAAACACATCACGCAACACAAAAAATAACATGTCGCGTCCAGTCCTCATGGAAACGCAAGATACATCAATCACTGTAACATGGGCCTCCCTCATGCAACGCGTGATACACCGATCCACTGTGTAGCGGGTCTCACGGACCGCGCCCCCCTCCCGCCAGTGCGGAGCGGACGGTACCTGCGCTGGCGGGGAACCTGCCGCGGTGCAGCACGGCTCGGCCGGTCCTCGCGTGGCGGTCCTCGTGCGCCTTCAGGTCCGACGCCGTCAGGAACTTGCTCCCGCACTGCGAACATACGAAGCTGCGCTCCAGGTCCCCGTGCTTGATCTGCGAATAAATTGTAGTCGTGCGTGACAGACGAATTGTCCCAAGACCCTTGTGGCAACCAGCACGTGTCATTTGGATCGAGTGCAATGAGACAGACATTCCCCCGTACTGAGGGAAGTGTACAAACATTGAGTACGTCTGAGGACTTTCACCTTTTTGTGACGCAGCACTTCACAGTTTCTCTTGTAGCTTTTGTCGCATTGGTCGCACTGGAAAGGACGTTCGTTGGTCTTGTGCAGCTGTATATGGCGCATCAGAGAACTCTCATGCTTCACGTTCAGTCCACACACTGGACATGTGTACCTGTGAAAACAGAACAATACCCGAAATGCACAGACTTCCATTGTGAATCCAGTGACACAATATCTGAGCATAAAATTAAGATATATACTTTCAATCCAACTGAGTTGCAGCAGATCTACACTCACGTGTCTTTGGAGTGTTGTCCGTGGATGTGGTTCCTCAGGCTGGCTGCGTGCCAGTACACCATGTCACAGTGCGGACACTGCAGGGGTTTGTGCAGCACCTGGAACAAAACACACGTAGGTTGGAGTGGAGTGTTTGCCTGGTAGTTTGTAAAGTTGCCAGTTACAAACGCTGGACGTCTGAAAGAACACACTCGTTGCGAGGAATGCTCTCGCCTTCTGTAAAATTGAAAAGTTTGAAGAGAGAGCGGCCCCTGAAATCCGTGCGGTGACGCACAAAGCTGTTCCAAGGACTTCGACCACGTCATCACCTACAGCAAACTTCACGTTCATTTCTTGACCAAATACCCGAACACCTCACTCAATTTCACCTTTGCGTCTTTGCCGCTTCTGGTGACGAACACAGTGTCAGTGTCCGACTGCGACAAGCCAGCTTTCGGTTTTGGCAACTCTCCGTGCTTCACTTCTTTGACAGTCTTGGTCTCGGAGAGTTCTGTCCACGGGATTCTCTTTCGTCTCTGCCTGTTGCCGGACGACTTCACCTTCTTCTTTCTGTGACCAGTTCTCAAGTGGAAAGTGAATCTGCTGAAGCTCTGGAATTTTCGCCCGGGCCAGGGGCATTTTCGGCACGTGAAAGGCTCCGCTTTGCTTGGCGCGTGCCCCGAAGACAGATGAGAGTGCAGCTCAGGAAAGGACGAAAATTCACATTCACACAGGTTGCATCGGTAGACCTCATCATCACCACGAACATCTTTGTGCTCTGCTGTTCCGTGGGAAAACAATTCCGACTCAGATTTCAGAATTGTTTCAGTGTTCATGCTTTCACACACCAAGCACCGAGAAAGGCCTTCACTGGGTTCTTCTGCCGTCACTGTTTCCGGAAGCTTGGCAGCGTCATTGTCAGAGCGTTCCTCCTCAGTCACGGCCTCAGCATCAACAAACGAACTCGCTCCCTCTCGCTTCTCACCACTCTGTGAGGACGATCTTCTGTTGTGTTTTGCCGGGTTATTCTCTTGATCAATCTGTCCGCTTCTGCTTCCTGCATGTTGGCGTTTCTTAGATTCTATCTCCGTTGCCGTGTTGCTCAGCTTTCTTTTCCTCACACTTCGTCTGCTTTGGGCGACAAGTTCCACACCAACCTCCTCTGCTTCTGCTTTTTCTTCTTTCGCGACTGTTTTGCAACGTGTTTTCACCGAGCTTGGGTCTGCTGTCATTGTTTTGCTTCTCGTTTTCACAACACTGTCTTGTTGATTTTTCTGTTCGGTGCTTTCGTTCCGAGAGTCACTCTTTTTGACCAGTTCACACAGCTTCAAAGGAATGACTTTATGCTCGTCGGCTGTAATCTTAACGAAGCCTCTCACTGTAACTTCCGCTTTGTAATCAACGAGCTCATCAACCAACTTGATAATACCTTCGATGAACTTGCGCCTTGTGTCAGTGTCTGCCATGTCGAGTTTGGTTTCAAAGGCACCAAAGAGTCTGAAATTAGACATTGGACACTGTTCTACATTTCAATCAGCAATTTAAGGCTTGTCAAGAGATGCAATCGTTGAACATAATGTTCCCCAACCATGCCGCTGGTCTGTCTGTGCGGGCCAGTGAACATGACAGACGAACATTCCATCCCGTTAAATGAGCGATAATACAGAACATGCACAAAGTTTCAAAAAATTCACACATTTTGTGCATTTGTTGAACCACATGTAGACAGTACACTGATTTCTACGAGTGCGTGTGAAATTGTCGTCTGTGAAACACTGTAGACACAGCAAATATCACTTACGCGCAAAATGAAATCTCAACGGACGCTTACCAGTGGGCGCACTTGCAATTGCGTTTCCGAATGAACCTATCCAAAATAATTGGGAAACGACAAACATTTTGCCAATCAGTCAACTACATACACAGGAATAATTTATAAGTTGTTGGCAGACGGGCAACTTGCTGTATTTGGGAGGAAAGAGAGTTCATAAATTTTCAGTCGCGAGAGAATAAAATCAAGTGCACCTCATTCTGGCCAGCGGAAACACGGGAAGTTGCAGCTGGTTGGACGCCTTTGTGAAGGCTTTTGGAGCATGTACGTCCGCCTGCTGTGACATGGAACGACATGAATAGCTTGGTCGTCCGTATTGTAATCCCAATGAGCACTGACAAATCTCGGCAGGGACATTGACAGCTACTCAGGGCGATAATTGGGTAATTGAAATTATGCATCACATGATGAATCCTTTTGTTGGCAACTGCAACTGCAATGTTGAGTGCAGAGGTAGTGTGCACGCAGTTTGCAGTCAGACATGGCGACTCAAGGACGTCTCACGGATTCGTGGGGATGGCGTCATTTGGGTAGATCGGCTTCAGCTGTTCAGTGAAACTAACATGTAGACTCTAGACTCTACTCGTATCGACGTGTTTTGTGACTTCAGTGCAGTTCGGGCTGCTTGCAATGGCTCAGTGCAGGCCATGAAACAAGCCACACATTTGTGAGCTTTTTTGTGTCCTGCAACCAAAGTTATCGCGCCAACAAGTGCACTGAATTTGTAGCTCATTTGGAAGCCGACAGTTTGGTCGATGAAAATTTTGACAGCATCCACTGCAATCCGTGGACAGTTTTCAAGCAGATAAGACAAGCTCACATGAAGAAATCACAAATGCAGGACCGCAAAGGTTCCACACATGATATGCGTGGATAATTTCGGAAGGATTTTTTGTTGTCACGATTTCAGAACGGATAGAAGTGCGCGATAGCGTTCGGGAGCCCGTCCACGACATGAAGGTGATCGTTGCACTCGTGCTGTTCGGCCTGCTTCTCGTGGTCTTGGGGGTCGGTTCGCTCATAGTTCTGCCAATGATCGTCCACAGAGAAGTGTCAAAGGTACGACGTCGTGTGTTCAACCTCTTCGCGCGTCAGTGGTGCAGTTGGCGATGTTGATTGTTGCAAGAATTTGTCGCTTTGAAATTCTTGCACTTGCAGAGAGTTTTGATCTTGAACAACACGGACTCGGAGCTGTATCCCATTTGGGCCAACCCGTCGCTGTTGCCAGATCTGTATCTCCAAATCTATCCGTTCAACGTCACGAATCCCGAGGAAGTGGTGAAGGGCGAGAAAGCTGTTCTTCAGCAGCTTGGGCCTTACACTTACAGGTAGATCTATAATGTGTTGCTTTTTGTGTTGGACTGAAAAATCTAGATTTCTTTGAGAACGAACTGAGTGGACTGTTGTGTCGGAACGAATGCTTTTGCTTTGCAGAGAATTCAGAAGGAAAGAAAATATCACTTTCAACAGCAATGGCACAGTGTCATACATCGAAAGAAAATGGTACCGATTCGACCCAGAATTATCTGTGGGAAACAAGAGCGACAAGTTCACGACGCTCAACATCCCTCTGGTGGTGAGGAACTGAAATCTCTCAGAATTACACCTTTGTTTCGCACTGATGCACCTGTCGTGCGTGAAACACAACGCTTTGTTTCACAGAACCAACACAATTATTTTTTTTTAGGCTTTAGCAAACGCTTTGCAATACGAATCAGAATTGTACCAATATGTCATAAAGATGCTGGTGGCCCTCTTTGCTGACCAAGGACTTTTTGTGACGAAAAGTGTCAACGAAATGGTGTTTGGATACCAAGATCCCATGTTGAAGTGGGCCAAGAGATTTGCCCCAGGCACCTTCACCACGGACATGGTTGGGGTCCTGGCAGGGGTGAGAAAACTTTCTTTGTTGATCAACACTTTCTCGTGAAACTCTGAAAAAGTAGCCGGAATCAGGAACGGGAAAAATTGCATTGGGCCTCGCGTTGTTCATCCCACGTTTCCCTTTTGCAGAAAAACAACACGTTCGACGGAGTTTACACTGTGTTCACTGGAGAAGACGACATCAACAAACTCGGAGCCATTGACAAGTTCAAGGGGTCATCGTGAGTTCTGGCGATTCCTACTTCCGGTTTCACCAAAAAGGGATGTGGACAAAACGTCGAGACAATCAATTTGAAACGATCAAAGTCTGAATCTGCAGATTAACCCGTCGATGAGCCCCATTGAACTTTGGTGTGAACGATCGATTTGACCTTGACAGGTCACAAGTCACCAGTGGTTATGTTCCACTCACGAAAGAATCATCGTCCCCTCCCTCAACATCTCAACATAAAACACTGGAGTTCAGCAGCATTGCAGGGTGTTGTTCTGGAGCGAACAACATCAAAGTTCAGAATGTTCGTTGGTCAAATTCACGTGTTCGTTGCAGGCACATTGATTTCTGGACCACTGAATACGCCAACATGATCAATGGCTCTGGTGAGTACGGGCGACAGGGTCAGATGTTTCTGGCCTGACTGATATTCAGTTTTGTCCGGGCGACTCGTTTTCTGGGCGCCTGCCTTTGGACTCGCCCCTACCCCGTCGCCCAACAAAACGACAATTCTGAACAAAAGTTCTTGTGTCTCGAAGACTCGGATCCGAGTGACAAGTCTTTCAAGTTTTGTGTTTTGTTTGCAGCCGATGGTTCCGTTTTCCCTCCGTTCATCACGAAGAACTACACAGCGCGGTTCTTCAGCATGGATCTCTGCAGGTGTGTTTCCTGTGTCTCAGCACTACCTCCACTTCCATCAACTGAAGCCTCACGTGCACGTGGTATGCGTCGCGTCCCTCCACCGACTCGCGACGCAACGCCCTTTGACCTTTCGATGCAACGCGCGATGACGCGTGATGCACTTGTTTCACCCGCACAAGTTTCATTTTGCATCAAAAGACGGGGTGCGTCTTGCACTCGGGTGCATCTGGTGCTGGGTGAATACGGTTTTCGCTCCGAACGTGATTGCCATGTGGATGTTGTCAGGTCAGCGATGGCGGTGTATTCGGGCGAGGAGCGCATCACGGACGAGAACATCAACGTGTGGAGGTTCCGGGCGCCGCGGAAGGAGCTGGAGAAACCGGCGCTCAACCCGGACAACGCCGGCTTCTGTACGCCGTTCGGCAACTGCATGGGTTCCGGCGTCCTCAACATTTCCTCCTGTCAGAAGAGTGAGTCTTCGAGGTGGACTCGTGTTCCAAACGTCTTGATCGGCGGCTTCGCCGCCGCAGGGAAAGATTGGGAACTGTTGGGCATGACCCTCAAACGATTCACGTGACTGATGTGGTTGTCAGCCATAAATAACGTGGTCACACACACACACACACACACACACACACACACACACACACACACACACACACACACACAAGCGTGCGCGATGGCTTTTTCTGTATGTGTCTCTCTGTGCCCCATCTGGGAGCTTGTTGGTCAATCAAGACTGTTACCGCTTGCAACGCAAATGAGAGTCGGGCCGCGCGTCTCCAACACCGTGTTCTTGTTTCTGCAGTTGACGGGTTCCACGTGCCCATCGTGATCTCGTTCCCGCACTTCTACATGGCGGAGCCGCGCTACGTGGACGGGGTGATCGGGATGCATCCGTCCAGTGAGTTCGTCACCGAGGTGAAGCTCGAGCCGGTGAGTTCGTTCTCCACTCCGCGTCTGGTGGCCGTGGGAGCGTTCGATTTGGCGTTCTGAGCGATTTACTGTGTCAGATTGAGCCGAGACAGTGCGGCTGTTATTCGTGTTGCACCGAAACATAGAGAGCAATCAAATTTTTGACAGATTTGTGGGTGTTGTGCGTAACGTTTGAGACGAGCCTGGACCTGATTGTTGATGTTTTAGAACACAGGGATCGTGGTTTACGGGGCTAAACGCATGCAGGTCAATGTGCAAGTGCAGCCCAATGCTTACATATCGTAAGTCACAGCACTCCGGAAACCCATGTATTGGCTCATTTTCTTTGTTCACAAGAAAAACATTGGAGTCTGTCTTATTTCGAAGGCTGACACTCTTGTGTTTGCTTTTCAGATTCTGAAGTCTAACTTGCACGTTATTTTCACGAATTTTGTCCCTTTGCAGTTTCAGGACATTCACTTTTAGTGCACAACACATATTGGAACCACGACTCTGCTGTCCACTCTGTCTGTCTGAGCCCCTCCTCTCTCTCATTTGATTTCTTTTTTTGTGTTGCTTTCTTTCAGACGACAGGTCTTGTCATGCAGGCCTTGAAAAAGATCCAAATGAACATGTACATTCATCGCAGTGATTCTTTCACGTAAGAACAGCCGTTTTGAATACATGTACTTTGCCTTTTCCACACAAAAGTTGGTTTCGTGCTGCACCATTGCAAATCAAGCCAGCTCCGTCTGCCAAAGTGTCAGTGTTTGTGAAAGAAGAAAAATTGTCAATTCGTTCAAGTAGTGGCTTACGTGCTGATTCGAACTTTGCGTCGACAGACAAATGCCAGAAACATTTTGAAGACATGTTGGTGTTTTGCTTTGCAGCGAGCTGAAACACATGAACGACACCGTTTTCCCAGTTTTATGGGTGAATGAGGTGAGAAAAAGATCTTTTCTTGTGTCGACACGTTGACAGGAGACTGTATAGAGGAAGTAGATCTGTACTGTAGTTGTAACGGTGCGCGTAGAGAAGGAGCGTGGATGGAAACAAATCTCGTGGGTTTCTTTCGATCTCTTGAACGGCGTGCTGTGCTGGATGTTTCGTTGCCAATCTGTGAACTGGGACCGGCATCCTTTTTCCCTTCTAGAGTGTGAAGATCGACCACAAGCACGCCGCCATGTTGAAGCGCCAGCTGCTGCTTCCGCTGTATATCGCCGGTATTGCCCGCTACGTGGCGCTGTGCGTCGGCGTCGTGCTGCTCCTAATCGCCACCTACCTGCTGGCGCGCAGGGGCGTCGTGCGAGCGAGAGCCAGAGCCACGCAGGTGAATGCGGACCTGCGTCCGTTTTAGACGACAAATCACAGACTTGGGGCGGGAGTGACTGAAAAATTGTTCAGCAGTTCGATGATGATTCTTGGCAGATTATTGAATGGGAGGACGTTTTGCCGCCTCAGGAGCGGGAAGCTCGGCGGTTGCTGGACGACACTGACTCCCCGGCGAGAACTGCAGTCGGCGGCGGCGGCGACGGTGACGCCATCTCTGAAGACCCCGCCGCTCTCAAGTCGGACGCGTCAAACGGCGCCATTCCCTCTGGCCCTGGCGGAGACACCGCCACGGAGGCGGCGCCACCAGTCAAGGTACAAGACACAGACAAGACCTCCCCGGAACCACGTGACAGCAGCAGTGGGAATGCGCATGCGCCCTCGGCTACCGGAACCGCTTCGACTGCAGTGCCGCCCTCTGTGCCGTTGCTTTCACACGCCACCGATGATGACGCACGCTGTGACCCTGATTCTTCCTCCCGCACGCGACCCGACACCCCCAAGGCCTCCGCCCCCTCAACTCCCGCCTCCACAACTCCAAGTCGTGGATCTTATTCATGCACTCCTGGTGGATCAGGGACTTCCTCTCCCAGACCCTCCCCAGGTGTGTGTACGCTCAGTTCACTTTGTTTTGGTTTTTCCTCTGTAAGCTACAAGATTTGTTTTGCTGTTTTAGAACAAGACTTTGATTGTCTAAAACAATGTTCCACACTGTTCCACTTTGTCCCGCTTTTAGCTGTAGGTCTAATCTGATGTTATTTTCACCGCTTTCGTAGTCTGTCAACTTGACGTCTTTCTCAAGCACTGCGTTTCTTCTCCATTCTTGTCCATGAATAGGCGGTGCATCCAGTCAGTACAGTACCCATTGAACTGTGCAGAAACACTGCGCTCGACTTGTTCGGTGCAGAAGAGATAAATGGTTGCCATGGTAACGTTGCTTCTGCTTCAGTTGTAGGGAGTCACCGCGGGGCGGGTTTCGACGCCTACGTCTCGGGGAGCGTCGGCTCCGCGGCGTCGAGCCTCGGTCTCTCCCGCTCCGCCTCCGAAGCCTCGTTCGACGAACCGCCCGGAACCGACGAACCGTCTCCATCTGACGAACCAAGACAACCAGACGAACTACCACAACCCGACGAGCCATCGCAACCCGATGAATCATCTCCACTGATCGAACCGCCCCAACCCGAGCAACCGCCCCAACCGGCCGATGGGCAGGGTCCGGCAGGTCAACCGGCGGCGCAGGGTCCGGCAGCTCAACCAGCGGCGCAGGGTCCGGCAGCTCAACCAGCGGCGCAGGGTCCGGCAGCTCAACCGGCGGCGCAGGGTCCGGCAGCTCAACCAGAAGCTCAGCCAGCTGCGCCTGCGCAACAAGAGCAAAATCAACATAACTTGCACGGCGTTCCCAATGGGTCTGTCAGGTTCGTTGATCGACGCACTTACTTCCGCTGACGTAGCTGTTGGTTTTGCAAGCGTTGAACAGGCCCCGACGGCAAACTTTGCGGCAAAAATCACTGTTGATGGCTCTCAGCTGCGGGCGTCAAACCTTCCAGTGATGAAGAAACCAAAGAGCAGGACAGCAGTTCGTGGAACGGGACTTCGGAGGGCGTACTGCCAGTCATGGTGCAGCAACTCTCCGGGGACGTCGCCTTCATTCACGATCAGGACTAATGCCAGAGTAACGTTTGCGTTTGTGATATTTGATAAAACTTGAATTAGGACCCCTGTTTGATACTAACTCGAGTTTGGTTGACGCATGAGTGGTTCAAAAAGTGCGGTTTGTGTGGCAGAAACAGACGTTGGTTGGTGTTGCTTTTGACAACCGTAATTTTGTGAATCTTTGCGTTGTTTGTGGATCTGACGCTCTCGCCATTTCGTTCTCTCAGTGATACGACGGGTTTCTGTGATACTCCAAATGTGCCAGGTCAGCGTCTCAACTTGACCCTCCGTATCATGCTATTCCAAGTCCGTTGATAATTTTCTGAATGACATGGTGCATCTGAGTTCTTGGTTGCGTGGTTTTGTACTTTTCGCTCACATTTCACGTGATACATTTTGTAAGGTTTATTTCAAAGCAAATCAAATGTTTTCACTTTTTACATACAAAAAATAAATTGATTCAAAAACGCAACAAGAATCGCTTTGTGATAAACGTTGGCGGGACCTGAATCACAATATGATTGTCCAAGAACGTCGAGTGAAGGTTCCGTGTAGTTTGGTAGTTGGTGGCGAACACAAGGCCGACCAATCCTCCTGAAAACTCTGGTTTATCACGATACGAGCTGTTCTGATACAAAGCAAATATCGCATGAATGAGCACAGCAAATGAGTGACAAAAAGGTCAGCCACTTCCAGAACAACAATTTGGTCTTTTCAATATGATTGTGCGAAGTCCCTTTAGGGAAGAGCACTTAGTGGTAGTGCCAAATTTTTTTTTTCAGTATATATGCCAACTCGGCGAAGATGTCCCCCTTTGTCCCATACATGTCCCGTGTCCTGTCCCGTACATCACCCCCTTGTCCTGTCCCGTCCCATCCCATCCTGTAGGGGCCAATTGGTGGCTATTGGTGCTGGGCTGGGACAATTGGTCCACATGGTCCATCAATGTATATAAGCATATATATGGCATCTCAGCCAAGATGTCCCCCTTGTCCTGTCCTGTCCCATCCCATCCTGTATGGGCCAATTGGGGGCTATTGGTGCTGGGCTGGGACAATTGGTCCACATGGTCCATCAATGTATACAAGCATATATATGGCATCTCAGGCAAGATGTCCCCCTAGTCCCAACCCATCCTGTCCTGTCCTGTCCCGTCCTGTCCCATCCTGTATGGGCCAATTGGTGGCTGTTGGTGCTGGGCTGGGACAATTGGTCCACATGGTCCATCAATGTATACATGCATATATATGGCA
>JAAUXT010119762.1_pt1 | contig 27789 bp, 44 predicted proteins | sample 7278171 | NCBI WGS metagenome assembly JAAUXT01 (sample SAMN14350112, study PRJNA611818) | marine sediment metagenome | isolation source: surface marine sediment (1.8m) | place: French Polynesia: Moorea | collected 2018-08
AAATGCATTTTCCCGCGAGTCCTCCGTGTTCCATCAGAAAACGCGCCGCTCGTAAATCAAAGGAGAAGAGCAGCGTTTATCACTTATTGGGGCGAGGGACCCCTGCAGACTCTGGGAACCTCCCGAGACCCTGGAGCAGAGAGGCGGCTCCGCGCGACCTCTCCCCGCCCCGCGTCACGTCGTGTTTCCTGCCGCCTGTCAGAAGGAGAATCGCATCGTCCTCTTGCACTAGCTGGAGTGTTTTCTTGCCTCAAAACGCTGTGGTAGATTTTTGTGGCATGGGTTTCACTGAATGTAGAAACCGTGGCTGGCTGACCTCTCCCCTGCGTTCTGCTTGTCGAGGAACAAAGAATTCTGCTGATGGCGTCAGGAACACACGTGGGGCCCGTCGCACGGACGCAGCTCACGGCACCTTGACCTCCTTATGCTGAACGCGCTGCTGTGTCAAGTGGAATTCAGTGAAATCCAATCAACGTGCGGAGAGCGAGAGAAAGTAGTGCCGCGGGCGCAACTGCGGGAGGGACTCGGACTCTCAGGGGGAGAAGGCAAAATGTACGGATTTCTTTATTGTTATTTTTGTCGCTCCTCCTTCTTGGTAAGATGCTGCAGGCGTCGGCTTGACCCTCTACCCTGCAAGCCAACTGCAATCAGCCGTTTCACACTGGATGCGTCACGTCCCACCAGCGAACCGCCGCCGCACGTTCGTGCGCAAACTCGCTGATGAACGTTGCGTTCATTTGAGGCCGACGCAGTACAGGAACACAAACCCACACCGCTTTCAGCGTGCAACAGGCCTAAATACATCCTGGACCCTCCTCCTAATGCAAAAGGTGGCCCCAACAAAAACACTAAACAGCGACAGCTAACGTCAACTTTTTCCCCTCTCCAAGATGAATCTATGGGAAATTGTGCGCCATTTGCTGCTGACAGTTTACCCCATTCCCATCCTTGAGCAAAAGCAGCGCCTCGCAGGGACTCGGGACAAGGCAGCTACTTCGGGCAATAAAGTTTGATTATTTGGCATGCCATTTGGGTAATAGGCTGGTAATTGCCCGTCCTCACTGCGCGACGCTGGAATCACCGGGCTAGAGCAGCGCAAACCAATTTGTTCTTTGCTTCCTCTCAAGGCTAGCCACTTTTATTGAATTAAAACTTCCATCAAGGAAGAAACCTTCATTTTGTATCCTGAGCTGGGGTGAGGCCGGTGGAGGGGAGAGGGAGCGAGAGGCAGGGGCGGATTCAAGGGACTGGAGCCCCAAGACCCTCAGCGCTTCCTTGAGGGGTGTACTTTGTGCAGACAGACGAAACGTTGTTGTTTTGAGGTGTTTTGTGTTCAAAGGGGTCGCAGTAACCAAGGACCGGGCCTCTCGACCATACTCTGGAGGAACATCGGGACGACTCAGTTGCTGCACAGGGAAATCCATTGCAAACCAGGCAATGACCAGCATCCCTCTGTCCACCATCACTCAATCACTGTCTGAAGGGGTGCGCTGGATCCAGGGATTCGTCCAAACCCGACCTCAAGGAGGGCGATCCCAACTTTGAAGAGACAGGAGGAAAACATTCTGGCGCTGCAGCCGCAAAAATTGAGGACACTAGGGTTTTTGGGTGGGGTAAGGGGGCAGTGGCGGACCCACAGGCCCCCTGGATCCATCCCTGGGGGCTCCGGCCAAATGTGCCCTTCCATTCAAGTGGGAAATCTCCCGTGATCTAATATTCGCCACCGCAATAATTGCGTTTTCTCGCCATCTCGTCTCTAATCAGTTTAAAGATGCTTCAGCCCCTCCACCACCAGCGCTGATTTCTTAAAACTTGTTGAGAGCCTTTCGCTCTGAAAACGAGGTGAGCGAGGGGCTACTTTGCATAAAGTTAATGTAAACCATTAGGCTGTGTCATTCCAAGTCGCTACTGTTCAGGCAACACTCCTGCACTCACCACTAGTGCTGGGACTGTTCCAGAGGAAGGTCTGTTCAGGGACCGGAGCCTTGAACCCTTCTGGTGTTTTTGTCCAACGATTTTGCTCATGTCGCGCATAACGTTGACACAATTGAAACAAGGGCCACCACGGATGTTGCCACCAAGGATGTTGTCTCCCCAGCAACCGAATCTTGGATCCACCTTGCAGCATCACCACTATTCAGATAGGATTCTAACATCCCCCGCTCAGAGCCCTGCTAAATTGCATTATGCAAATTCCAAGGGGGCTCTGTTTCTCATTTCAGCCCCAACTGTGAAGTTTGAATGGTACGCTACCGATGTTTTCCCTTGCTGTACTGAAGTACGAAAAGGCGGATAGCTTTGGGTCTTGCAACCAAGAGCTGCACGGGGCAGTTAACGTCACATTGACCGCTTCTTCAGGGACTTTGAACCTTGTTCCATGTTGGCAGAAACGAGCGTTTGGAACTCATCACATCGCGAAGTGGGAGGCATGGGTACCTGCCCCTGAGATCCACCTCCTGGGAGCACATACTTGTACTTGTGTGTGAATGCAGATCAGATGATTGAGTGCACTGCATCCATTCCATTGACAACAGCGTTTTCCCCTCATCAGACGAGCGGATCTATTCTCTCCAATCATCTCCCTCCTGTGTTCTTCACAATGCGTCGGTGCAAACGCATTTTTCCCTCCACACACCGGAGCAAGTAATGTACGAGACAAAGCTCACAATGGTTGCGTCAGGTGTTATGCCAATGGGAGCTGTGTCCCAAAGGCCAAGCGCACACTGGACTCGCCTGCATTGGTTCCTTGTGCGAGTTCCTGAGCAGAATGTTACAAGCTGCGACCCATTGATCTGTGCTGTGACGCAACGCATATTGCGTCCACAATGACGACGCAGCGTCCATGGATTTGCCGAGATACGTAGCGCACGACGCCCGCGGTGTGAACGCGTCTCGACTGCGCCTCGAGCGGCGTCGATCAATCTCCGCTGCAGGAGGAGTGGTGGGTGCGGCTCATGTATCAATGAGGGGCGCGGGGTGCTCCTGCAGCCGCCTTCCCCAGCGCCCGCGCCGCACGCACCGCTGTCCTCGCACAGTGAGGCTGAGGCTGCAGCGCCATCCTTGCTTTCCCTACCTTCCCACTCTGTCAGAGTTCAGACGGGGGATGCTTGGTTTGTGTTAGGTCTGCAGCCAGACTGCTGTTATATTGGCCTGGGCTTGGGGTTGCAGCTCTGCAGCTCAAGACCTTCGCTCCTTCCTGTACTTTGCACCTTCCACATGCCATATCCAGGTGCTTGTTTTGAGCTGCAAGGAAATCTGTGGATCTCTGGGGCCTATTCCCTCGCTGCGAGGACGGGCCTGGACCCACGTGTCAGCTGCATGCTTTTCGGACGGCGCAATGGCGTCACATATCACCCCAAAGCCCAATACATAAGTCAGCGCCGGCTCGATGGACCCACCACCTGAGGGTCACATTTGGATCGAGCGCCGCTGAGAATTTACGACCCGCAACTCAGCACTGCAGTCGGACAGAGTCCGGTGCTCTGCCATTGCCCGGTCGCCTTGGTGTTCCATTCGCAAATAGTAACAGCACCAAATGGAACAGTCCAACTCTGACAGAACGAAGTGGATTGTGTCAGTCAGTCTGTACCACCTTCCAGAAGGCTAATTTTGACAGTGGGCCAGGTCTTCCATGTTCCCTCGCTATGTACGCTCGTACTTGGTGTCTCCTGTGAGTCAGTTTGAAGGCACGGGACACTTCAGTCCCTTCCGGTCACATGGATTGACTGGCAGAAATATTTCAAAACCTTCACACCAGCTGTCTCACAACAGAACTCACGCGTCACAGCAGCAAAAGAATGTGCAGAAAAAGGTGTGTGAATACACACGGCAAAGAAAAACTTCGCTCCTCAAGTCAGAAAGAGTGAGGGTTCTTGTTCGCAAAACGAACTGTGAGTAAATTATGAAACACCTTTTTAAGTCTTCTCCAGTTTCTGCCATAAATATTGACGACGCCCGGGTAATTAAAGGAAACTCGCGGCGCGGCGCATGCGCCGAGTCCATGTATTTTCCTGCGCGCGCAGCTGAAATCGCCATGAAGCCATCACTGCGGTGATAAGTCATTTTGCATGGCAATCGCTTATCTGTTCATGGTGACTGCCAGACGCTGAATGCAGGCGTTATGTCAGAGAAAGGGCCTGAATAGGCGTGGCATTGAACCTTTCTTACAGAGGCGTAAGAGTTTTTGCAGGCCGGGTGCACGCTGAAGGCGTCGTGCGTTGGGCGTCTGTTGGGGTCAGTGGGCGATGCATCGCAAATGTGCATCTGGAGGCATTGCTTCAGAAGCAGATCACAATGGACACAATGCATCTCTTTCACTGTTGTGCCGTGCATGGGAACGCCTTCAGTGTGAAACACAGGCACGACTCCACCAGGGCCCCAGCATGTTAAAAACGCAATTGATTTTCACTTTGCGTCTTCCAAGTTTAAAACTTGTAAAATTCCAAGAGAAAAAAGAAATGCTCCTCGAGTTGTCGGCGCTATGTCAATTGAAATCGATGGATCTTCAATTAATCCGTCTTTTCACAAACTTTTAAACTTGAAAGCTTCTCCATTAAAATTGGATAAGGCGGCGCCGGGGGAGATATTTGATGATGCAGATGTGATCTCCACTGTAACTTTTATGGCTTCATTTCAGTGTTGTGAGGGGCCCTCGCGGAATCTGCCGAGGAGGAGCAGCGGGAACCAGGGGAATCAGGGTCGGATCCAGGGGCCGAGCACCAGGGGGTGACCACCAGGGGGGTCAGATGTCAATATTGTGGAATCAGAATGGGGAATGAACATTTCTCCACCTGAACAACGTTTTGGGAGTGTTGTTTTTGGTCCTGGGCTTGATCCGCCCCTGGAAATTAATCTATTCCTTGACAATTGGTTGTCACGAAGCGAACAGGCGACAAGAGGAGCACGTCTGATGTTGTGTCAAAAGACGTCGCTTCGTAAATTTCAATCCCCGCTGAGCCTGCAGTTATGGCTCCATCTGAGGCGCCGTTCACGCGGAATGCGTCACGCCTTGTTGTCCGTTACTGGTCAATGGCCGCTGCATCGCAAGAGTTTGTGCGTACTTAGTTTGCGTCAAGAGTTTCGTCCAAACTCAAGTCAATGGGTGACGAAGGTGCCCCGCACCATGAACAAGAACGCAACTCAGACACGCATTGCACAGTCTGTCTGCGACCAAACGACCAAGCAACGCGCATCAGCTTCATGATGCAGTTACGCGTTGAACGCAACGAGTGAATGAACTCTCCATCTCCATGAGTTTTGACAGTTTGAATGAAAAGCTCATCTCGTGCTGCTGCCTGCAGTTGCCTGCAGCTCACGCCTCTGAGCTGAGACGTGATTCGCGTGGCGCGCTGCGACTTAATCCCGAATCCGCAGGATAATCCGTGTTTCAACGCTGCTTTAAAATCGCGCGCGCTAAGCGCCACTCAGGTTCAGAGATTAACGTCGATAATCGCCTGTCTTTGCATCCAGGCTCCTATCTTTAAGCCGCACTGAGGAGATTAAACACTCGGGTCCAGTGGTCGGTGCCCTGGATATAAAATGCTGTATAAATCAACAAGGTGTTGATGCTTCCTCTGTTTGAAGTGTTTGAAGAAAAAGATTCTCTAAGAAACTGTGCCACCTTTGGTGAAAAATGGGAGGGGGGAGGGGGCGGATGTAATCTACAGTATTGAAAACGCACTTTTTCTGCTGCGCTTTTGCAAGCAGGAGTGCAGTTTACCCTCACTTCGTGAATGGAAATGGCCTGATTCACACTGGATGCGCCGGCTTCCCTGGTGAAGTCCTGCACTTGAACAGGACGCACCTCATGACGCACCCGGTGCGACGCAACGCTTGAAACGGCAACAGTAATTGTGGCGCAGGTAATGAAACTCGAGCTGTTTGCGCACTGTTGTTTCCCTGTTGTTTCTCTACGTTGTGCAAATATTTGATACGCACAGGGGAATACACGAGCCTCTCCTGAAGCGTTTTTTTTTTTTGCAGCAAAAAATCAAACGCACTTTCTACTTTGGTGTTCACTGGTGGAAGAAGAAGCCAAAAGTCTGGTACGTACCAAACTTTCCCTGCGTGGAAAGGGTGAAGGTCGTGCAAGAAAGGTTCTTGCACGAGCCGAGAAAGGCATGATGCCTCCAGCGCTTCAAACAAAGACTCAGGCAACACCTTTTCTATTGTGCAGAGACGCAGTGCAACGCTTTGATGCATCCAGTGTGAGAGAGAAACTTTGTGGTTTGTTTTTCGCGTAACCATGCCCTGGATGAAGAGGGAAATTCCACCATTTGAAGCGCTTTTCAAAGAAATATAGGATTCGTGCTTTTGATCACAGCACCACAGCACTGCGATCACAAAGGATGCAGTTCAAGTCGCACCAGGGACGGGAATTTTGCTGATTGAACATGGATATTAACTCGACTCAAAACCTGGGTTTGACTGCGCAGAGGACCCGTCTCTATGAGCCTCCGACCCTCTCTCTGGATCGTGCGTTGCTTGACAAGGCCAGTCCATGAACACGGCTTGTAGACACAAGGAGCCTGTTTCGCAAGGGTCCGTCCGTGATGCGTAGCATCCCTGTCAGTGGCGTCGTCGTCTGCGGCCACGGCAGCAACCCTCGTACAAAAACATCCTGTGTGATCAAGTCGTTCACCACCGCGTGCAGGCATGGGTCTGAGAGTACGAGGGGCCTGGGATCCTGGACAAAATGTTCACCTCCAAATTTTACGCCACCTTGTAAATCAGCGAGGCCTTCAAAACCCCGGGATCAGCCTCGGATTGTGTCAATCCGCGTTTTCCGACAAATGCAGGTTTTCCCCAATGGGGCGCTGGTGAATGGGTGAACAAAATCCGACTCGCGTTTGTGGGCTTTTATCGAGGTAATCACTGACGTTTGGTGCCAACGGTGCTGCATGCGATTTGACTATCGAGTTTCTTGTGACTGGCATTAGGCTCCCAGCTCAATGGTTTCCTAATGCATCTGGGCGCTAAGTAGCCATTTTTCAACATCTGACGCCGGCGTGGTGTGTTACAGCGTAGAGTTTCAGGAAATGATTTCTTTTTGCCCATTTCCGGCTCTGTGAAGGGGACCCGGGTGTTGCAGTTGAGCACACAAAGCATCGACATGACACAATGCTTTATGTTCAGGCCAGGTTCACACCAGACGGGACTCGCTATACACGCCTCGCCAGATCAATGGGTGCTGGGGATGAGTTGTGACGTTATTCACAGGGGTTTGTGTCATGCGTTGCGTCCGTGTTCACGTCAGTTGGCGCTGCGTCACAAGCGACAACGCAGCACCCAAGGTTCCCATCAAGGCGCAATTTTCCACGTACCCGACAAGAGAGAATGCGACGCATGTCAACACTTTTTAACACCGGGTCGTCGTTTGAAACGCAGCAAGCATTCATCAGGAACCGGAGTGCACGACGCCTCTGGTGTGAACCCGACCCGTTGCAATGGGTGGCACTGTGGTGTGGCCTGTGTGCGGATTGGACAGTGATATATGGCGCGGACCATTCCGACAGATTAGGTGGGCCCGCCGCGCAGGCCCGCGCGCATACCAAGCAGGGCCGTTCGAAAGTATCGCCCAACGTTGAGGAGTCGTGTGTACCCATCTGGGGGATTCAAACATCAGCGAGGGCGTTCGATTTACGTGACCCACCATGCCGACGATGTCCACGGGAAGTCAGATCAAACTCACTGCAAATCGAACGCGCAGGGGCAATAATCTCTCATCCAGCCCTGAAGTGGGTGTGCGAGGCACATTTTGAGGTCAACAAAATTTGAATCGAACGCTTCGGGGTGTTGGACCCTGGAATATTCACCACGTGGTGTATGAGGCAGGGAATCTGACGCCCTTATGGTTGCGTGGCAAAGTCAGGTTCCTTTGTTTTGCTTCAGTCCAAATGATGATGCAGAAAACACTGAAACACTGCACAACACAGCTGTAGACTGTCACGTGCCATGGCGATCAGTGACGAGCCACGTTCTTCCAAAAGCGGCTGAAGCAAATTGAGCGTCGTTGGGATTTTCTCCGCACTCGGAACTCCCAATTAAAGCGCGTAAATCTCTTATCTCCCTCCCACGCTCAGAGTGCGTTCAGCTTCGAGGCCTCAGGCCGGGCTCACACTGCACGCGTTACGTGATGCGTCACTGTACGAAGCCTGAACATTTTCCTGCCAACCACCATGAACACATGAGAACTATATTCGGGACTCCCTGCACAATGTTCTTTTGGCGTTGACGCACCACATATTGAGCTGTGCATTTTCGCCATACAGAAGCAGCACCCGTTTCCCATACACAGCGAAAGCAACGCCTGACGCACCCTACGTGCACCCGCCCCAATACAGAACCTCCCTGCACCTGCGGAAACAAACACAGATGAGACACGAGGCAAATGTAGCGCTTTTCCACTTGCCTCGTCTCTTGATCATGTCTGTCGGAGAGCTTTGAGGGGAACCGGCTTCTCGCGTGTTACGGCGCCGCTTCCCGCCCAGGAGCCGGGGAGTCGGGCTGTCAGATTTTCTGCAGGGTCGCAGGCGTGCATCTTTTGCCTGCAGGCAGCAGCAGGCAGGAGCAGGGTAGCGCCTGTTTTCACACTGGATGCGTCACGGGATGCAGTCCTGCACAAGTCAATGGGTGTGGCGTTACAAATAACTGCGCCGGATCTTTTGTCGATTTTGAGCCACACTGTGCGAACAACTTTGACGTCGTGACACAGCCGTTGGACGTAGATATGCACGTCCCACCTCCATAAACTTGTACAGCATGATGCAAAAACTGCCTGTTGGCGTGTGCAGGGACACAATGCACGACTAACTCCAAGCAAGTCAGATGATTGCAGTACTTGTGTGTGCATGCACCCATTGCGTTCTTTTTTCAGGGACAACGCACATCACTCACGACGCCAGCACCCGCAGTGTGAACCCGGCCTGACCCAGCTTGCTGCGGGATGAAATATCTCCCTTTCTCGTGTGTTACGAACCGCGCTGGGGACACGCGAGGACATTTGTCACGCTGACAATTACGGATTCGAGGCAGAATTTCCGTCGGGGCTGCGTCCCCAATTACTTCCTCGCTTTGCGCGCCTTGCTCCACTGGATACATGTGATGAAACACGCCGCCGCCAGGTCCACTCCCTCTCAACGTGACGTGCGTCGCGTCCAGGCGCTGTTGGGCGCAGCGTTGTGGAGTCCGTGCACCCGGCGTAAACGTGAACGCCATCTTCATCGTGTCCAGTGTGACCCAAACAGGACGCTGCGTTTCTGAGCCTGCGCAGAACGTGTGTCACGTGGGTCGTGATGGCGTAATGAAGACATGCGCCGTGAGTCGTCCGTCACCCGGCGTGCATCCGCAATTAGACAAATTGCCCGGACTAATCCCATTAAAGAAGGCGATGGAGGCAAAAAGCACAGCAGAGCGCGGGTCGCACTTCCCACCACAGGCACGTAAAAGGCCATCTGATTAATAGCCTTGAAATTCAGCATCTGCCGCTGCGTGCCAACAGAAAGGACCCTGACGCTCCTTTTAGCTAAATTGTTTGCACTCCTGAGGCCCGTTTCACGCCAAATGCGTCAGTTGTGAAGTTCTTGCACAGGTCAGTGGATGCAGCGTCATCGATTGCGGCCAGTGCCCGTTGGACTTGTTCAGAGGCGCAACGCATGACGCACCGTGTCCTTCATTCAAACTACGACGCAGCGCCTGTTGAGGGACGCAACGCATGGAGATGTGTGGTGCTCAGGCCTGTGCCCATGGCTGCCACGGTCCCGTCCCGTACTGGACCCTATTGATCCGCTATCTTACTCTGCACGCGACAATTATCAGGTATTTGTCACTGACCCGAGACGTGACGAGCCTCGAGGGGGCCATTCGGGCGCTGCGTCTTGCCTCGCAACGTCAATGAACGAGAGTAGCCCTCGCCCCCTCCCTCCCTCCCGCCCGCGATAGTCAGCTGGACTGTGACGCCTGTTTCGCACCGGACGCGTCATGCGTGTGTTTACGTCTTTGTGTGTGTGTCAAATGACCCTCTGTCGTCGCTCATTTGTCTCATGTCTCTTGACTTAAGTTGTTCGCATCTTCAAAAATTGTTGCAAGCTGGATGCATCAGGCATTGCGTTCCTGAACCGACAAGTCAGTGGGTGGAATACACTAACCGCAACACTTGACGTACCTCGCTTGTATGAGGCCTTCGCTGCTACCATCTCCCTCCCTACGCATTCAGCTGTAATCTAAGTCGGCGCGAGTCATGGGATGCAGAAAAAGCGATAGAGCAAACAAGGCGAGAAACAGAAACCTCTCTCCCCATGCTCCCTGGGGCGGGGTCAGCATGGAATTCCTTATTGACTTATGCCATGCTATGTTATTTATCTAGGGGAGCGAGCGTCAAGCGTTAAGTATGGATTTGGCGTCTTTTGCCTCGCTGCGTATCTCCTCACGAGATCAGGGGAGGCACAATACATACAGCCCCTGCCTCTCAGAAAACGAAGATGGCTGCTGTAGCTGCTGATGCTGAACACAGCCTCCCAACAATGGAGTTTGAAAATGTCAAATTGCGTACAGCGCTGAGGACACCTTTTAGGAGCCGCGCTGTGCTAGTGACAGCTTCCTTTGGACGTAAAGAACTTGGCCCCTTGACAGGCAATTTGGTTGCGGCGCTCGATAAGGGGCGGGCGGCGGACTCTGCAATCTCCGCGCCGCTCGCTCTGCAGCCCCGGCCCCGCCGCCGCCGCCGCCGCCGCACAACAGATAGATAGCGACAAAGATACGCAATGCTCGCTTTACATGCATTGGAAGGTGGGGCTCGCGGAGCAATGGCGTTTCTTTGGGCCTTCGTCCCCAGCAGTTGGGGCCTGTTTCACACAGGATGCGCCGCACATTGCTGAGACCACGCTCATTGCGGGTGACCGTGACCATGTTCTGTGTGTGGAAGTGAAGGTACTGTGGCACTGATGCTGATGACATCGTGCCCATCGTGAGCCCCACCCCAGCTCTGATCCCCACGGCCAGGCAGTGACGGCCCCAGTGGTGGCTCTCGTCTCCTCGCCCAGGCCTCGTCCCGGAAACCACCACCGGGCGAGAGAGCGGACAGAGGATCGCGAGTCCGGCACCTCGGTGGAATCCATCAGCCGAGGCTTAACGCGTTCTGCGGGGCAGGGCCTCCGGCCGAGGCGCCGCTGCAGCGGCCGGCAGAGTCAGGGTTTCAGTGGGGACTGCAGCCGGGATACAGTGAGATGGAGTGAACAGAGGTGTTGACTGACTCTCGCAGTGAGAAACGATTGGCCTTTTTTGTTGTTACAGCAGTGGAGTTGCTGTGGCCATGCAACTGTGGTCCGTCTGTCTCTGTCTGCAATACCGCCCTTTCTGCTCTTCTGGCCAGTTGGGACATAACGTTTCGCCACCCACTGATCTGCCGCCCGGCACTTCGCAGGTATGCCGCCCCACCGCTCACGCTGACCGTCGTCCATTCATGTGGCGTCCCAATGAATTTCAATCCGAACCCCTCGTGTCCCTCGCCCAACCCCCGCCACACTCCCCCAACACCCTTCCCTTTCTCTCACCGGTCTGCTCTCTGACCTTGCAGCTCGTACCTTGCTCACCTTCCAGGCATCTCTCACCAATCTCCATCTCGCATCTCTACCCGTGTCCCAATGACGTCGCCCGCCCTGTCCCCACCCCGCCCCACCCTCGTCTTTCCCCAGCCACCCCGCGCCCCCACCCCACCTCAGCTGGCGTCCCTCATGAATCTTAATCCCGCGTCCCTGACCGCGTCCCCATCAGGTTCCCCGCCAAACCCATGAATAAGAAATCTGCGCCCCGGAAAGAGAATTGATCAAAGTTGATGAAGCGAGTAATAGGCTCCGACTTCTTGTCTAATTAAACTGCCGCGGAGTATTGAATAAATCATAGAGAATCACTGGGAGCCGCTATAGGATAAACCTCGGACCGACGCACGCTGCTTTGTCATGCGTCACGCGCTGCGCCCCTGCACAAGTCAATGGGAGCTGGGGTTGCAAGCGACGAAGCGGCGCTCATTGACTTGTGCAGCGGCGCAATGCGTGATGTATCCAGTGTGAAAGACGCAAATCAGGCATGTGCATTCAATGTGAAGCAGGCCTTCGCTTCCGCTTTTACCGGGTTTCGAATCTCCCGGTTGTTTCTGCAGCGTTTAATGGTTCGGAAAGAACCGGGAGATGAGGAGTGTGGAGGGTTCACGTTCTGTCAGTTGCAATAAGTCGAGTGCTCTGTTGTGAAGATTCTGTGTGCCCGAGTCTGCAGTGAGGTGGTCTGAAGGAAACGCTTCTTCTTCTTCTATTGAGTTGGGCGGCTCGGACGGTGGTTGGCCGGGGAAACTTGGGGGAATCTACCGCACACGTCCGTCAGTGTTTTTGAAGGTGGTCAGAAGATGCCTGCGTAAGGGCCTGAACCATTTCGCAGAGAACATCGCTGTTTGTCCAGCTCTGCATCCATCCACCCGTCGCCCGATTCATGTTCAAAATAATGTTGACGTGGCCGGCGGGGTCGGACACAGCGAGTCGCAGCGGGTCCCGGGCTCCGCGCTCCGTCGGGAAACCGGGCGACGCACCACGCGCGCCTCGAGGCGCGGACACCACGAACCGGGAACCAGGCCGCGGTTCATGCCAATTGCGTCTTGCGCTGCGCTGCGTCTCTGAAAACACTGTTCCCATGAGGCCCTGAGATGTGTCTTTCTCGTTGCGTTTCTGTGCAAGTCAAAGTGATCTGTGTCACTTGCACCCAGGATGCCCTCCTGCAATGACCACTGCATCGCAAGCAATGACACAGCACCCCCCGAGAGATGCAAGGAGCAAGGGTACAAATCCTGCACTTGTCCTGAGCAAGGCAGTGCGATACAACGCACCCGATGTGGACCTGCAGGACGTCCCGCCACACGGAAAGAGGCAGATGGAGGGGACAGCCAGCGCTGTCTGCTGTTGTCTGCTCGCATGATGCTTGCTGCCGTTTATTTCTGCGAACGGCTCCTCAAGAGAAGAGAGTGCTTGAGACGTTGGCCTCCCTAAATGGTTTGGACTGGTAAGAGGTTTGTGGTGTCTGAGGCCTGAGGCTCGGTTCACACCGCCTCATCCGTTTGAGTCCCTGAACAACTCAATACGCTGCTTTGCTGGTGCACCGCTTCACACGAGATGCGTCACCCTTTGGTTCCCAGCAAAATTCAATTTGCGCTGCGCGACGGCGCAGTGTATTGCAACATGCAGAGACGAATGCCGTGCCCTGTGTGAAACAGGTCGGGTTCATGGCGGAAGTGCCCGCAGGGAGCAGAAGCGCGCGCGAGGCGCCCCCTGTTTCTCCTCCACAGGTCGGGACAGAGTTCAATTGCGTCCTGCATATTTCATCGGCCTCCTGCCTCTCCCCTTCATCAACGGTGAACACATCGTGTTTTTGTCCCCTTTTGCTCTCATTCTCCCTGCTTTCCTCCTCCCCATCTCTGCAGGGGCAGATCCATGATTTGGTCATGGGGGGCCGACCCACATGAGAGGGGGCGATTCCAATGGCAAAATGTTGACAAAGAAGGGGTAAATAGAGGGCCAAGTGAACGTTTCAGGGAGTCTCGAGGGTAATTTGCTGGTCCTGAGTTTCCTGGATCAGCTCCTGACTGTGACAGTGAAATGAACGCAGGGCCTTTTCCCTCATTTCCTTCCGAGATGATAGAAACATTGTAATTTTGTGCGTAGTAATTGCAATTTTCTTTCAATTAGTTTGTTATTAGTTTTTGTGGAGCTGCGCCGCACGCTTTATTAAAGACAAGTACCAATATTGACAGATAGACGAGTGCGGCCCGTAAATCGGGGCGACGCTGCGTCTTACGCGCTGATGTATCGGCGGCGCGACGCGATCTGTCAGTGCGTGCTATTTAGCAGCCATAATGAGCAAATATTCCGGAAAAATCCCCCATCTGGCGGAGCCCAGATTGAGGGGTGCGGGGTCTGAGTGGAGGCAGGACCATCGGGTCCAGGACCCCCTGAATCCGCCGGGGGGAGGCGCGAACGTTGAATGCGAGTACACCGGTTCTGTGGGAGAACATTACAAGAATACATTAGTCCACATATCGACGGGTGCTTTGATGTCTCCTGAGGAGTACGAGTGCGTTGGAATAGCTCTTCGTGCCGTTCGGCTTTGCGTAAACCGTTCTGCATATCATGTGACGAGGCTGCAGGCGGCCCGGGTCACACTACGTGCGTCACACCAAGCGTCCCTTGTGACAAGCCAACGGCGGCTGTGTCGTCCCTGCAATGCAGCACATGGACTCCGTGCATGGCGCATTCCACGTAAAACACGTCAGCGAGCTACATTTTCGCAGACGGATCAGTCCCCTGTTTCCCTGCAGAGAACCTATCCCCCACAGAAGGATAGTGTTCCGCGTACCTGCACTTCAAACGGTACGTTTTCTATTCATGGCAGCAGGGCTATAAAATTTGAACGCTGCAGGGTTGGAGACAGGCGACGCAAAATGGAGAAGCTTGAAGATTGAGGCCTGGTTCACACTGGCAACTCAACGCTCACGGGGCTGTTGCCCATTGAGTTGCGCAGGGACGTTGCGCCCAGTGACGAAACAGACGATTCATCTGAAGTGAAGCATGTTTCGTGACTGAGCGTCATGAGCGGTGCCGCTCCAAACCAACCGGTTTTTACTTTGTCAGTTGAAAAGAATAGCCTTGCTCCGCGGAGATATATCTTCGTGAACAGACAACGCGGGGACTGATGAAGATCCATGGACTCTGCTCCGAACTGAACGCTGGCAGCTCAATAATCTTGTCAAAACCAACGGCGATGTCTGGAGCAAGCGGAAAGGCAGTTTTGTGAAGGAGGTTCAGGCTCGGTACGTCGTGTTTTAGCGTCTCTGTGTTCGTGTTTCTTCGCCTGCAGGCGCAGCGTGGGTAGATCTACCTGACGGCAGGGACGCAGTATCTGGTGCGTCTAGTGAGCCAGTGCCATGGGCAGCCCTTCACCATGAAAAACTGGAAAGTGGTTACTGAACGTAGATCTAACTGAGCCTGATTTCACATGGAATGCGCCACAACGTCTTGCTTCTACAAAGTCATTAGGACTTCCTCGTGCCTTGCACATCAAATGCGTCATGCTTTGGTCCCTGTCTTGGCCCTGCAACGTCACCTGTGCCGTGGCGGTCTGCTGACTGGGACCAGGACGCAATGCTGCAACGTCTGGGGCCAAACGACGACACACCACCCAGACTCGTTCTGAGACGCAGGGCCACACGCACCTGCTGTGCTCCGGGCCTCAGGCAATGCAATTGGGCCCAATCTCTGCGCGCAGCCCCATCTCTCCAGGGTTCTAATCCAGTCCGCGCCGCGCAGCGCTAATCTCCACCAATCAAATCGCGCCGCACAAATTGGGGACCGAATCTAGACCGAGGCACCGGGGCAGATAGTGACAGGCGCAGCGGAACGGGTAATCAGCCCAATACTGGATAGATTTGAATCCTGGGCCACGGTGCACATACAAGCGAAGACACCAACTTCCCAGGGTCGATCTGCAGAAGTTCAGGGGTACAGGGCCCATGCAAACCAGCAACTTTGTTCCGTTGTGCAAAGGCGCACACAAAGTTGTTCACCTTCCTTTTCTGCTTTTGTTGCAGGGTCCGTGATCGAGCCTCTTTCACCACATCTCGGGTCAATCCGTGGTCTACTTGCTTCACCTTCAGACCAAAGCAATACGTACGTGCAATGGGTGTCCTTTGCAAATAGGCAAACAGAGGGTTGTGGGAGACTCGGCTGGTTGTGTGTGGATCGAGTGAATCCGGTGGGAGGGATTCCCTGTCAGCTTCACAGGGCTCCGAGCCACACGGTCCCCACACCAAACGAAATCCACACCCGCCGCACTGACAACGAGACCACGTTTCAAAGGCGCAGATACATGCGCGTCGCATGCCAGCGCATCGTAAATAGGAGGACTGTGTCACGTTGGATACGTCGTGTCTTCCGTCTCTGAACATTGGGCTGGAGGGACCACCCTGCAGCCATTGACTTGGAAGGGGGGGACACCATACGTGACACACACTGTGTGCACCAGGCTTTGATGGACGCCAGGTGTCTCTGGTGCTAATGCTTTCGTCGTGGCTCATCTTTCAGATTCAGTTCACACCGAATGCTTTCTGCATTCCACTCGTGTTTGCGAGGCAGGGCCAGCCGGACCGGGGGTCTTCGAGCGCGACCAAATACGCAGCGGTGTTTGTGCCGGAAAAGCGACGCTCGCAGTGTGAACGCGGCCCTGGCCTCGTCCTCCCGGCTCGTCTTACAGCAGTGGTTCCAAGGCTGAGTGCAGGAGCTGCAGGGGACTGCAGGAGCAGCAGGAAATGCAGGTGAGGCGACCAGAGGCCCAAGGACGCTCCGCCTCCGCGCGCCGCAGCCGCCGCCGCGGTCCGTCTTTTGCGGTGCGGAAAATGCTTCAGTTTTTTTCACGTGATTTGTCCACCCACAACGTCTGCTGGATCAAGCTGGGTCTTTTACCAGTAACGTAGTCAGCTTGTAAATGGAACAGGTAAAAATTTTCCATTGGAAATGTGGCCGAACGAACCGTCAGTAGAACGACAGAGGGACTCCTTGGGAACGGTGGCTTGAGCATCTTTGTGTCGATTTGGAGAGGTCTGGAAGACAAACATGTTACTGGCTGCCTCTGGTGAAATTGTGTGGGCACACATGGCCCGAAACTGCAGGCCAAAGGTGGTTGTCTTGCCATGAGTTTTCCCTTTACAAGATTGGTGCTGCGAATGTGACTGGCGGCTCTCTGAGCAAACCCGGTCTGCCCACACTTCAGTTTCAATGGGCCCTCACAGATCTACGAGGCCTGTCGCACACTGGGTACGTCGTGCATTGCGCCCTTCTTCTTATCAACAGACACACATCAACCGCAAGGGACGACGCAGATCCCATTGACTTGCACAAGGACGCCACACATGGTGCTTCCTGTTGAAAAGGAAGTGTCACTTTGGATACTTCATGCGTCGCAGGTAACGACGCAGCGTCCGTTGAATGGCACAAGGACGCAACGCACGAAGCATCCTGCAGTACGAGTGAGCGAGCAGCAGTGTGTCCCGGGCCTTGCAGTGTTTCTATGGCGGCGGGGGCCCTGTAGCTCTGATTAACGCGCCGGGGCCAAGTCTGCTCGGGGCCCAAATTGGTTCTGCAAACATTTGCGCTCCACTCCGTAATTCCCAGCAAATATACATTCCTGCAGAAAGTCTCTCTGTGCGAGCGCGACAGATTTGTACCAATAAAATCTGCGCTGTTGCGCTAATAAACTCAATTCGAGCCCAAAATACCCAATACGAAACAAAGAAATGTGAGGTTGGTTTCAAACTGGAAACATCGTGTGTTTCGTTTCTGTCTATTCCAGGGGCGTAGCAAGCAACAACAACTCTGGGTCTTCGTCCTAGAACAAGTCAATGGGTCCTTCATCCAGAACAAGTCAACGTGATGGTACCCTCTGAACTATTATGGGTACTGCGTTTGAGCTTTCTGTTCCGAAGACTTCTCCAGGGACGCAGCCCATGACGTGCTCAGTGTGAAACAAGAGGATGTTACATGTGTGGTGTTTCCGCGCGATCGATTTCGTGTTGGTTTCTCTCGGTTTCGTGGAGAGACTGGTGCTTCAGATAGCGGCGCCTGTGTCTCGTCTGTTTCACGCTGGATGCATCGTGCGCAGCGTCTCCTACGCGCTGCGTCTCAGGCCGGTTTCACGTTGGGGACATAGTGCGTTGCGACCTTGTGAAGGTCAATGGGCGTTGCGGAGCTGAGGGGACGCAGCACCAATAGCCTTGGACAGGGACGTGATCCATCCAGCGTGAAGCAAGCCTGTTCAGCGTTGTGTGTTGTGTAAGTGTGGGAGGACGGCGCGGTGTGTGTCGTGATGGGTCGTCGTGAGAGGAGCGACCGAGGCTCTGTCTGTCTGCGGAGACGGGAAGGTGCTGCTGCAGCAGCAACATGATCAGACGGGAAGAGGGGCTGCATGGTGTGAGGGAGTATGGTGTCTGTGCGCTTGTCAATGTGTATTGCCTTTTAGTTGTCTTGCCAACATCCGGCACAGCAGACAGAACGCAGAAAGCAGAAAACCTGTCTTGAGCAACCTTCATTTTTCACTTTTGCGTGTTGTCGTGCTTTTGGAAAGTCTTGCATGCAGCGCTCTTTTTTCCCTGTTGCATGTACCGCATGACGTCAGTGTGTGTGTGTGTGTGTGTGTGTGTGTGTGTGTGTAACTACAATACATGTGTGTGTGGCCGTTTATGGTCGTGCGCCCTGTGGTCCAATCGTCAGTAAAAGTCCCGTCCAGCCGCCCTGCACGAGTCCCGCAGGACCCCGGGAGGTGTCGCCCTCAGCTCTGCGCGCCCATCCCTCATCACCGCCGCTCGGTCACCCACCGCACACCGCATCAAAAATTTACACTGAACGCCGCCGGTTTAACCGCGGACCAATTTGTTCAAACATTCATGGTTTCAACAGCAAGGCTGTAGCGTAGATAGACGCTGATAGAAATTACCACAACTGATGAAATATTAATGCACGTAAATGGCAGGATGTATCGGTGCACCTTTCCGTCGCCTTTTGCTCAGTTTCGCTTCCTTCCCATAAAGCCGCACCGCATCCCAATCTGCCTGATGCTTTTTCGCTCGGGAAATGTCTTTGTGCGGGACGCATTGACTTTCACGATCTGATGGGCGGTTTCGGAAAGCCTGGTTCTTTTGCACTGGATGCATTATACGTGAAGGCAATGCGCGCTCGCTGAGTCCCTCGATTGGCGTTGCGTCCCAGGCGATGACGCAGCGTCCATGTCTCGTACCGGGACACAACGCTTGACGCGGCCACCTCTACACAGGCATATGGCGTGGACAGAAACGGAAGTTCGGGCTCTTCAACACATTACCTCAACCGAGGCGACCTGCAGATCGTCTATTCCAGGCGCAGGAAGGTGTCCGGTTCAGTATCGTTTCTTGTGACTCTGCGATTCAGAGCTGTACTTGATTGAGTGGTTTGTGTGACTACGAGTATCTCGTCATCTTGTGTGACTGGAAACTTGATCCTTTTCACACCGCAGCACCTTGAATCCCCCGGTGTTTCAGTGGGTGCAGTGAACCCGGTTCGAAAACAGTCTTGTGGAATCTCCTGGGGTGGCAACAAATGTTGCCTCTGACAACGAGAACCTTGCTTCTCTGCACAGGATGTGATGGAGGCTGTTGCGTTTGAAAGTTGAAACAATCTCCAAGTCCCTTTTGTATTGATTTTGAAGGTAGTTGAGAACCAAGGTGTGTGTGAGGTGTGGCACCTGAGGTCGCTTGTTAGACACAAGTACACGGCAGGTGTGGAGGGGAGGGAGGAGGCAGGTGCTGTGGAAGCGGAAACACGACGCAACACTTGATCCGTGTTCTGAGGGAGGGAAGAATAGCAACAGCATCCGATATCCTACAGGCCTGTTTCAAATAAGGTGCGCCGTGCGTTGAGTTGTTTCCTGCTGCGTCGTGATGCCCATTGACAGAGGAGAAGACAGATTCAGTGTGACACGGGCGTAAAAGGAGAGAAAAACAACTGCAGTTGAGCTCAGGTAGCTGCAGTAGCAGCAGGGAAAGTGGCAGCAGCACCAAGTTCCTTTGAAGAGACGAACTACAGAGCAGAACATGAAGAAACCTCCCGGCGGATCAAGGTCTCCACGAAGAAAGAGGCAGCGAAGGCGGGATGTGTGCATCGGAGGCAAAGTGCACGGGCTCGAGGCCGTTTACACCACGGATGTGTGTCGCGCGTTGCGTCCCTGCCCAAGGGTGTTGCGTGGTCAGGGGCTGGATTGTGTCTGGCGTTGTGTCGTCCCGGCCTGCACAAGCAACGCTGCGTCATTTCGTTTGACCTGCGTGGTTCTTCCGATGTGAAACAAAGGTCCAGGCCCGCTGCACAACCACTGCTGTGAATTTGCGTTTGGTTGGATGCAGCAGCGCTGGCGTTTGAAGCATCGTATGTGAAAGCCACACTGCAGGTTCAAAGACGGAAACACGTGTCGTGTGTCAAGTCACGTCAAAGTGAACATAAAACAAAGAGGGAATGACGGGGAGAGGATGGAGGAAGCAGCAGTTTCAGGCCGTTTTCCAGTGGATGCGCCACGCATTGCGTCAAGCAAGCGCCCCGTCACACGTCCGTCGCTTGTGTGCCTGATTCTGGATGTGTACTACTTGGCGTTTCCGTACGCAACAAGAAAGTGACGACACAGGGTTCTGTGGTTTGTTCTGGGACGCAAGGCAAGACGCATCCAGTGCGAAACAGGCCTTGAGTGACAGTGACAGTGGCAGTTGCTGCCGCTGCCGCAGCAGAAAGGGAAGGGAAGAATCACCTCCCTTCAGATCAAGAAGCATCGTGCCTGGGGCCTGAATCGCACTGCCAGCGTTTCGCATTGTGATTCTGTTCTTGTTCAGGCTGACGTCTGTGTGACGTCTGTGTGACATTGGACGCGTCAAGCGTCGACTGGGCTGCGCAGCGCCCATGTGAATCATCACAGGGTCACAACGCGTCAATCATACGGTGTGAACCCGGCCTCGTCAGACCTGTCGCTGCACACGCACGTAGTCGCTTCCTTTCCTCTGTCCCCACCCGATAATCCCCCCCCCCCGCGTCAAGAATCTCGCGCGAGAGGGACCCGGCCGCATCAAATATGCAGGAGCTGTTCCAGTGAGCGCGTCTTCAAGGCTCACTTCCCATCAACAAGACGAGGGGAGAGTCGCCCTGGCGCCCCGGGCCGCGCACCGACTAAAAAGGGAGAAATCTCTACGGATGAGGCAGGTGAGGATCCACGAGGGAGACCCGAGGCTCCGAAAAATCTGTTAGAATTACACCTCACACTGTGATGTCTCACTTCCCACTATTCTAAACCCCAGGCTTTGTTTCTCGCTTCATGAAAGTGTCTTACCCGAGAAAAACGTGAAGACTACAAAGGTATCCGCTGCGAACAAGGACACCGTCGGCACTTTGTGGCCAGAAAATTTTTTGGCATTTCAGGCCATGTGCATGGTTTCTGCTGGTTCTGCGACCGAATCACCAGCAATGTGCAAAGCGCACACGGAAAGGAACGTGCAAGGATTTTGAGAGAGGCCACGTGTTTGGGCACGGGTCACGTGAACGCCCCCTCACTTCCTGTGGACGCAGACGGTGGCGGGACTCCGTGCGGAGGGTTTGCCGTGCTGATCGTGCGTCCCAACGAAGGGGCCCGGGGGCCGGCTTCTGACCACGCGTTCACGCAATTACGGGCATCGACGTCCGCAGGACCGGACCACACTCACGCCACGCCACCTCGAGGCAGCAGCGCCGTGCTTGCAGCCTTTGCCTGAGTGGACCGAGCTCCAACCCAACTGCAGCGACACAGAACCAAAAATATTTTGCTGCAGTTGAGTTGCAGTCCCATTCACTCAACGTTAAAAGCGTTGCTCCCCCGCACCATGCAAGAAGGACGGGCGTTGCACCCTTGATGGGGAGATAGCATGCAGTGAGCGCGAAGCCTCAGCCCCCAGGGCTCTGGAGTGAGGAGTCACTGGCCTTGTTCGATGATGCTCTTTGCGCAGCTGGAGTGGGCAGAGGAAATAGCCCCTCTCATCATGCTCTTGTCCCTCTGACCCTGAGCAGCGGGCTCTGCCTGATGTCGAGGAAATTGATCGAATGCGACAGAATTGTGAGAGAGTGGATCGTTGTGTTCTGAGGAAAAGGTAAGGAGAGGGAGGGACAAACTGAGCTTCTCTCGCGCTCTTGTGTTTTCGTGTGTGTGTGTTTGTGTGCGTGCCCCACGCCCACTGTCTCTCCCTTCCTCTCATCTCTTTCCTCTGCCTGCCCCTCTCTCATTCTCTTGCTCTCTCTCATCCCTGGGACACTTCTGCTGACCCGGTTTTCTGTACAGATCTCCACTCATCATACGCGCCTCCCACTGTGGAATCCACGGGACAGGGCAATTTCGCATGACTTATGAAAATGGCCCAAATTGGCCGTTGTCAACAGTGATATGTTTATCTCCTATTGTCATGAGATGCCTCCCGTGTGCAGTTGCCTCGACTGCAGCATGCCTGGACTCCACTTTGGTTCTGGCATGGCTTGGCCGTCACAGTGGGTACGCCACGCGTTGCGTCCTGTTCTTGCAAGGATGAGGCCTGGTTCTCACTGCACACGTAATGCACGCATTGTCTCCCTTTTCTCATCAAGCCTGTCATCATGCCTGGGACTGGACTCACGCTGGATGCGCCACCCATGTGTGCAGGAACGCAACGCACGAAGCATCCTGACCCCGCGCGGCCATCATCTCTATTCCGTTCAAACCGTTCAGCTTGCTGCCGCGTAGTCTACATAATCCTCAGATGTTCTCCGGGGACGTCATTAGGTCTAATGAACCCGGGAAGCGACGAAGCTTCAATGCAAACAGGCTGCCGCCGCTGCCGCTGCTGCTGCTGCTGCTTCGGAACGCAGCGGGCCACTGTGACTCCAGGCCTTGAGCGTGAGTAGATATCAACGCGTGTCTCACCGGACGTCCGTTCTCAGGTCTGCATTATACGTGTGTTTCTGGGGAGAAATGCACCACCTTGGGCTTGCGTCGCACTGGATACGTTCAGGGCATTGCGACCTGTTCAAGTCAATGCGTTTTTCAAAGGGGACGCTTGCAAACAGAAATTTTTAACTGGTTCTCACCATGTCCCAGACTTCCGGTTCAATGCAGTCTGCGGGGGCCGTGTCCTTTTACCCATCATCATTTGGAGACGCCCCATTTGGTCACATCAGTTTAATGCTCATTTCTGCAGAACTGTGTTGTGGTCAATACCCCGGGTTCTGTGAACCAGGAGCCCAAGTTGTCCTCAGTCGTGTTGTTTTGATACCGGAAAACGCCAAAGCCTTTCAAAGCCCGCTGACCTGAGCGATATCGTTCCAGGAAGTTCACGCACGAGAGACGCAAGCAAATTACTGTGAGTAATCCAGATCTGTGTTTCCCCTGCAGCAACACAGAGATCAAGGACGCGATCAGCATTCTACCGCACTGGACGAAGTGACTTCGTGTACAGCCTGCGAACATCAACTGGGAAATCTGGGCTTTGTCTCTTGTGGCTTGGAACCTTTTTGAAAGTGTCACGTGTGACGTCTTGCAGCGTGCATTGGAAAGGGAAGCAAAAGGCCTGACAAAGGACAAGCTTTCTTCCCCCCCCAACAGGGAGGAGAGGCTGGCTCTTCCCAGATCCAACCCTGGATAATCACCCTTTTCCTCCACGGGGGAGCTGATCCTTTCCCCACAGTGGGTGGGGTGACCCTTCCCCGGGTCGGTGCCCAGACAGTCACCCCTGCAGTGAGCTGGCCCTTCCCCATAGGAAATCACCCAATCGAGGTGGGGCCAGCCGTCCCCCTGGGTCTTGACAGGAATCGCAGAGGCGTTTGAAGCCGGAGGAGCGGCGGCGGAGATGTCTGTCGCCATCAGCGGGAGCAGCGCGACGTGAAGCCATGCTCACTTTGACGCAGAGGAAACGGATTTCTGCTCAAAAACCTCAGTAATGTCAGGGACAAATGTGTTTTTGTCCTTGCAGAACGTATTTGGTTTCGCAGCATTGTAGTTTTGAGCAGACAAGAAGCAGTTGTCTGGCTTCTGTTATTTTCCCGTCAAAAGACATTTTGCAACTCTGAAAGTGGCTTGAATATGGATTCATGAACACAGCCTATGTGTTCACTCTCTTGTGTTTTCACCTCATCCGGGCTTGAAAATCTCGAAATGACTCGATGAGTTGTGGGACAAAAGTCTCCAAGACACTTCCACCAAGTTTTATGCTTTAGTTGCCTGATGTAAAAGAGTCTTCTACCTCTGCTACCCACCCCCAAGCCCTGCAGAGTGCCTGCAGTCCATCCACCCAAAGCTCTCTTGGTCATCACTTCCTCGCAAAGCTGTCTCGCACACATCTCGTGGCGAGGCTTGATTTCTGCGCTGGCCCCTCTCTTTACCACTGGACGGCATGTGTGGACACGGAGGGGGAGTCTGTCTGATGGGAGCAGCGACGTGATAAATGAGTGCGGGCACATGTGTCTGAATTCGCATTGTCGCAGGGCGAGTTCCTGGGATGCCTGATGTTTTCTACAATGGGTGCATCTCTGTACAAGTCTGTGGGTGGCAGTTCTCTGAACTTTCCTTCAGGGGCGAGGAGGTTCAAATTTGAATGTCCCACGCATTGCGTTGCTGAACAAGCAAATGGGTACAATGTTGTCTCCGTCTTCACTTAGAACGCAGGGCCAATGGACTCGCGCAGTAGGACAAGGGTCCAGTTCCCATTGGAAACACAAAAGAGTTGGGTCGTTTGACTGGGCTATGGCAATTGGCTATTGGCTTGCGCAGGGTGGGTGGGGGCGACGCAGGGCCTGTACATGCATTGTGACGAAACTTGAAGCTCGCTCGCCTCACTGAGTCCTCCTGGCTGCTCAGAAGGCAATCACCTGCAGCAATCACCTTCAGCGCGCATTGTCAAAGGAGAATCAAGCAGAACGTCAGGCCCGGCTGGGCCCGAGCCGCTTTCTCCGCTTTCTCACCCTATTTGTCACCGAGCTGTTGAACACGGCTGGAGATGGTGCGTCTTCCAATATCGCGACGCTCGTTTCTGTCAATGCATCGCGGTGCCCCTGGGCACCTCAATCACTTACGGTCACATCCACCAGAGTCTGATCTTTGGGGGAGAGGGACTGTGTCCCCAATAACTGCAGCAAAACAAGCTTTCCTTTCCGATTTCTCAGAGCCAGAACCATTTTCTTCTTCCCCTGGGAAAAGGTTGGGTTGGCACCCCTCACTGTGGTTGAGGTTTCTCGATCTCACCCTGGATCCATTAGATATGACTCCACTCCATCTCCTCTCCGCTCACTTCCGCTCTCCCGTCATGCCTGGGGCAAAACAGCGCGATGCGGCTTGCTTGTTACATTCCCCATTCCCTTCACGTGTTGTTTTCGGTATCTCTCGCTCTTTCCTTTGTAGACATGCTTTTCCATGGGCCGTCTCTTGCCAGTCTGATTTCGCACTGGATGCGTCACGCGTTTCGTCGCAGCACTTGCTTGTGGCTGTGTTGTCGCTTGCGATGCTGTGTCCAATGACCTGTCGAGACTGCTTGCGATGCATGCAAGTTTGTATGGTGATGCAGCGGTGCACGGCACGCCTCAAAGCAGGACTGACTGCGGCAAAAACGCCAATTGAACAAACGCTGCATGGATCGTAGTACGCCACACACGCCACCTCGCTGCCGTCTAGCGATCGTATTACCACGTTTGCACAGCTCTCCCCCGTACAAACATACACGGCTGATGCGTCCTGCATGCAAACGCCGCTTGTTGACACGAGCCCCACAAAAGACTGCGCAAAAATGTTGAAAAAGGAAGGAGGGCGGGTGACAGTGTAGCTTCGGTGGTAAACACAGATAGATTGCGGCGTTTAAACCAGTGACAGCGCTCGTTTGCGCTGAAGCGATGGCGTCGCAGGGCGGGACGGGCAGGGCTTGTTAGTCGGGGAAATGCATGGCTTTGGTCTGATTGGTTCCGCATTCCTATCTATTACCACGGTTCTGAGGAATGCTGCAAATTCACTGATCATGGAGAATCACGTCTTCTAGACAAGTTGAACAGTCGGAACCATTCACGAGTGCAGCGGGAAGGAACCAAGCTCCAACTAGCATTTCTAGTCAGGAACAAAGCAACTCAGTGCAGCTAAATTCACCAAAGGTTCACTGTTGCATGTCCAAGACTGCAATCGGCTCTTTCTGACGTAAAAGGACTGCGTTCGTGGAGAGACAGTACGGGCCTTTGTCAACGCACACTGCATGACCAGAGTGAGGCTCGTTTGGCAGCGTCTGGCAGAGACGCCGTGCGCAGCCGGAAGAGAGCGAAAACGAAGCCAATATCGATCTCAGCCAACAGGCGCCATTGGCGCCGCTACTGGAATCAACGCCGTCGTCTACAACGCCTTTGACGTCAACAACGCCGCCAACGCTGACGCCAAAAAGTGGTCGATACTGAAGACCGCGCGATATCGCCAAACAAAACACGTCAAATGCCATCAGTTTGAGACATTGATTCTCCTGTGTACATTTTGAACTCTGCATTGACTTGAACTCAGATTTTGTGCCGTCGTCGGCGCAAGAATACGAACGACGTGCATTGCTGTTTGCAGGCTCTGAATAGCGATCAATCGGAATGCTCTGTGTTGTTCGTGAAAAAAAACGCCGCTTCTCAATAGACGTTTGAGAGCGGATCGATGGGCGCTGCAGTATTGGCTTTTTCCCTTGTTGTTCGGGCAATTAGGCACGGTGGCTTTGACATTGACAAAACGGTGCGGCGCGAGGCCACGGAGTCGGGGTGTGGGCCGCGGAGCCAGGAGCCGGGCAGGGCGGGAGAGGGCCAGGTTCTGGCCGGGGACTAGGGTGGGCGAAGGGGAACCAGACGCGGGGCGGGCAGAGGGCCGAACCCATGCGGGGTACCCAGGGTCCTCAGATCCATGATACAGACAACGAGATCGACTCACAAACAAGAGAGAAATCCAACACTGGGGAAGCCCCGCCCTTGAAGGAGAAAGCGCAATCACTGGCGCCTGGACGGAACAGGGCAAACATTTTCATAGGTCTGGGAAGTCCTGAGCTAATCCCCTCTCGTGTGCTCACTCCGCACACTGCAGCCAGACAGGAGCGACTCCGCTGTGGGTCACACCCCGTCTGCCTTCGGGCGACGTGCGCATTTCCACGTTGAGGCTGCAGCCCCGTCCTTGCAACTCAGCAGGACTGCATCCAGCCTTGTGGAGCATCGATTGAAGGCTGCAGTAACTCATGATAAAATTGATTGTTTGGCTCGTGGAGTTGCATCTCCACTGCACTGAGCATCCATATCCATATCTACCGCACATTCGCTCAGGTCTCACACTTCCTTATTCGTGCCTCAAAGGGGTTGGAAAAGCCGTGGTGAATTTTACCGTGTGTCATGCTCTCAAAACATTGCCTCACTTTCGTCCAAAAGTTTCATTTGTAGTTTCTTGTGTCAATCACAATGATGGCACACGTTACAAGTTTTTGCATGGCAAAAGCTTCAACCCAAAGCCCCACCAATTCCCCCTGACTCAGAACACGTCCTGGGCTCCTGGAACAACCAACACGAACGTGATCATCTTCAAAACCGACCCACAGAACCCAGCGCGTCATTAGAGCGGGGCACGCATGCGTGAACGCCGCTTTTGTAGCCCTCTGCGGCCGGATGGGGGTTAAGGATAAGCCTCCGCCTATCTCCTCTCAGAGACGCGATCAGGCGCGACAAATGCCTCTCTCCGACTCTGCGCATTGAGTAGTGTTCAGGCATGCGCGGGGCATGCGCAGTAATGAATCCTGAGCCTCGGCCGCACCGCCTCTCAATGAGCTGCCATGAGACGCTTATTTCATCCTGGACAAGTGGGTGCTGGGCATCAAGCTCTTGTCTTCTTGATCCCAAAAAAAATTTCCAGAGATCTCTTTCTGACCCCCCAAAAGGCTTTATGGTGTTGAATTCTATTTTTGTTCCTTTGTTTGTTCAGGCTGCGATTCTCCAAGAACCGATCCTTCCTCTGCGTATAGCTCAGCTGATGTGAACCAGGCCACACAATACACAACTGTTCACGCACCTATTACGCGTGTAATCAAAGCCAACAAAAAGTTGTTTTGCTTTTTGAAAAGATCAAACTGATTTTGCTTGAGGGCTCGTCAACTTTTTTTGTCAAAAATGTCATGTGACTTTGAGTGGAAGGCTGTTCCCGTGCGTGCGCACGCAC
>JAAUXT010034498.1_pt1 | contig 27777 bp, 30 predicted proteins | sample 7278171 | NCBI WGS metagenome assembly JAAUXT01 (sample SAMN14350112, study PRJNA611818) | marine sediment metagenome | isolation source: surface marine sediment (1.8m) | place: French Polynesia: Moorea | collected 2018-08
CTTGGTGATTTATGTCCTTGTGCATATTTGTTCTCAACTTGGAGAAGATATGTCACTCCTAACAGGTGGAATATTTTGTTTCAAAAGGTTGATTCCCACGTTTTTTGGGACGTTTTTTGGCACGTGAAATGGGACGGACGTTTCTTTACCCCGTGGCCAATGACACGGCGGGTTCCATCGAAACCTCTCTATTCGCGGCAGTTTTTCCTTCAGCTGCATGGCCCTGGTGAGGGCACGGAAGGAAACAAGGGCAGAAGTGCGTGTGTTTTCAGACTTTCAACGTTGTTTTGCCCGAAGTTGCCTTGAAGCAGAATCTGCCGAACAAAGAAGATGAAACTTGTGCACTTGAAATGAAGAAAGATGATATTTCTGACGCTGAGGTCCCGAACAAGCGCTCTCCAGCATGACCACATGGACTGAAGGGCTCTCAGCACCAATGACTCGTCATTCAACAGTGACTTCTGCCTTTGAAATGAATCCCCAAAATTTCTTACTTGTTTCGCACGCTCGCAACAATTGTATTTTACACTACGCATCCATCAAGCAATTTTCTGGATGACGTCAAAGGATCTGTCTGGACGATCCAACTCACACACGTTGTGCTCAGCTGTCGCAGCGTGTGCTTCGTACCTCAGTGGGAGAAGAGGCGGGGAGTTTTATTGAATTAGCGGGAGACAGTGCGGGCAATTACATCTTTATGCGCGCGTCCTTCATAATCCGGCTCGCCTGTCTTCCCGATCATGTCCTGCTGTCTGGATGGCTTCCAGATCTGCTTTCACCTTCATCAGGATTGACGACCGTTGTCTATCATCAACACTGCAGTGCCCCGTCAGAATGTGAAAAAGTGTCGCTGTTGCCACACAAATTGCATGTTCTCCAGCGGGACAAGAGACCACTTGGGAGTTGGAATCACGGGACTTCTGGTTCAAAGAGCAAGGCGATAGCTGTTTCGTTCAAACAGCAACGCACGAACTTTCTGCTCTTGAAATGGTCGAGTAGCAACGTTCAACTCTGCACTGATTGCCTTCTGCAAATTGCACTGCTTGTTAAACCGTCCAGAAAGTTGTGAATGGCATGAGCCATCATCTGAAAAGTTGGGTTCTGTTCAACACAAATCAACATCTTGTTTGAAACCAAAACCCGTCCTTCTGCATCCTGAGACAAATCCCTCGCCAAAGGTTTTCAGTCGCAAAAGGCAAGTTACAGCACACACACACACACACACACACACACACACACACACAAAGTCACACAGTCAAGGTTGGGAAGTCTGCGACCGACTTCCCACATGTCAGCCGGCCAAGGCTATAATCAGTCGTTCAGTCTCCAGCAACACCTTTTGTTCGTAGGCAGCCATTCAGAGATTCAGTCAGGTTCAGAACGTCAAGTCAGACACTGGAATGAGCTCTGGCAACTTGCATGAGCCAGACAATGAACAACCAATATCAGTCGAACCTTCCGTGGTTCGCGAGTTCAAACACCTTGACGTTGCGGCTCATGTACGGAAAACGTTGCTCCGAATCCTGCCACTCTGAGAAACCTTGGCTGCAGGCATGATATTCATGGAACAAGATTTCTCGTTTCAAACCTTGTATGATTTCCCAAAAAGAATTTTACTTTGTACAGGACAGAAATAGCTGGAACAAGATTTGAAACTGGATGCTTCTTGAAAAGGATGTGATCCGATTTGTTTGGATTGAGTCGTGACGTCTTGTGTCAGAACAGAGACGAACATAATTTGTCAGTTGTGTATCATGGCAGTTCAGCAAAATCAACAGACAGACAGACAGACAGACAGACAGACAGACAGACAGACAGATACACACACACACACGCACGCACGACAGACAGGCCTGCAGTCAAAAGAACAAACGAAAAGAAATGAAGAAAGATATAAAGAAGGGAACAAGAACAGAAACAAAAAACACATTGCGGTCACAATCTAATCTGCAGATTCTCTCTGTGCTCCTGGAGCCGACTCTCACTTTTCTTGATTGAACTTGGTTTGTTCGCCCACACGTCAAACACAAGTTGCTACTCGCAATGTGTGTCTTGCACTCAAACCTCTTCACCGCGCTGCGTTTCTCGTGGAGAGCATTACATGTGGGATTACCACACCCCTGCACCTCGGGTCGACTCAACCCAACAAGACAGAGGTGAAATGACAGTGACCATCACATTCAGCAACTTGTTGCGCTATGGAACGTGCAGTTGTTTCCCCGCTTCTCTCTTTTCAACGTAGTTTTGGTGTCCGTGGTCACGAAGTTCTGGTTCCGTCTGCCTGAGCAGACTCAGCTGCAGATCTCAGATGCACTTCGCCTCACTGCAGGGAACCACGATAAAGGCGATTTGTTTCTTGTTTTCTCAGGTTCTTTGAGTTTCTCCTGTTCCTCCGTGCTGTGGTGGTGCAGTCTTATCTACGTTGGAGTGCGTTCATTGATAACGACGACTTTGATATATAGGTTCAGAGACCTGATAACATTCTCTTATGTGGTTCCAAATGGAGTGCATTTGATATCATTTTCTTGCTGAAGAAAAACAAGTCATTTCCGGAGTGCATTATTTTATGAAACATCAAAACAACTTCTGAAAACGTCATTGTTGGAGACAGATGAATTGCAAAAACAGTCCACTGATTGCATGGCCATTCACATCTATTGTGTGTCGGCCTACATACGAGTAGTTGTTTCTTATGTGTCCATTTCGAGTCTGTTTGCAAATTGTCGTGTCTTTGTTGGGACTTGAAACGTTTGTTTCGTTGCTTGCAAAAATATGTTGGGTCTCTCCGTCCAGGACGCAAGAAACTCGTGGTTCTTTCTTCGTGGCAGATTTGAGGAAAAGTTATCGCCATTACATTCACCCCTGCACCACGTAGATGCATTAGCAAAGTGTCCCAATTTACTGCCTTTCAAATTTCACCTGACTGATCAATAGGAAACTGATTAAGTTGCCCCTACTGGAATGTAGAATTGAATTGTCATCGATCGAACAGCAAACATCACACAGAGGAGGAGATGACCAAATGGCGCGAGGAGCGGGCGGAGGCTCGGCGCTGGACGCTCCGCCGGGAACGAGCGTTTCATGGCCCGGACACAACAATCCACTTCCCCGTCTGCTTATCGCCCTTCAAACATCGCAACCAATTGTCTTCACCTCGATATTGAACCATTTATCAATTTCAAGGAAATGCTTGTCTTCCGAAGGCACTGTTTTTGTTCCTTCTCTGTCCAAAACCACATGAACAAAGGGCAAAAGAATAAGGCTTGTGGGGGCACAGACCTATATTTATAAAGCTCAGGGTGACACAACTTTTATCATGAAGCGATCACATCATTGGCACAAAAATACGTGGATCTCGGTGCAGCACCAGGTCTCCTCCACTCAGTTCTGAGCTTTGTGTCCGGCATGCACCAGGTCCCAGGTCACGTTGAAGCAGGAACACTTCAAGCATGGACACGACCCATGGCGTGTGGCCAGTGTGAAAGAACCTTCCTCCCACGTGGGTAGAAACCACGAAGCTCGTTTTGTCAGCAAACTTAACGAGTGGATTTTACGAGCGAGGATGGAGGGACAAATTGGTGGAGCCATTTTGGATTCGAAACGACAGGCATCTGATGATATCCGCGGAAGTCATGTCCAAATAACGGTGGGCGACGTTGCCCAGGAAACCCATAGCGGACGCCATAGAAGTCGTGAAGTGGTTATTTGCAACGACGCGCATTGACCGGGGGTCGCCCGATCGACCTTGGGTTGTTCCATTTGATTTGTGCACCCCGTCAAATGTGATGCACAACAAGAAACGTAAGTTTTCCAATATGGAACCGAGCTTGTGCTTGTCTGGAATCAAGGACGGTCAGTTTGAAGGTGATAAGAACGGATCGTACAGAAACAAACAGACTGTTGTTCATGTTGTTGCATCAGTGCTCTTGTCCTCTCTCCAACGCAGAATCAGCCACAATTTTCAATCCTTTGTTGCGCCCCTGAAATGGCACAGGCGCCTTGTCTGCAAAAGGCCCCAAAGTTGTGAGAGACAATTTGTGTTTTTGCGAACATGTTTTTGGTGTGGCATTTTTCTTCGCAGCCCCGGATGGCCCGCGGGCGGGGGTCATCTTCGTTGTTTGGCGTATTGTACTGACGGATTGGAGCTGGAAATTTATTGACGGTCCTGACAAATTTGGATGGCAATTCCCGAGCCTAACCTTTCAGCTCACATCCTGCCCCGCCGCGTCACCGGACGCGAGCGAAAATACTAATGGCTGCAGATTGGATTAATTATGCGCTCGACCTGATTCTTTGCTGCAGAAAACGGTTCCTGTCTATTGTTTTTATCTCAAGGCGCAATCTATCTCATTACTGTTTCTCATTAGGGAATATTTCTGTCAGCGGGATTCACGACAGTGAAATGAGCAAATATTTCCCCAACACAATGTCTGATCGTTTTGCAGCGTCTTTTTTATGAAGAAATCTGTGCGCCAGAGACGTGTCTCTTTCAGACTCACTTTCTTCATCCTCTTGGAACACACCCGAATGTATAGTCAATGGAGCGTGCGACATCATCAGCGACCCTGTCAGTGGAGACGCAACGCACAACGCACAATGCAACTGGTCAGAAGACAGGGTTCAGGTATCGTCCAGGTCAGCGTGGTCCAGTGTGGATGAACAAGACAGAACCATCTTCCTGAGGACGAGCAAAGCGTTGGTCCCCTTTTGCGATCACAGAAAGTTTGTCGTGAACTCCCCCATACAACAGTTGGTCAAAAACAAACACGTTGAAAGCTTCTCGGTCGACTGAACAACCAGGGAGACAGCAGTTTCCACTGGTTCCTGTCGGACCGTTGTGATGCACGAATGATGGATCACCCAAATACGGGCGGTCAGCCAAGGACGGTTTCACATGGGGTACATCACGTGTTGCTTCTCATCACGAGTCAACCAAAGCTGCGTGCCGCATGCGCAGCGCCAACGGATTGACGTGAAGTAACGCAATGCACGAGACATTCGGTGTAAATCCGGCTGGAATGAGGAAAAACAGCCATGAAACAAGGCTTCATGAAAGGTCAAGCTGCTATGTTTCTGAGGTGTTGCGAGGCTCGCCCACAGTGTTGATCAACATCTCCCTCGTGAAAACCTCCAAGTCGTGTTTTCTGTCCGGTGGATCTCGCGGGACCTCGGCCCAGAAGAGAAACTTGACCTTCAAATTGTCGTGCTTTGAAGCACGTTCCCATCGTCTTGCGCTTTCTACGTGTGAAAACTTGCGAGTTGAGAAAAGTTCCCGCAACGGTTTCTGTTGGAATCGCAACCACTGCTCATTGTGATCACCACGTTTGGTGAGAAGCCGACCTGTGGAATCGGAGTCCAGTACATGGAGGTTGTTTGAGCGCTGCACGAGGGGGACGCGGCTGCGCGCTCTCTCCCGCCGCTCGTTTCTTCCCGATTAACGCCGCACAATGCGGAGATGGGGCCGGACTCGTGCGCCGCATCGCGTCCTCGGATTTAGCGCCGCTAACGCGTTATCGCCTCACTCAAGCGCAGATAGAGCATCTTCTCACGCTGAGGCTGCAGCGCCATCCGCGCAGCGAGACGATCATCATGCATGCTGGGAACACCAACGTGCGATGTTGTAAAAGAATCAGGTTTCGTGACGAGAAGTCAATCGTCAATCTCTGCACTGGAGTTGAAGAACTACGAGGGAGATCCACAAAGTCTGGTTCGTCCCTTCGTCATTTCAAAACAGGTCAGAAAAACTAAACAAAAATAAGTCTACAAGTACTTTGCATCATAATCTTCATACCTGGAATAAACATCTTAATCAAATGACAATTTAAATCATCAAATTTGTAGTCTAAAAAAACTTTGTATTCTACAATTGATTTTATACACAGCAATTAACCTCAGTGCAGAGAAGGCAAGGCAAATTCAATAGCTGAAAGGATAATTGATGCAAATTTAAATGCTTAATTGCTAAGTATTTAAAGACCATTTCATTTTGACAAATAATTGAAATGATCTTTAGTACCTTTTCTTTCTAATAGTATGGGCAAATGGGAGCTAAAACCTGAGGAACATACTCAAAATTGGTGCCGAACCGGACTTCGTGGATCTCCCTCGTATCATCGGGTGAGATTGGTGAGAACTGCGGGACGGCGCTGCAGTGTGAGCACGGACCTGCCTCGGGACGGCGCTGCAGTGTGAGCACGGACCCGCCTCGGGACGGCGCTGCAGTGTGAGCACGGACCCGCCTCTCTCGTCTCGCAACAACTTCCCATTCGGCTCCCGCTGCCGCTCCACCACGCTGATTCCGGAGCCGCTGAAGCGGTGCGAGTCAGTCTGCGCGGACACGGCTTGCCTCCACACTGGATTTTACACCCAGGTGAGTGATCTTGTGTATTTATTGTGTGATGCTCTATGATGAGGTGAGCCCGAGGTTTCTCCAGCAGAAATACACAGCCCCAACAACGAACAAACTTGTTTTGGCGTGAAAATTGATGTTTGGAGCAGCGATCACTTTTCTTCATCCAACTCCACTGAACGTTTTGCAGCTTGTTTCAAAGTTCAGCAACAAAGGTGGGATGTTTTCGTCAACATTGAGCGCAGCGTGTACGTACTCGTACGCGCTGCAAATTTCGCTCGAGTCGTAGAGGAGCAGATGGAATCCTGTCTCCCGATCGATTCCCGATGTGACCGATTGTGCCTCCGCAGTGTTTTCTGGCACCTGGAGGCCAGACTCTGCAGTGTTCAATTAGAAGGACGCCAGTGACGAGATCGCCGGTCTCTGCCAGTATTGGCCTCAGCTCTGGTCTCCCATCCCAACAGTTGCGTAGACTCCGTCAAGAATTAGCAGTGTCACACGTCTTCAAAACCTTTTTTTTTTCATGACGAAGTCTCAGTTGAAACTGGCTGTCATCTTACTCTTGGGCAAGTGGTACTTTGCATGTTCGCAAATTCAAAAGCGTACGAGACAACGCGAAACTGGAACAAAAATTACCTTGGATCAGTGCGCCCCAGAAGCTACGAGCGAATGTCACAGAAGTTGGTGTTTCAGGGCACCGAGACCGACGCGTCAGAACCTGCGCAGTCGCCTTTGGTGACAGTTGTCCGTTGCCCAAGGCGAATCGCAGAAACTCGAGTCAAACTTGAGTCCTGAAGTCCGGAAGCGGTTCAAACCGTTTGGTTCGTCCGTTCCCATCACTCCTGACAAAACATGGTGCCAACCCACGCGACCTCCGCCTTGGCCTGCGCTCAGAGATTCAGATGTGTGTGGCTCATTGAACAAAAGAGAATCCATGGGGGCGCTGGCTGCAGTGTCGAACAAGAAGCAGTGCTCAAGGCAACTGCAGTGCGAAGTCCCTGGCGGTAATGTTGTCAATTCTTCCTTGTTCATCAATTCTTCCTTGTCCTCCTTGTCTTTCACCAGTCATGCTATCCACGGGGGGGTCCTGCCTCCTGCAGAGGGGTCTTGCTTCCGGCAGGGGGGGGGGTCCTGCCTCCGGTGGGGGAGATTTCAGTCCAGCTGCCATAACTGCACTATCACTAACTGCACTATCACATGGTGCTTCGCCCTAAAGGGACTTCGCACAACAAGGAATTGCAGACGGGGACAGACGGGGACGATCCGAACACAGCCTCTGCTGCAAGGAAGCCACTGCTACCATGGAGCAGAGCATCATGAGTGTGGGACTGCGCGTGTTCCGCCCGAGGCAGCGCAAATCCCTCGTTGTCAGCGTTGATCGCACAGAATATGCTTCACAATCGGGATCGGGCGCCCCGCCTCTGAGCCCCGCCCCTCCCCCTCCTCGCTGCCCTCCTCCTCCGGGGATGGGGTTAATTTGTCGCGCGAGGTTCTGGTGTGGAGAACGCGTCTTGATGGATGAACCGTGTTCGTCTCCGAAGGACAGGAAGACAGCCGCGCAGACTGTGGTTTATCAGCGATTGTTTGTTCACAATATTGCAATCAAGCCGCGAACACTCAATCAGAGAGTTGTTGCTTGCGCAAGGAAGAATGTGGGAGATTCTTTTTAGTTTGAAATCAAGAAACTGCTTCAACCAGATTTTATATCTCAGCTGGTTTGCATAAATCTGTTTTTATTCGTGGTCGTCAGGGTGTCACTCCTCACTCAAGCTCTCTGTCTCCACCTCACCAAATGTGGCCTCGCGTTGTACTGACGGCCCCACTCTCTCCTCTGCAGACGAGTGGGGACTCGCATGTCATGTTAGACCCATTGTTTGTTGTCGAATGAACATTTTAGGCTCCATACAAGTCAGCATGATTCTGGCTTTTTCCAAGGCCTGCTATGCACAGAGCGAAACGGCACAAATTTGACATGTCCAAGGACAGCCGCAACCTCACAGAGTTTGAAAAAGTTCAGCAACGGGTACCTAGATTCTGCGTGTCATTTCACCAGTCCAAAATTGACTTAAATTTCCGTAAAATGCCCCGGGCAAGTCGCTCAATTAAGACAAGATATCAACAACCGGATCTAAATTAGTCCCGTAATTCGTTCATGAGGTATCCTATCTTGATGAAGGTGCTTGCGGATCTGTGCCGAACGAACATGAGAGGCTTCACGAGTGCTGATATCCGTGTCAAATCAACAAGGGACGCAAACGTGTGGGTGGGTGTTTTGGTAAAAAATGCTCAGCAAGAACTCCATGGTTCGACATGTGACCTCAACAGAAGCGCCGTGCAACGGTTCTCAACCAGCAATCGTCGTTGCATGGAGCCTGCAAGTAAAGACGTGTTTGTCCCAAAGGGCGACTCTCTTTTGCGACTTGTGGAGACAGCAGGAATGTCAGCAGTCGCAACAGTGGCCCAGCGTACCCGTCTAAAAACGTGAATGTCTTCGTTGTCGTGCTGTGTGTTTTCCATAAATTTGAATACGTCTCTTCTCCACCTCCTGGTCGGACGGAACGGTGACTACGTGCAGTCTCCTTGTCGTTGAGTTCCCGCAGCGATCGACGTTTTTCAAGACCAGTATCGAAAACGTCAACAGCAGTTTTCACAATGAATCATTTGCCACGAGCACAACGATGGATTTCAAGCAGAGCGTATCAATTTTTCTTGCAGTCCTTTTCACGCAGACTTCCGTGTCAGTGATTCCACTTCCAGGACGGTCTCTTTTGGGAGTCACTCGGTGCGTCTTATCGGAGGATCAGAATGGCAGATGTCGAGGCCCGGAGCTTTGAGGCTGGGCGGGTCTCTCTTCTCCAGACTCCCCGCGGATTGGTCCAGGTTCAAGATGCAGACAAAATCCAGACTGTGCTGCGTGCAGATCAGGTCTGCATGGCGCGATTGTCCAAAAACACTTTTGACCCAGGTATCTCAAAGTGCGATGTCAAAACATTGCAGCAAAGGTTGATTATTTCGCAGATCTGCTTTGCTGAGACAACACTGTTTTCCTCGAAAATCTCACTTTGCTGCTCGGTCTGCAAACACCGCACAGCTTCAAGTGACCGGGACCTGAAAACGCGACGGCACTACGTTGCAAAACCATCAGTTGATTCATTTTTCGGTGACAAGACGTGATACAGAAATTTGTCAGTGCAATATTCTTCTCCTCCAAGACAACGAATACAGAAGACAAAGCTATGTTTTTACGCATTGGGAACTTGGCTCACAATTACGGTTCATGCCCACATGCTTCGTTCTCACGTGTAAATCTACTCAAATCTCTGCACGACTTGTCTGGTCGAAACTCAGAAAAATTTCGTGTTTTTGAAAGAATTCATTTCATCCACCAGCGAAGGCTTAGAGACCAACAGCAGGGTGGACGGCGGAAACCTTGTTTATGCTGACACAGACTTTGCCTCCCCAAAATAGCCCACCCAAGGTGCACACAAAACAAAATGAAAAGTGAGTCCTGAAACCACAATCATAGATTTAGCTCCCAGCTCCAACACGGCAGACTCTCTGGAGACATCATTTTGTAACTTTTAACAGTAAAAACCCCACAAACAGCTGTCAGACATTTGGTCACCCATGCAGTGCACAGCCCAGTCTCAAAAGACATTGGTCTCCCACCCAGATTTGCACGAATCCAATTTGCTTTCAAAGGAAATTTTAAGGGCACGAAATACGAGTGAACATAGTGCACAGCCCGTAGACCAGACGTAGACCGTGTTGAAAACGTGCACATGGTTATGGATGTCGTTGCATTGAAACTGCATCTGCCAGGAAGAAAACTGTTGGGTTTTCGATGCTTGCATGCCAAGACCCCCTCCTCCAGCTGAAATGCGTTGTGCTACGGTGCTGGGGTGAAGTAGGAACATTTGAAAAAGTTTCCGAAAGAGTGTTATGCTGGGGAATTCACCATGTCCTTTGTTTGGCACAGCAGAGGACACACATCCAGGTGTTTTGACATTGAATGCTCTGAAATAAATTGCAAAAAGTTTCACCGGCACAACCTCACTGAAGACCAACACCAAGACACCACCCTCATTCCTTGTGTTTGGGGTGCATGTTTTAGTCTTGTCGACCTTTCCAGGGAGAGGCCGGCCAAGGCCCTGCAGAGTGGGGAACCACTTTGTGCTTGAATTCGGTGTGAATTAGGTGTGAAAAAGCTGAACTTGTGCAGGAGTCACGGAGCTTGATGCGGAGAGAGCATCACTGCTGAATCAACCCTCCTGTCCACCTGTCTTGAGATGTCTCAGTTTTGTGTGGGGCGTTGGAGGAGAAGGTGTGGCTTCACCTGGAGATCATGTGGTATCAAGGGGCAAACAATTTTCTCTGTATGTGTGGGCATGTGTGGTGGGAGAGGGTCTCACCACGTGCACACCCAGGGAGCTGAGGTGGACTCACGAGATGTTCAAATTCTGTCTCAAACTAACTCACTTCGTGACTGGAGCTGGCGCAGTTTGTCTTCGTGACAATGGACTTCAGAACAACGGATCCAGGATTTGCTTGGGTACCCAAACCGACGTACTTTTGTATAGTTAACTTCGGAACAGCACACCTGTTAGCTGCGGTGGACACTGGCCCCACAGCAAGATTCAGGAGGGGCGCACGCCTCTTGAGAAACCTTCTTCACTTCAGCTCCAAGCACTCCGCTTCAAATATTATTGTCTTGTCCAGCCCTGCGATCGTCCAGTGAGCCGCTTCAGCAAAGCGCGGCCACCGCTGTTTCTCACTCGCTTGCGTAATTACTCAATTCAGGGTTTTCTGTGGGCGCCACAAGCGCAGTTTCTCTCGCAATCAATCATAACAACGGTGGACGTTTTCCCCACGGAGGACGCATCTCCGACTTTTGCAGACCACACGGGGAGCCAGCGCGCAACAGCAGCAAAGTTTTCTTGGCACAACAATCTCCCGCCAACGACACGGGAGAGGCTGGATTGGGGAAGTTGTGAGATTTGCGACTGACACGCGACCAAGTTTGAGAGACTTGAAACACAGCGGGACACGAAGTTTGCAGTTAAGTCTGTCCAGGACAAACACAAAAGTGCAAATTATCTTTTTGAATACCTTCACTCTTGAACCTCTTGAACCCTGCTTGCGCACACGGACTGTCGGGAAAACGTCTGCCATATAGTGCGTTGGGGAGGTTTGGAACGGCCTTGATTTTCACACATGGGGTGCCCAGCTGCCAGATCAGCACCATTGCTGAAGCCAAAGAAGCCCTGAATTTGCTCCAAGAGCAAAAGACAAGTGACAAAAATGGCATCTGCGTCACTGTCTGACAATAAAGGCAAGTCATAAAGGAGCGCACGTCTTTGCTGAACCAGCATTTAGCAATCTCTCAACACTATGTGACAAGGAAGAAAAAATCTTCTCTATTTTTTTTCGAAGCGATGTGTTTTGAACTGAGAGTAGGATTCCCTGGAGTCGCCCCCGTTCTCAATCTTTTCCTGGAGAGGTTTGTGCACTCAATATGGGACATGGGGACGGTTAATATGCCCAGTTTGTTTTCTGGGTCAGTCAGGAAACTTGAAGCTGCTTTTTTTTCGTAAGAATTCCCCATTAGCCTGAGACGGAGGAAACTTTGTCTCTCGCCCACACAAACTCACCTCATTTCCTTTCGTGCGATACGAGTCTCACTTTGCGTGCCCATTCAAAGACTTCAAACAGTTTCGGCACACAAGGAAGGATGTTTCAAAATGAATCTACTTTGTGATGTTCGCTTTTACTCGGACAGCGTTTCGTGCACGCAGATCTGAGATAACCATTTGCTTATCAATGGCGAAATTGACGGCAGCAACAAAGGACGATCCCCACAACGTCATGCAGTGCTCTTGTCTCCGTTCCTATCTTGCTGTTGGCCACACACCGTGCGGATCCCTGTGAATACCAACATGCGCGCGGCGCAGTGAACCTGGGTTTGATCCTTCAATCAGACGCAGCGTCCGTCCGTCCCGCTCATTCATCTTCGTCTCCGAGCGACGGCTGCGGCGGGAACACACAGGAACACACATCACTGCAGCCCCGAACAGGCAACGACACTCGCGCCGAGTTCACACTGCATGGCATCGCGTCCAGGTTGTTGCCAACGAGTGCTTTTGCGTCAGCGCGGCTTGTAGTCGAGGCGGTCCGCCACGCACTACGTCACAATTTTGTGTTGTTCGCCGGGTACAGAGCGACGTTGCTGGGAATGGTTGGGATGTAACGAGGCGTAGACATTGGTGACGCAGCACAAACTGGATACACGTCTGGTGTGAACCTGGCCTCGCAGCAGTGACAACCCGCGTCAAACTCTGCCGATCGCTGCCGTTGATCAAACGCAGCAAATCACCCCCTGAGGTGTACTCGTTTAATTGACTTGTCAATCACGCTGGCGGAGGCGTCTCCCTGCGCGGGTCGCGGCGCAGGTGAAGCGATTCGGGTAGAAACGCATCTCCCGCGGCGACGGCTCCCAGCGACCGGGTCCGAGGTCATGCGCTGCTGTCACATTCAACCGGTGTCTCCGAATTTCAGAAATGCATCATACCCAGCAAGGTCATCTCTGTAAAGAGCCAAGGTTTGCACACGAAGGCGTCCGAAGATACGTTGGTGCCTGCTTGGTCCCTGAGGTCTACTGATTCATCAGACGTGAGCCACCATGCAGGCCGCCAACAAATACATGTACGTTTGCTCTGCAAAGAGGCAACGGGCAGATGTATTTATGCCAAAAGCAGACGTGGCATTTAGTCCCAGGGTCGATCCCGAGGTGGCTCCATCCCAGTTTTGAGTGCCTGACGCTCGAAATCCTTTGGCAGGGGTCATTCCTCCAGGCCCCTGGGTCCCGGCACAGGATTCTATATACGTCTGAAGAAGTGGCATTTGCTCGACAGCAGAACGTTCCTGCCTAGAAGCAGACAGACATTTCTTGCACTCAGAACAGTGACCTCTCATTCAAACACAATGCGTTTGGGTTTTTATGATTGTGCAAAAAAAAACATCCCATTATTGGCACAGATGACTTTGTCAAGACAAATAATGCCCTGAATGAGGGAATCGAGACATTTTCCAGAGAAGAACTTTTCAATTTGCCTGCATCGCTGACTTCATTTTCCGCTGTGAGCCTCGCAGCCTCCTTCTGCGCGGGACCCTGCGCGGGAGACAGGGGCTTTGTGGCGCATGGAGCTGAGTGATTGTGACAAATCTCACCATTAAGAGATGTCACGGCGATAGATTGCCAAGTGATGACACAGGTGTCGTCAGGACAGCATTGTGTTTCGATGGAAAGCCAAAGCCACATCTCATGCAGTGCTGTTTGAATCAGCAAGTCGGAGGAGCAAGCTTTTCATGTCCATCGGTTTGGTTTCCTTCTCGAACACTCAGAAACAGAAAAGGGTTCTTTGTTGGTTTGAGCGCAACAATTCATTCTCCTACCCACGCACGTTCAGACAAGAAATTTGGAGAATCCCCTTGTTCTCTGTGTTATCCGCTCAGCAAAACCCTGAATGAGATCACAAGACAGTGAGTGCAGGCAGGTCTCATTTGCTGAGCTGAACTGATTGTGCTCGACCCCATATTTCACTGCACAATGACGTGGTGATACCCCGAAGATAATGAAAATTCATGTCACCCGTGCACGATATGGAACAAAAACAGAACTTGTAACCTGGTCATCATCTGCACATCCGCAACATCAAATGAATGCATTTTACGAGCAAATGCGCTGTACGTAGTGCGACGATTTTATGCTCATCTCCCTGGCAGAGCTGTATCCTTCGTGTCCACAAAACCTTTCAAACAGGGGTAGATCCACTCTAAAATATGCACGAAGAAAGAACAACAACAGAAGAAGAATTGTCCAAACTGAATCCTTGGTTTTGCTGGCCTTCACGGACACTGAGTGACAGGACCTGGAGTCTGCACCCTGAGTTTTTTTTTTCGACTCACAAGAAAACATTTCATCAAACCGACAGACAGAACCCAACTGTATTCTGTTCGAATGACGTCCAAACCTAATGGAAGTTGAGCCAAGAGAGACAGAGAGAGAGAGAGAGAGAGAGAGACGGCCAGAGGCAGAGAGACCTTTTGAGGAGTTGTGCTCACGGACCCGTGGAAAGCATGAAAACCAAACTCTTCCAACTTGCTAGGGACCACGGAAAATAGCATCAACTGACACGAATAGCCCTGGATCAAGACGTTTTGGGTGTGGCCGCACCGCGGCGATAACTTCCATTAGCCGCTGCGATGCCATGCGAGGTCAGACAGCTGGAGGCTCCGAGCTGCGCCATTAGGAGCGCAAGGGGAGGAGGCCAAGAAGGAACGACTGCGATGGCTCCTCTGCTCCCGGACCCCGCGCACCGCGCAGACCTATTGAAAGCCGCGGTGCTCCTGGTTTCCATGGCCTATAGCCACGAGTGCACATAGAACTTGACAAAAGACGACATACATCAAGTAAATAGTTTTCAATGGACGACGACGCTTTGATGTGGTGAGGCTTTCTTCACTCATCTTGACGTCGTTTGGTCTTTGCATGAAAGGCTTGTGCCGGAACTTGCACAAAGAAGCCCTGCGCTTTCGGCGGTGATGGAGAGTTCTGGGAACTGCTTTATCTCACACATATCCCACCTGTTCACAAATACTCAATCTGGTTCACTCCAGACCGTGGCGGCGGAGAGGGAGAGAAAACAGGTCATCAGAAACAGGTGCAGCGCCGACCGAATACCCGAATCCTTGATTTCCCGAAATCTGGATCTCATGCAGACGATGAAAACAGATCTGGATCTGGGGTTCCAATCGAGCGAGAATACGTTTCTTTTTGCACCTCACGCAGCTGGAGTGGAAGTGGGACGGCAAGGCTTACTCACCTTGCGCGCGAGTTCCCAAAGTTCTTTCTGTCTGAATTTCTTGGGACTCCATTCCTTTCAGGTGGAACCAGCATCAGAAGCCATTTTTGCTAAACAACTGCAAAGAAAATGCCCAAGGTAAAACGTCTGCCGAGAACGTGTCCGTGTGCGCAATTTCCAGAAAATGCGCAGCAAGTATGCGGTGCGGTGTGAACCACGCGTCAAGCACCGAACCCGAAGGTTGAGGCTTCTCAAAAGCGATCGTTTGAGCCACGGAGAGGGCATTGATAGACACAGAGTCGTCCAGACGTCTTTATGCTGTTGCCCTGATGTGAACTTGGTGCTGAGATGCTGCGCACACCTCCGACATTCGTGCTGCAATCGGTTCATGTCGGCGCACTGGGTGTGCTGCAGGTTCACACGATGCGAAAACGATGGATCAACGCAGCGCTTCGTCTGAGTTTTGACAAACTTCTCATGGAGAAAACCGATTTTGTTTTCACTTGAAGAATCGCGTCGACTCAGATTTCCTTCTGGCAGACTTCACAGAGTCACAATCAAGGCGCACGAAATAGACAGGGAGAATTCAGAAATGCCCTTGCTCACCATCGAAAGGTCCAATGACTTTCTTGTTTCTCGGAGAAGAAAGCCGAGTCATGACCCAGTTGTTTCATAAATTCTGCTTGATGGATGTGGTCAATTCGTTGTGCGTGTCTGGAGCAAATCTGGGGCACTTTGGTTCCGCTTTTCTCAACAACCGAATCAAAATGTGCCGAAAAATCAATGGTGTTTGTGTCCAGTTGCTGCGGTAGCAATTGGAGGTTCAAGTACAGGAATCAGCGTCTTGTACCGGCCTCCTCTGAATCTGAGACCGTCGGTCTGCGAAATGGTTTTTTGTTGCACAGTTCGTTTCCTGATGCCGGTCTTCAGGTTCCCAACCAAGGCAGAAACCTCGTTCTTCATCCGCCCAGGCCCCGCCCGTGCTGAAGGTTGCAGACCAGCAATCAATGGAACCCACGAGGAAAAGTGAAGGCTTCTTGCGTAATCGGACCCTCTAATCCCGTATCGTGTTGTCTAAATCTGGTGGAGCTCTTTGAAAGGGCATCCAAAGACGATGCAAGGAGACAACAGAGGTCTGCAGCCAGGACCAATCGATGTCGTATCTTCTGAAGAGAAGCATTTATCAGCACTTTGCTGGAGGCAGATCCGCGGTTAGAAACGTTGGAGACTGACCTCTGATGGTCAAAACTTCGGGCTGCGATCTGAAAAGTTATTCACCTGATAATCTGGCTTTGCGAGGACTTTCTCCCAAAACAATACAGAGACGTCGTCCCCTGAGTCCGGTCCTGGATTCGTCTCATCTGGATCTGACCTGTCTGGATTCCTTGCTCCCATGCACTCAAGGGGACTGATGGATTCGGCAAAAACAGTCCGAACAAGGAAAACAGCGCCGCCGCTGTGAGGAAACAATCAATCAGCAACAAGTGCGATAATGGAGGAGAACTCCTCCGTCAACCAAACCGGCCATTGGCCGAACATCAGGGAAGGGAACTGGACAACATCGCAAAACTGCGCGAGCGAAACGTTGACGTGGTGGTCATCCACCAGCAATAAATCAGTGTTTTATCCTGCTCCTGGCCTTTCCACAAAAAGAATGTTCAGTGGATCGGAGAGAACTACGAGTGCTCTTTTCTCAAGCGCAGGGTTTTCACAATGTTTTGCCGAGTGGTGCTCAACGTCACCTTTCACGCAGGGTGCTGCAGACCAACTCCATGATGGACATTTTGCGCCAATGGACAACAAAAAACTTTGCGGACAAACGAAAAATAACAAATGACACACATTCGGAAACCTGGACTCCCGATACCCATCCCTGTGCGCACACACTGAAATGACCAAATTTATCTTGTGCTCGAACTTTCTCTTCTCCTCAATGTCCATATCCGTTCCTTCGCAACAATTTCGGTTGGACCTCAGGGGCGTCGGGACGTTGGTGTCTCCTCCGGGATCCGTAGGGCGGGAACAAAGGCTCGTTCGGACTCGTTCTTGGGGTCAATTCCGAGCAGTCCCGTCGTGGTGATTGACGCAAAATGCAGACCAGATTCGTTGCGTCAACATCAACAGAAGATATCCAGATTTGCCTGTGTTGCGAATGTGTGCGTGTGTGGGTGTGGTGTATGCGTGTGTGTCTTGGGATCCTGCTTCATTTGCCACTTAAGGACTCATTGCGGAAGCAATATCACAGTGCAAATTTATTTATGCTTGCAATATTTCATGATCCCGCACGATCACAAACATTCAGCAGAGCTGTTTTCCTTCCTCGATGGCGGAGCGAGAATGATAAGTTGTGGAAAACATCCGGCACGGACACCAAAAGGGAACCAAAAGTTGTGAGCAATCTGTCAAATATGTCAAAACCACCGGAAATTTTAACAAGCTTGAGAAAAAGTCAGTCGTGAGTGAACGCTGATTCATTTTTGTGGACTTCTTTGTGGACTGCAAGCACATGGCTTTTTCCAAGTTTGTGCAAACGTTTCAGCTTTGAAGCCAAACATGCGAGGCGCTGAAAGTCACCGTTGTCTTTTGTGCGCCGAAAGGAAATATCCACAACATACCGGAGAAAAGTCTTGAAAGTCAGATGCCGGATCTTTTGCTGCACCTCATCTCCACAAAAAAGTCACTCCGAGTCTCGTTCAGAACTCAGTGTCTGACGAAAACACTTTGATGTCTTTCTGAAGACTGTAGCCTAATTGGAAAACATCTTGAGAGGCTACTCATCTTTCCCCCCTCTTGCCAGAGACCCTGCCAAATACGCTTCAACTTTCCTCGCGCAGCGCCGCCAAATGGAGGTTGTACATCACGGGAAGAGGGTTCAAGTCCTCGAATTAGCGCTGGGGCCTCAGACCGGCCTTGGCCGAAGCGGATGTCGGTTTCCGGTCTCCCTAATTTACAGCAGTTGAACAAACAAGGTCACGTGACATCCCGGGAGACGAACGTGCGTCTCGCCAGTCGGCGTCACGACCGACTTTCGTTTCGCTCAGTTCGTTTTCGTTTGTCTCGTCTGGTCTTTGAAACAAATTCACGATAAATCAGTCACCGTCATGCGGGTTGGCAATCTGCGAGATATCTGTACCTGCCCAAGATTGTGTCACTGCAATCATGAATGATTGTTCTGTTGTTGAAATAACTGTGTGAATGAAGACAAACTTTTTCAGAACAAAACCACCTGAATAGGTTTTCACGAAAAGATTTTTGAAACTCGTCGCCGTCCCATCAAGGCTGCGTGTCCGTAGTTGACGCAGGGAGCGAGGGAGGCGCGCCATTGTAAATCTCCATTTGACCTTAACTCTTCTCTTCTCCGGTTCTTCCATTTCCTGTTGTCCTGTCTGGCAATGACAGAATCGGAAATTACAATGAAACTCCGCAGTGAAACGTGGCCGGAGGTTCTGTGCAACGACAGCACTACGAGCTGCGGCCTTGGCTCTTCTGGAGAACCTCTAAGCCGAAATATACCAGGACGATTCAGGAAGTTGCTGGTTTGACCAATTCTGTACAAACTGCAAACTCAAATGGAAAAAAACAAATTTTGTCCACAGAATCCACATCACAAGAAGCAACATTGCGCGAAGCGAAAGAACGCGCTGGTGCAGGTTGTTGTGTGATGATCTGTGCGAGAGGACCCTGCAGCCTTTGAATTTGAAGGCCCAACCCACCACCGAGGATCGTTGCGTTCAACACACTTCACCTCCCACCACTACTACCAAGAAAGAATCTAAACTCATCGACGGCTTCAGTCACGACTCCTCCCACCCAGAACCCAATTAACGAAAGCAGTATGTCTTCATGAGGAACGGGGCTCCCTCCCTCCACCCTAATGGGCCGTCTCCGATGACAGGCCGTTGTTTCGCAACTGGGGAATACGTGCTGGCCCAATGCCAGTAAAACTTCTCCCAAGCGCTCACCTGATATTTCAGTCAAGGACAGCACAAATAAGGTCAAAGTCTGACTGGGTGAACGTGAATAACCTCGCGTAGGTGTCGCCGCAACAAAGCTGGCCGTCCAACGATCAGCAGGTTCTGTGGTGGATGTTTCCGCCCAAGTGAGTTCTCCACGCGGACCGACCTGGCTCGAGAAAATCGCTGAAACCACGAAAGAAGAGTCTTGCCAAGGACAGTCCGATCACAATGCTGAATTCCAGAAAACAAAAACCAAAAAGTGTCCAAAGCAAGTGGAGGACAGGGTTCTCACACTGCACAAAAATGGTTCCTGTGAAATCACACAATGACTTTTTTCGAGACCTTGGTCGAGATAAGAGTTGTGTGATTGAATAGGAACCCTTTTTGAGAACCCATCCTACCACGATGCGAGCACATACGACAGGTTGTGTGATCACAGAGTTGTAGAATCAGCACCAGGCGCAGGCGCCACTGCATTTGCCACGAATGAGACATCTTGTTTGCTTTTGTTTGCCTGAACCTGCAGGAAAAATCAGCCTTCAGCAATATTTCTCACTTTCAGTCGGTGTTTCGTGATTGAATTTTGTCCTCACAATCCACACAAAAGCGCGTCTGCGCGGAGTGGCAGAAAACTTTAAATATTTAAAATTTTCCCAACATAGAGCTGTGGAGGGAAAGGCACTATCTGCTGCCGGGAACAATCATGCAAATCCCGGGAACAAAGCGGCTTCTCCTTCCACATGACGAGGTTTATCGCGTCGTATTGATGTTCTCCAAGTGTTTTCCACGATTCCAATTTGAACACGCAACTGTTTCTGTCAATCGCTCCTGAATGTACCCGCAACGATTTGCTGTCAATTGCGATCGTAAAGTGGAAACAAGCAGAAAGTTTGTTGAGTGCAGCTGTCCAAAGAATCTACAGACGCGTGTCTGAGTCCCTTGAAATGTTCAGAGTGAAAGATTCCTCAAATGAACATAAACTCTCAAGCCCATTGTGCACGCAAGAACATCGTCGGTGGTCAGTGAATGAGCATTGACACTTGAAGAAAGCGTCTGATGTGCTTTCCCCAGAACATGAACGGAAGCAGTGAACCCCCAGGCCTTTGTCTCTTTCCTGAAAGACATTATCTCGTTTGCAACAAACACGAACCACACAGGCAAAACCGCTCCCAACAGACCTCAATTGCAGGAGACCAGCATCAGGGCTGCGCCCAAACTGCTAAAACTGAAAAAACTGCTGAACACAAGTTTGTTGAGACTTCAGCAAAAAGACACAGTGGAGCGATGTTGGTTCCTTTGTGAAGAATGGGATACGGTCAGCAAAGGTCCCCAAAGTCGCCAGACAAGCGAAACAGAAACCTGAGATCCCAGCAGCAGAACGAAGCAGGTGTTCGGGACCAGCCCTGAGACGAAACCAAGACCCGCAGCTGTGACGAAATACGGGACAGAAGCTCCGAAGGTCTCCTGAACTTGCTTCATGTAGCTTTCTACATCATTCAGCAGATCTATTTGAATCCACCGAACTCCTGTCTGAGTCTACAGACAAATTCTCATCAAATTGAGTTCTCCTAGAACCTGCATTTACCTCTTGCTGCGCTGTTGGCAAAACACATGGCCCCACTCTTGCAGCCCAGACCTGGTCATCATCATTTCATTACCCCAACGTGAAGAAGCTGGACTTGCTTCAGTCTCTTCATCTGCCCCCGTCTGTCTGCTCAGCTGGAATCTCTGAGAGCAACACATTCAATCGTACTGTGAAGAATAGCTGTGAGAACGTTCAGTCAATTAAAATTGGCCACTTGGTTGGTTGTCCAGTTGCTAGGCAGTCAAACAAAGTCAGCCCCAGCCCTTGTGGACAAGGATTTGAACTCTACAGGTTGGGGTGAACTGAGGTCCTGCCCTTTCCAGCTTGACTCAAAAAAATCTGCCCAGCTTCCTGTGATTGCGTTGTCGTGCACACAACTTTTCAGTTTCCAGGTTGTTTTGTTCTTCTTCGTTTCTCCCGGGAACTAGAACCATGGAGTTCGAGGCCACCTCGACCAAATCCTGGTTCCTCCTGCGCGACGCACAACTCGCGAAATTAGAACCACGCGCTTTTTCAAACACGTCCCTGAAACAAAACAGAAACCTTTCTCCAATATTAATTTTGAAATTGTTGGATGGAATGAGGACGAGTGATTGGGAGTCGTTCATTCATTCATTGGTTTTTGTTTGATGATGCATCGAGTTGTTTGAGTTTTCATATTGCACTCGACAGATTAATTTCACACAAACATGGAGTGCGTGTGCGAGGACAACCCCGTCCCGATTTTCAGTGTGTATTATGACATACCTGCATGAACGAATCGTCAATACATGGCCAGTTTTTTTCTTCCTTTTCTCAAAGCTGTCGAAAAGGCTTCCATTGCACCTGAGGTACGAGGATGAAATCAGAACTTTCCACTATCATGCGATTTGTTCCATGCCCCTGTGACTCTCCCAGACGATCAACGATCATGCTGCTTGCTTGCTCCGACAGCAGGTGACCTTGACCATGTCTGGGACATGAAACATGACAATCCAAAATTGCACAAATGACTCCCAAGATACCGCATGATAGTGGAAACTTGTGATTTCATCCTCGTACGAGTCAACACGAGTCAACATGATATCTCACTGCACTGGTTTCAAGCACAAATTTCGGAAAAGGCCCAATAGTTTTGAAGCCGGGAACCTGGAAAGGTGGACCAGCATTTTGTTAGGATTTGGTTGCAGGGACCAGACTTGACTTCCCTGTGTCTGAGAAAAAACAAACGCACTGTGAAACATTGCATCATTGATGTTCACACAGACCAGAGTCTGGCTCCCTGCGCTTGTCCCGTTGGTCTCTGGATCTGCTGGAGGTCCGCAAAGGTGGAACCAGGGACCAGTTGTTCTGCAGTGTGTGTGATGGAGAAGCTGCTTCCCAGAAGAAAGTTGACGAGACGTGGTTGTTTGCGGAGGAAGCGAGCTGTCTGACGTCTGACAATACGATTCGCACATCCAACGGCAGCAACTTTGTGCCTGACTGGATTCTTCGTTGGATTCTTTCTCAAAATTTTGGGGTGTCCAAACGAATCACAAACTATCACTGTGAAATGAAATCGACATCGGTGCTTCCACCAAACATTTCAATTGAGGCCCACTCGCAGTTGCAAATTGCATCGATCGATCACTCAATTACATGAACTGGTACGTACGTCACACAAAGTCAATTGTTTCTTTACAACGCCACTCACGCACAGCGCACAAAAATAGATCAGACAGCATAATCATCCCTGCCCAAGAAAACTGTTCAATGGATCTGCTGCGACTCGTGGCCACAGGCTTCAGTGCTGAAAGTCCTGATCCCAGCAAGACAGTTGTGGGTCTTTCCTTGATTCAGACCAACTGGAAGAAAAGGTGTTGGCAAGAAAATTGGTTTGGGTGGAGGGGCGGATGCAAATTTGACTTAAACAGTGCTTGGTCCACCTCAAGGAGCAATATACGTTGAACAAAATTGCAAGTGGGTGGTGACTTGTGCTGCCACACTGTCGAACCAGCCTGCGGCTTGGTGACTTGGTACCTGGTGGCCGACCAACACCTCGACCTTGTTCCTCAAGTCAACAAAAACAAGGCCACATTGTGGAAAGATCACAGAGACACGTTCCGATGTTGTTTTGGGGGCGCAGGCTCCTCGATTTACCTTTGGGTCCAACGAACCCCCAAGAGTCCAACCGTAATTGATACGGGGTTGTATGAAAGTGGGAAAGGAGCACCATCAGCTCCCTGCTTTGCTGTTTTTAGATGGTGCATTGATGGGAGTCCTGAAACCAACACCTCAGAAAGTCATATTCAACTCAATTGAGGTTGCGTGGCAATGAAACTTGCCGTCTCCGAGCTGGCTGCCGCCTGTCTGTGCACCAAAGTGTGGTACGAAGTGACGCACGCGGCAACAAGTTTGTGTGACTGCAGCTCCAATCATGTGTTCCACTCTTGTGTTTTTCTTACCCTTGACGAAGCCGCAAGGACGGTTCGAGATCTCGACGTGAACATGACAGCACTGTCACAGGGACCAGAGTGAAGAAGTTTCACTTTCAGTGGCCACGCGACAAAAAAAGTGCCAATGTCATCAGCGGCAGTCCCTTGTTACAGACTCTCCGTGTGTATCCACGCTCAGAGGCTCAAGCGGCGCCGCGAATTTCATTAGGAGCCAAATCTCCCTGGTGTGTCTGATGACACAGGCCCCAAAACAAACGGAGACCAAAACAACGGAGATCAAGTGGAGATGCTTTGCGCACAAAGTAGAGACCTGTGGGCGTAAACGCCGAGAACTTTTCGTGGTGTACGTGTACGTCTGCTCCAGTCTAGATCTGTTCGCAGGTGGTTTTCAAAATGAAATGTCAAATACAATGAGGAAGAAAAGTCACCACGGCCTCAAGTCCTGGTTTGGCACAAAAGGCAGGCTTAGCGCGAACAACAGCGACACACGCATGATGCAGCGGTTCGAATGGGTTCGGTTTTCCTTCGAAGTTCGCAAACAGACAACCACAACACGTATGCCTGGTTTCTTTTGAAGACAGGAAGCTTTTCGGGACAACTCCTACGCTGAAAAATTCTCGTCTCTTGATAAAGAACGGATCAAGTCTGTTGTTCCTCAGCCTTCGTCGGTCAGAGAGCATTTCTAATTCATGGAAGCTCGCGACATTCACGGCACTTGTGCGTTTCCCTTTCCTGCAGGTGTTTTCTGAACAACCGAACAAACGGTTAACTATGCATCAATTATCGTTCCAAGTGAGGTCCCCGTGTGTGTGTAAGGGTCGAAAGACCGAGGCTCCCCCCGCCCCTGGCGAAGCCCACGAGGAAGGATGCAATTACCTCAGCAACAGAGAGCGCGACAGCTTAAGATGGAAACTGGATGAATCTCTCCACAGGTACCTCGCGGTGTTTCCGACAAACATACTAAACATACTCCGATAAGCTGCTTAGGCAGACAGAACCACCTCTGTAAATAACAAGGTCGCCTTTTACAACCCTAAGCCGCCGATTTTCTCCTCAATGGAGCACGCTTTCTGGCACTCTCGGATTCAGTCTTTGTTTTTTTCCTTTGCGGATGTGTCACGTTGTGTCACTGTGAAGGGTGTCATGTCTGTTCTGATGCTTACCAGGACCGACTTCACAATTCAGAGTTTTGTTCGGCATATTTTGGCAAGCTTTGACTCAATGCAAGGTTCAAACTATGTACTCGTACTTGTACACAGCAGCAAAACCATCACATTGGCCGCGGGTTTTGAATCAGGTGCCGTCGCAGCAGCAAACGTGGAGGTTCTTTTTGTGATTTGATAAGTGGACTTTGTCGTCAAAGGCGAAAACTCTGTCGATGCACACTGGTCACGAAATGAATTTTTAAGATTTGTTGGATGTCCGTTGATGGAAACTCGCACGATATCAATTTGCGTTGAAACGAGCATTGTTTCTATTTTCAGAACCCAAGCGTTCGCAGAGACACAGCAATTTCTGTCATTTGTCAAGGTGAGTCACGGAGTTATGTTTCTTCGAGCACTGGCTGTCTGCATTAAATCCTCAATCGTACGCAGCCTTTCTGTCATCAAAGAGTCCTCCTCACGCGTGATTCATTTCAAGGCAAGGGCGAACACTTCGTGTGTCCCAGAATGAGGACTTGCCGCAAGTGGCAAAGGACAGGTGCGCTCAGATGAAGAGAGGCAGATCCACAAACGTTGAGCACTGGTAAATTCGACCAGCACATCTTCCACACATCTCAAAATTTCATAAAAGCACAGAAAAGTGAAACGCACTTCTGGGCCCAGAGTCCGAATTCCTATTCCAGCACCATGAGTTCACAAGTCTGTTCAGAAGACCGCAGCTGTCTGTGCAGGGACACAAGAGCGCATGCACGAATGGGGACACGGCCCTGGTGTCTTCTGATGCAAGCGTACTTTCATCCTTCCATCTCTCTTGGCTGTGCTATGATCAGACGCTCAAGCCAACACTTTCATCCCGTGTCGTGTTCGTTCAGGAAGCAACGAAAGTTGCCACGGATGCGAATGCAAGCCACTTTTCAGCACAAACACACGCCAAAAAAGAGGAGCTGTTAACACTTGGAGAGGAACATTCAGTTTCCTGCACTTCCCGCAGGTCCCAGTTCGCCTGTGCGCTCGTGACGACACTGGCAACAACATTGTGACGGGGTGTGAGCAATTAGCCGAATGAGAGTCTCGCAACACAGACGGGGACGGAAAGTGCAGCGGTCCACCGACGAACACTTGTTTTCTGTCCAGAGTCCTTCCTGTTTTGCTCAGAGTCCGCACGCAGGCGAAATCTACTCATTTGGCTCCACGGGCAGGAAATTAACGTTTTGCGAAGAGTTCACTGTCGACTGAAATCCAGGGCCGGGTCCAGGGAGGTGGTCGCACAAGTAACTTTCGGGAGGCAGGTGACGCAACCCACGCACGCCCCGCTGTTCCATGCTTCTCCTGTCACGAGCGTATGTAAAGGCGTCAAAATAGTTTTGACAAGTCGTGCCTCGCCTCGGCTCACCAAGCTCAGAACACAACTCATGACATATTTGGTGTCTCGAACACTTCCTCCCAGATCCTATCTCCAACAGAATCATGATCTGGAAAAACGATCACAGCACGGTCTGGTCAGGGTTGGCTTCAAACAACACCAAAGTTCTCACGAAGTCGCGGACATGGACGCAGGAGTCACTTACACAAGAGGAACAGTTTTCGTCCACGAAAACAAGTTTTTCTGGAGAACCTTCCCACGCGCCGCCGCTGTCATTTGTCATTGAGAAGGATTCCTGAAACGACAATGTCAAGAACAACGGAAATGAGTATGCTGTTCTCACAAGCTTGGGACAACAGAAGGTCGTCTCCAACAACAGTACGGAAGAGTCAAGGCTCAATTTCATTCCCCCTCAACGTCCGGCAGAAGCCTTCAAGGCAACAAGTCCATCTACAGTGCACAATTTATCTGCGGCAACGTACAAGAATAACCTCATCTTGGCGTACAAAGGATGTGAATATTTTTATTGCTTCATCCCAATCATAAAGAGCAGTTGCAGAAACTCGCTTGGCACGAATATGCGGCGGTATTCCTCTCATTTCTTCCCATTTGCGTAGCCGTCCATCAGCCTGTGGGCCCCGGGGTCGAGAACACGCGAATTGTGTGCAGCAGACAAAGTCTTTTGTCTGGGCGGTGTGGTCGCACCAAAGGACATGTAGCCTCGCTGGCTAATCGTGTTGTGTACATCCTGGGACCACATGGTGACTGTTGGTGACATGATCAAATTGTCTCTCCAAGGAAAATGTCATTTTCATCGGTCGAAGTGCTCCGCGGTGTCTCTTGTTGTCTTTGAGTATCCTTGAGTCGGTTTTATGATTGTACACGTAGGAGCGAGCGAGGGCACCCGTTGTTGTCTCTCGAACCCAACTTCAGCAAAGATGAAGAGAACCTTCTTGAAGATCAATCTCAAGTTATGATCTGTCTCGACGTCTTGATTGCTAGAGTTTTCCAGTTGGAGAGTCAGTGACGAACTCCATGAGCAAGAAGTCATTGCTGTAGGAATTTTCTCCGCGTGACGAGCTTCAATTTGCTGGGTGTTCCAAAAATATGAGTCAGTCAAAAGATGAAGATTGAGTTCGATTTACACTGCCTTTTCAGCAGGAACCTTTCTCCCTGAACCCAGGATCCACTTCCGGTTCATCAGTACCAAACAATCGCCCCTCAGGACAGAACAGTCCCTGTTTTCAATTGGAGTTGCTGGAGCAACACGGTCCAAGACTGCTGCACAGAACAAAGGATGAATCACACGTGAAGTGATGCACATCCATAAGAACCAACATAAAATACACATCAATAGAGTTTTGGAGAAGGTCACAGTGGGGGTTTCGTCTGATCTGCCACCAAGGCAGGTTTCTTGGTCAGTCTGCACACCCCCGCTCAGACATTTCTGCACGTTGTGCTCGAAACCTGCACGATTTTTTCATATTTGACACCTGCCGCTACAACACAAGAGGAGGTATACGATTCTCCTCGTGAGGTTTCGTGGGAACCTGATCTTCATAACTTTTGTGACACGAATTGCCCAAGGACACGAGGCGTGAAATCTCATTCAATGGACGCTTCATTGATGAGGATTCCGTGACTGAAACTGTCCGGCGAACAACACGCAGAATCTCCAAATGATCGTGATGATAAATAGCCACACTCTGGGGCCTGGAGGGCAAAACTGCATGTGGTCTCTGGCGGTTTCAAACACCTCGGGGGCCCAGAAACAAACTTCCCAGGTTTTAACCACAATGTGCAAAATGCTTTCAGCAACATTGAAATCCTTTTTAGGTGATTTGAGGTGGGTTGCACGATTTGGGCTGATGAGCCAAATCCGTGCGAGCCAAATCGAAGCACCTATAGGCAGCGTCTTCCAAAAGTATGTCAGCAGCACTTTTATGGTCAAGATGAGGATTAATTTGGGATCTTAAGGACTCTTTTGGTTCATTTTGGGTTGGGGATAATGCGCAAGGAAGGAATTTGTCAAATTTGAATTTTTGGGTTTCTGAGGTCAAAAAGGTCAAATTTGGAAGTGCAGAAA
>JAAUXT010011444.1_pt1 | contig 27773 bp, 29 predicted proteins | sample 7278171 | NCBI WGS metagenome assembly JAAUXT01 (sample SAMN14350112, study PRJNA611818) | marine sediment metagenome | isolation source: surface marine sediment (1.8m) | place: French Polynesia: Moorea | collected 2018-08
AGTGCTGCTGACATACTTTTGGAAGATGCTGCCTATAGGTGCTTCGATTTGGCTCGCACCGATTTGGCTCATCAGCCCAAATCATGCAACCCACCTCAAATCACCTAAAAAGGCTCACGAAACAAACACGGTAGATTTTCCTATTTTTGTCTGCGTGCACGTTTCGTAGTGACGTGACGTACGAAGTGCTGTTCGTCGCCGTGTGTTTGGTGGGAGAATGACACGCACTGCAGAGTGTTCTGCTTTTGTGTGCAGTGGTTCCGACGCTTCAGATTTGCAAACCTTCCTCGTCTGGAAATGTTCATGTTCAATTGTTATTGGGCACTGGGAACAAATATTAGTTGTTTCGTCTGGCAAATTTAATTTGCAGACTTGCTGCACTTAGCAGTGTCCACACCCAAATTATGGCTTCATTTGGAGTCCATTGCAGTGCTGTGAATGTTCAGGCAACACTGCCTCCATGGGCTCACGAGTGCCGAACTTCTGCTCTGAGACATTTGAAGGAAAAACTCCTCGAAACTCTCCGTGGTGTCCATTGACTTTCATGTCGACAATGTTGGTTGTTCTGGTTGAGCTGACTGGAATGGGCAGAGATACCTGCGGCAGGCTTTGTTGCTTGCTGTTGCGAGTGCACAATCTTTCGAAGTTATCCACAGGCCGTGGAGCGTATCAAACACACCGCACATTCCAGAGAACGTTGATTTGTCGACAGAACAAGATTCCAACGATCTGCGTCATGGCTCGCAGAAAATGCCCATTCTCTCCTGGGTCGAATTTGAAACAGGTCGTTATCTGTTTTGCGCCCCCCCCCCCTGCCCCGAAGAAAGAATTTGGCTGAAACAGGACCATGACCACTCTTGTGTGACAACAAAGCAAAAAATTTTCTCTGTGTGTTTTCGAGAGCTCCATGACTTTTTGCGTACGGCAGAATGAGTTCGGTCTGCAGACCACAAGTCTTCATTTTGATTATTAGAAGTTTTGAATTTCCTCGTGCAGGACTTGAGCGAAGACGACAGCGTCGACAATGGATCTGCACACACTGATGATCGGGGCGGCGATCGTGGTCGTGTCGGCCGTCGTGCTGTACCTCATCTCCGTGTGCTCCATGAAGGAGCGCACCTACGAGGTGAGAGAGCTGCCCGCGCGGCAGGCAACAAGAAGGGGAAGGGGGCGTGCACACCACCCAGTTTTGCCTGCATTCCCGAAGGAGTGACGGATGAAATCCTGTGACGCCATGGCCTGTTGACTGCTCTGAAGACAAGTGTTCTTGTTCTTGCAGGAAGTAATGGAAGAACAGCGGCAGCGAAAACTGCTCGAGGTCCAGAATGTGACCACCAAGTCGAAAAGCGACAAGGACCGCATCAAGAAACGCTTTCGAAAAGGTGGGATGTCTCCTTTTGTCACGAACCACGACAGCTTGTTCACTCGGAAACGTTTGAGCGACGAGTTGGAGACTCTGCTGCAGGTGCCACAAAACGTGCGATGGGGAAAAAATTCAGAAATATAGAACATTTCTTTGAGCGCAAGGGACCCATCCAGGATATGCTGGACAGGGCGACCTCGACATTTGGCAGGAGAGCTCTGGCGGATGATTGTGGTCATGATGGTTTTGATGGAACATTTCGAAATAGCAAATACCGCGTGGCGCCAGCTTTTCGTCCTCTGTCCTCCACGCAGCATTTGTGTGACAACGAGAGCGAAGTCCATTGGTCCCCGATTGTTTCCAAAGCTGAGACTCATCGTCTCATCAAGGCGGTTGATTTTCACTGGTTTCTCTGTCGTCGTTCCAACATGTTTACAAACTTAAGAATCAGCTTTTGCACTTCATTTGAGCCATTTCCTTCTTGGCTGACCATGTTTCGCGGGACGACGAACGCTCGATTGGTTGGTTGTCTGCAACTTTATGTGTCCGTTGGAAATACAGGATTTCTTGAGTTCATTTTCTGAAGGCTATTTGAATTGAATTGTTTGGACAGTGGGGCTCGCACACTTGCTTCCTTTTCTTTTCATTCGGCTGGTTGCAAAGACCAGTGAAATCTGACGTTCAACCAGCACAGATCTGTGCGAGATATTAATTTTTCTTTCCGTGTGTTCCATAAAAACTTTTTGTGTGCGTTTGATTGAAAAGAAGATACGAAAAAGGAAACAGCCGTTGGCCTATGGGAGTGCTCAGACACACGAATTACGCGTGATCTTCGTCAATCCATAAAGCTTGCCACGTCTGCTTTGTGAACAAATTTGTCGCCTCGTGGTTTCCGAATTGTTCGGGTTTGAACTCCTTCGCGGACCGTACTCTGGTTGAATTTGTAAATTGATCCTCTCCCCTCTTGATTAGATTTGAACGGAATTTGAGGACCATCAACAAGCGCCTTCGGGAAAAATAACAAACTAACTTGTTTTTGCTTCTCTGATCAATGGTGCTGCTCCCATTGTTTACCAAACCATCAGTTGTTCACTGCACTTCATTGTTCGAGCAACAGGCACTCTGGACTGCTTGTATGCAGAATGTTCAAACTTTCAGGGTTGATTCCTGTGGTCACTCTGAACAACTTTTCATTGTCAGAAAGTAGGTGATATGACTGGGTGGTCATCTTGAATGTTTCCTGAAAATGCCCTTTTTAGCCTCACAGGGCCTCTCCAAATCAACTCAAAAGTATGCCTCAACTTCATTGCAGCTAAAGGATAGTTTGGTGAAAAGTAGGTCAAATGACCAGGTTGCTATCTTGGATATTTTCTGAGAATGCTATTTGTAGTGCTTTCACAGGTACAGGATGCCCTGAAATCAGCTAGAAAAGAAACTGTGCCCAAACTTCATTGTGGCATAGTTGTGTAGTTGTGTGAAAAGTAGTTCATCAAAGCTGGCTGCCATCAAAGTATGGAAGGAACTGAACTGTATTTTTTAAGCACATAGTCTGGCTCTGCCAATAGGATGTGTGCTTAGTGTAATCACCATCAGTCTGTGTGTGTGTGTCTGTATGTGTGAATTATGGGGAGGGCAACTCAACATGGTGAAATTCAACTAGGATCATTTTCAGGCCTTTTCAAGCATTTTTCATTTTTTAGCCATGTTGAGTCCCCCTCCCCCTCCTGGTAACTTAACATGGGCTAGCTGGCTGACTAAATATGGAAATTTTCAAATTTTCTGAAACAGCCAAAAAATCTTTTGCATGAATGGTGTAAGACTGTGCACATTTTAGGTTATAGCCTTCTTGTTTCTATAGAATGCTGTACACAGAAAGTTCAAACTTTTAGTGATAATTCCCATTGTCATCCTGAAAATGTTTTTTGTTTGAAAGCAGGTCACATGACCAGGTAGCCATCTTGGATATTTTCTGAAAATAAATTCTGGCTACTTTGAAGGTCTGTCACTCTCTGAAATCAACTCAAAATCATACTGAAACTCCATTGCAGCCAAATTGGATGGTTTTGTGAAAACTGGGTCCTCCAAGATGGCTGCCTTCAATGTGTGAGAGGTAACTGGGGAGTGGCACCTGGCTGATGCTCTACTTGCAAAGCTAGTTTGTTTGGGCAAAACAGTGGTTCCTTGCAGGCAGGTGACCGTGACCTGTTTGTTCGAACAATGCATGTTGTGAGCACAATGGCTGCTGTACGGTGCTACGGGTTCATTGGTCTTTGATCTCTTGTTGTAAAATTTAAGGTTGAAAAAGGGGATCTATGAATTATTAAATCACCATCACATCACCAACCCGTCACCATCGACATCACACACACACCTCCCCTGTGGGAGGGTGTGGTGGTTATCACTGATCACCAGCAGAACAAGCAAAATGGCTTTTCATGCCTGCTCATGCATCATGACTATGCACAAGGTGTTTGAGTTTCCCTCAATATCATACTGGTGAATGAGTTTGACCACCACCACACCCTCCCACAAGGAATTGGGAATGTCCAAAACGAAATACCGGTGACCCTTCCCGGACACATTCTCTGGACGACGCCACACATTTGAATCCAAAAGTTTGTATTTGTCTGCTTCAGGAAAAGGCGTGAAGGCGGACGAGTCTCCGAAGTCGGCGGCGGCGGCGGTGAGCTCGTCCTCGGATGACGACGAGCGGCGGCGGCGCAACAGCAAGACCGAGAAGATGGTGGAGATCGAACCCGAGCCCGAGATCATACAACCCGTCGAGGAGCCCAAGGTACCAGCGCCGACCAAAATCGCTTGGCACACAAAGACTTTCAGTGACCAGTGAAGTTTTTCTTTGAAACGTAGAGCGAAAAGACGGGGGGGGGGGGCGTGACGCACCTCGTGCTCGGTCTGCTTCAATCCGAAAACTGGTCGAGTCATCTTTGCGACGCGGGGCAGGGTAATGGAGCTTGAACTTAAGCCAGAGTTTGTTTTTGGCACAACGCGCGAATGAACATGTTTGACTTCAGGTTGAAAAGGCGCCCAAGAAGAAAAAAGAAAAACCCGCGAAGACGATTCTTACGAACAAGGAGGACAAGATCCTGGTTCAAAAGGTTTGTTCGTCGTGTCTCACGAATTCAAGGGGCGGGCGATTTCTTTCCTGTGGATACTTTTGAATCTCTTGTGAAAAGTATACGGACTTTGGTTTGGTGTCATCATTCCATCGATAGCGAAAAAAGGGTCCAAATAAACAACAGACGCACATAAACAAACATCGCGACTGTTTGATGAAAGCTCGTTGGTTCTGTTCAGACGGAGACGGTCGCGGAGACGTTCCACGTGGAGCGCGGGGCGCGCGTCGTGCGCGACGAGCTCGAGCTGAAGCACGAGCGCGAGAAGATCCTCAAGGCGGCCGAGGAGGAGATGGAGCGGCAGTCGGCGCCGCAGGAGAAGGTGAGTCTCCCGACCCTGGCGTGACGTAATCGAAGCGAGTGTTGCTGAGACGAGTGAATTGGCAGGCTTCTATTTCGACTCATCTTTTTCTCAACACACCGAAGTGATCTCTCTGCAAAATCACAAAACACCAAACTTTTTGAATCGAAATAGGATGGGCAATTGCGTGATATGGGGAGATGTTCACATCGCCAGATGAAGGAGAAGAGGAGGAGGAAGGAGGAGCCCAAGATGGTGGAAGAGGTGATGGCGCCACCGGAAGTGGCTGTGGAGCAGGAGGCGCTGCAGACGCATGCGCCGCCCCCCGCCGCCGCGGCCAGCAAGAAGAGCAAGAAAGTCAAGGACACTGGCGATACAGGTGACAAACGAAACCAGTCTCATGTTTGTGGTGTTCATGTTGTTCGTTATGTCATGCTTCTTGGCAAACGACAAAAAGTAGATTTGCCAACGAGAGCAACGAAATGAAAGGAAATGGACACGAGGACGTTCCAAAAATGATCGGATGGTCATGCTGACCTCATCACTCATTCTTCAGCATCGGAACTCTGAAGAAAAACAAACCTAACAACTACAACAAAAGGAGGAAAAAATCCCAGCGTGACCATCAGATCATTTTTGGATACGTCCTCGTGACATCGGTATCGAGGGCTCAACTCAGATTTGGTTTTCAGCACGAACAAACAAAGTTCACTGGAACGGTAATCTTCTCATTCTAGTTTGCTTTGTGTTCAACGTGGACTTCGCTGTTGAAATTCAAGTTGCACAACCCAGTGTGTCAATCACCTTCATGTTCCCCACTCGGGCTTGTGTTCGTTTTGAACAACGAGGATGCAGCTTCTTCGCGCGCGCAAGGCTGAAGTGCAAATCTGGAGCCTGACGATGTTTTGCAGTTGACACGGACAGTGCGGCGAAGGTTGGCGACCTTGCGGGCGTGGTCAAGATGGCGCAACTGAACGATACGGAGATCCAGGTGTTGATCGAGATTCTGCTGAACAAACAGGGCCGCGGCGCCGTCCCTCCGCAGTGGACCAAGGTACGGGGGGCGGGGGGTCGTCGCCTGCTGCGAGGGTGCACTGTGGTCTGAAAACCAGACACTGCACTCCGTGGCGTGCACTGCGAGCCGGGGATCTTCTTCGCACTCCTTGTCCTTGTCTGCATTTTGGTGTTTCTGCCCTTGACAAACTCAATCCAACTTCCGCCCCCACCCCTTCTCCTGCTTGAAACCGCCCAGAAATGAAACAGGGAAGAACAATTTGAAGACGATTCACCCTGCTGAATTCTCAACACGTCGTCACGTGCTGGTGTGGCTGATATGGTGCTGCGCAGAGACTATCTTTTGTATCCTTGCGTTGCAGAAAAGTAAGAACGGGGACCCGATGCAGACCTTGAAGAAACAGCTGGAAGAAAAGGAGCGTCTTCTACACGAAAGTGCGTGCAATTTTCAGCTTGTGTCCGAACACCAATTGTGAACCTTTGCCAGGCGACATTGGGTGACAGATTTCAGTGATATAAAAAAATTCGCTGCCGGTCAAAACAACGCGAGTTTGATGAGAAACATGTCCGGTTTGAGCGCAGGTCAGAACGCGGCGGAGCAGGCGGGGAACAAACTGAAGGAGTGCAGGACTGAGCTGGGCACGGAGAAGCAGAGGTTCGCCATGCTGCAGAAAAACTCGCAGGTGAGAAACATGCGGGCTTGCTGGAGTCGCAGTGAACCTCTGAGACACGAAGGCGACGCCCACATCGACCTGATGAACACTCGCAGCGTTCTGTGAGTCAGTCAACAATGTATCAACAATCAGTCAAAAATCGATGTTCCGACAGACAATTCACACACTTGTTTTCGTCTTCCTCCAGGAGAAGATCGAGCGTCAGGTGGAGGAGATCAAGGCTCTGCACGCGCGCATGCAGCAGTCGCACGAGGCGCACCAGGAGGAAACCAACTCGCTCAAGTTCCAGCTGGAGCAGTACAAGGGCGCGGCGAACCAGGGTCCGCTCATCCAGCGCCTCACCGAGGAGAACAACCAGCTCAAGGAGGCCGTCAGCAAGAACCAGTGAGCTCGAGCTTCTCGCCTTGTTGTTTGCATGTTTGCTGCATAATGTTCGCGCCCATCCGATTTGCGAAGCACCCACCTGATGACAACACTGTGACACTCTTGTTCACGTGACAGCGCCGCGTCGACCCTGGTGAACACGCTGCAGGAGGAGCTGCAGCGAAACGTGATGAACCTCAACAAGGCGGACAGTTCGAAGAAGAGCCTGGAGGCAAAAATGGCTCAGTACGAGGAGAGGATCCGTCAGACGGACAGCGTGCAGGTGAAGAACTGCGGGGATACGGGGTCGGGACACAAGACGGCAGGAGACTCGTTTCTGTTTTGAGGAGGACATCATTTTGTCAAAAGGAACGAAAGTGGATTCCGTTGGCGCTGGTCATTGAGCACTCACATTTTCAAGCGCGCGATCCCGATCGTTCAATCACACGCTTTGGTGTCAGTCTTGAGTGGACAGGACATACCTCAGCGAAGGTAGGATGGGAGGGTGGGGGGAGGTCCCACTGCGTCCGTGCCTGAAAATGTCGCGTGTTGTCACGAAGCGCCAGAGATATCGCGCTTTTTGGTTGTTTCCCTGTTGTACACGAGTTCCTTCTCCTTCAGCGAGACGCGGAGGCGGCGATGCAGCGGAAGCTGGCGGAGGCCGGGGAGGCGCTGCGCGTCGCCGAGACGCGGAACAAGCAGCAGAGCGACGAGCTGGCGGCGATGCACGCCGCGCGCCACGACGTCGCCAACCTCAACAACACGGTCGCGACGCTCAGAGCCGAACAGAAGCACAACGCCGAGCGCGTCAAGTCGCTCGAGGCGCAACTGCAGGTGAAGAAGAGGCAGACTAAGTGAATGAATGTTGAGGCTCTTGGAGAGCTTGTCAAGTGATCGTGTGCTTTGTTTTCGCAGAACACCGAAAAGACGAAGGCGGATTCGGAGAACAGGAACAAGAGTCTGGAAACGAAACTGAAGCAACTCGAGGATCTGTTCAAATCCAGGGAACACGAGTTCATGGTAAGAATCTTTCCTGCCAGAGAAACCAGCCTGATAAACCATGCTGGGGTTGGAGTGGGGTAAAGCAACAAACTGTGCATTGGTTCCCTGCCTCCCCCTCATTTATGAAACCACAAGTTGGTTTGGGTAAAGCAATGGTTGCTGGCCTGTAGGCAGCCACGGCTTGTTTGTTGGAACAAAGCGTGTTCTGAGCACAATGGTTGGTGTGCAGTGCCACAGGCTCGTTGATCTTTGATCTTTTGTTGTGCGTGCGGGGAAGGATGACACATTTTTCTGTGCATGGCAGGCATTGAAGGAGGAAAACTCTAAACTGTCATCGCAGCTGAAGACAACGAAGGAGCGGACGGCCGGGGAGGGGCAGGAAGCGCCCTCTCAAGTCGCCGTCGTCATGGAGACCAAACAAATGAGCGTCAGTGCTGCGCCGCCGTCCAAAAACTTGTGAGTGCTTCATTCGAAAGATTCAATACATGCCGAACGGGTGTGTTTATTGCAATCACCCTTTTGGAAAGATGATGCAGACAGACCCCCCTTCTCCGACGCCCCCCTTCCCCCGCACTCCATTTTCAAATTCGTTGCGTGCAACTTTATTTGCTTTGCATAGTTGTAGGTGTTTCACCGCATTTGCAGAAATGGTCATTTGCAGGACGAATGGGGAGCCGGGCGTGAGCAGCGAGGAGCTGCAGCGGAAGGTGAAGGAGATCGCAGCGCTGCAGGAAGAGGTCGAGACGCAGAAGCAGCGCGCCGCCGCGTCCAGCGACGAGCTCGCCAACAAGACGCAGGAGATGAGGGCGCTGCGAGAGGAGGTCGAAGCGCAGAAAGAGAAGAACAACGTGAGAACATCGGATTGATAAACAACACAGCAGGCACCCAGCCGAGTGGTGAACGGGGAGGTGACTGCTCGGGCGTGATTAACAAGTTTTGTGGTTGTTGGTGACAGGTGCTGCGGGAAAAGAACTGGAAGGCGATGGAGGCTCTGAAGACAGCGGAGAAACAGGCCGAGTCGTCCGCGAGCAAAGACGAGCAGCTGAGCCGGCTGACTGCGCAGCTCGAGGACGCCAGGAAGGCCGCGGTGAGCGCAGCGCGCTTTTCGTCTCCTCCGGTTCGAGTGCAGTGTGGTTTCTCCTCTTGCTGCGCAATTTGAGTTTGTTTGCTCAACGAAGATTTTCGCTTGCATCACAATGTTCAATTGCGTATGCTTTGAATTGGACTGGGTGCGCACAAACCAACCAAAAGTTTAAAAGTTTTGGTTGCTGTTGAGCAAACTTTTTCAGAACTTTTCGTTTCTTGATTTGTCTTAGTTAGACCTTTGGGGTATTTTTCGTTTGGTAAAGTTTCGTGTGAGATCTACTTCAGAGGTGTTTGGGTTGGTTGAAAAAAACGGAATGAACCAATCAGATCGTGCTTTTGTTCATTTTGGGAAAATGTTGGTTCTGGTAACTTTTCTGTGTGAAAACCATCGGTAAAACCGATGCATACCATTGAAACGTGTGTTTTGAATTCGTTGCAACAGGTTGATAGTCAAAGCAAGGCTGCAGAGGGAGCCAAAGATGCCGATAGAATCAAAGGACTGAGTGATGAATTGGAGAAAAACCGGCGAGATGTTCAAACTTTGTCGAAAGAGCTTGAAATGTTGAAAACCCAGCAGGCAGACGCCAGGGCATCCGCTGAAGGGGAGTCTCAGCATTTTCAAGAAAGGTTGCAAGAAAAAGTATCAGAGCTGGATGCATTGAGAAGAGAACTGGAAGGCGCTGTTGTTCAGAAGGTCGAACTCACCACGAGCCTTGAGAAGGTGCAGAAAGAATTGTCTCATAAAAACCAGCTGCTCGAGGAGGTGGACAAGAAAGAAGCGGAGGCGAAGCTGGGCTTGGCGAAGGAGGTCGAGCTGACGAAGCAGTGTTTGGCGGACAAAGACCGAGAAATTCAGGAACTACGGAACGAAGCAAAGGCAAGATCAAAAACTCTCAATGAAGGGGAAGAGAGAATGAAGATTTTAGAAGCACAACTTGAAGAAAAATCAAACCAACTGAGCGCTTCGAGCCAGCAAGTCGAAAGCCTTGAGTCAGCCACAAGAGCGCACACTGAGACCGTGAGAGGAGCAGAGGAGAAAACCACACGTTTGGCGAAAGTTCTCGAAGAGAAAAGTGCAGAGCTTGGCGCGGTGAGAGAAGAACTGGAGAAGACGAAACGGGAGGCGAAGGCGGCGGTCGAGGGAAACATAAAGGAATTGACAGAAGAGCTGCAGAAGAAGAATGAGGAGTTGAGTTCTGTGAAACAGAAACTCGAGACGAGCGTGGGTGAACAAAGCGACCTGAAGCTGAGACTCGAGCAACAAGTCGCGAACCTGACGAAGGAACTCGAGCAGAAGATCAACGAAGTGGAGGGACAGACGAGCGCGGACAGCGACGCGAGACAGAAGCAGGACGAAGTCGTCAAGAGGCTGAACCAACAGCTGGAGACGAAGGAGGAAGAATTGGGTCGAGTTCGAAAAGAATTGGAAATCTGTCAAAGCGAGTTCAGTGAAAAGCGAGCTGCAACCGAAGAGCAAGTAAACACGCTGGACAAGCAACTGAAGCACAAGACAGGAGAACTGAACAGCCTCAAACAGCAGTTAGAAGCGGCCAAGAGCGAAGTTGAAGTGAGTGGTGATGATAAGTATAGACACTCGCTGTTGGTGCACTAAATGGCTGTTGATCCACCGCTGGTGTTGCTGTGCTCCTCGTTGCTAACTAACCAACCAACCAAAATTTGATTGTGTGCTTTGACGAAATGCAACGTGATCTTTGGTCCGGTGCTGGTAAGAGTCTACTTGAGGGACTAACACAAACTCGACCGCAACGTGGATGAGAACAGACGCAGACAAACATCATTACCTTGCATTTAGCAAGACCCACATGCCTGTGAAGTGTTAGTCGTTGGACCGCTTCATGCCTTTGTCGAAGAATTAATTTCTATTGCTGCATGAGTTTTGTAAAACAAATTTTGTTGTTGTCAATCACAACAGTTTCTGACCACAGATTTTGCTGATGGATCTCGAGCCGTCCACGCAACTGTCCCTTCTACAAACCTCTATTGAGAACCTGTTTTGATCATTGACACCAAATTGCAAAACTAGTGGAAAAACAATGACCCACCAGCAGACTTGTGCAGTGCGTGGTGGGTCTGGAACCCGCAAACATTTTCGCTGATTCGTTTCCTTGCTCGGCCGGTCTGTCATGATCGGACAAAAATTTTCCGAACTTGAACTCTCGAAAGCTTCCGCTCCCAAGCTAAATCTTGTCAAATATAATTTTGGTGTTTGGTGATGGCATTCTCCTGAAGCTCAAGGTTTCTCCACTTCCTGGGGCGAAGTTTTGAATTTGCGATGTTGTGTGACCACATGTGATGTGATCGTTGTGGTGTGGCCATTGTCAAACCTTCGTCTCATCGAAAGTTGACTGTCGTGGAAGATTACTGCTGAATAGCATCAATGTAGCATTTGTTCTCAGCTGTGCTGCAATTGAGTACTTGTTCTGATCGTGTTTGTTTTGGCCCTTCAGGAGGCGAGTCGTGCCTCGCGAGCTTCGCAGGAGCAGCTCGAGGCTCAGGCGCGCGCGACTGAGGACGTGAGCGGCCTGCAGCAGGCGCTGCTCAAGAAGGACGCGGAGCTCTGCAAAATCCGACAAGAGATCAACGAGATGAAGAAGGAGAATGAGGTTTGTGCTGCTCAAATGACCACGTTGACAGACTGGTGCGTCGCAAATTCTTTTCAAACCAATATTGCGACAAATCGACACGGGTGGATCTATCCACTTTCTGCAGGGTGAGAGTGGATGGTTTTATCGTGGAGGGGCTATTGGCACTGTGTGTGTGTGTTGTGTGCAGGACCTGCGGGTGGGTTGTGAGAAGGCCACGAAGGAGCTGACCAAGGCTGAGAAGTCGGCGGAGGAACTCAAGTCGAGCGTCTCCGAAGTGCACGTGCTCAAAACCACATTGGCGAGCAAAGATGAAGAAATCACCGTGAGTTTTCTGATGTTTTGTGACAAATCGCGAACGCAAGTAGACAGGAACAGCATCCACGTGTAACCATGTCAACAAGGACACCATTGCATCTGATGTAGTTGCAATCTCGCGCATTCGTATGCAGACATCGGTGCAGCCAGCCAAGGGGATTGGGTGTCCTTTCAGTCCCTACGCAAACGGTTAGAAACAATAGAAACGAGCGAGGTGGTGCACACGGAGACGGTGTCGCCCACGGCGGCGGCTGCACCGCGCTCGCCCGTCTCCCCGCTGCGAACGGCGATCCACGGCTCGACGGTCGTGACGCGTGTCGAGGAGCGCAGCTCGTTCGACGTGTCGCGCTTGGTTCGCGACCTCGACGAGCGCGACGCGGAGCTGACGGTGCTTCGAGCTCTTCTCACACAGAAAGAGCAGCAACTGCAAGTACGAGCAACTAACCCGCGGCTCAGCTGTGGACGATGTCAGCCTAACCCCTCCGTGTGCTTTGCAGGTTTCCGCCTTTGTTAAATTTTCTGTCGTTCTTGCAGGAAAAAACATTTTCTTGATGCTTTTAACATCAGTGGCTTCCCTTTCAGCTTCCAAAGCGTTCACACAACCAAGAAACCTTACCCTCATTCGAGGGAAATTTTGGATCTGTGAACGAGACCGATTTCAGATCGACTTTGTTCCGTATCCCTTGTCAAGTTTGCAGCCAAGGAACACCAATTTGCCGATAGATCTTGGCGATGAAATTGGGCACACTCAGTGAGCTTTTCTTCAGCCACAAGCTTCTTTCTTTTCAAGAATGAATTCTTTCTTGAATCAGCACTGATTTAATTATTTTAACTGCCTTGTGCAACGATCTGGTCATCTGTCAACGCTGCGCAAAAACAGCGAACTCGCCTTTTCAATCTTTTGTGGTGCCTTTGCAGGCAATCTTTGTTGTTGCTGCTTACATAGTGAGCGCTTTTTAAAATGTTGAACTGAAAACCCCAAGTCTGGCAGTTTTTCACAGGAAGAATGCTTTCCGAACATTTTGTCTCAACACAGCTTCAGTCAATCATTTGAAAAAAAGAAAACAAAAGTGATACAGATTTTAACAACTTTTCTCTCGTCTGCGAATGTTTGCCAGAAGCCTCCTTCCCAAGCTTGCGGCTCTCTTGATGACCGGAGCACACTTATTCCAGTCGCTGGTGTCTCCTTGTGAACAAGTTTTGGTCTTGAGACAGTGGGGGCGGGGGGGGGGGTGACAAACCTGATGGTTCCTGGCAGGCAGGCAGTCATTGGCTTGTTTGCTGGAACAATGCGTGTTGCGAGCACAACACAGCGCCGCGGGCTCGTTGAGCTGTGATATTAATTTATCTTATTTGAAAAAGTAAATTTGTGAAAAATGCTTAGAAATAGGGAATCACTTCACGTGGAACTTTATTTTTTGGCCACAAAAATGAATTGCGAATGCACACCGAGAATGAATTTTGTTTAAAATTACAACAGACCAGTGTTCGTTCGAAAGAAACGACAAGTACCGGTAAAATGTGTCTTGAAAAGTTTTGACATCTTTTCAACTCAGCAACTGCAAAAGAGGGAATCAGTCGGAAGCTTTGGTCGTTCGATTTCGACGAGCAGCGACATCTCGGTGGAGGAAGTGGAACACAAGGACAACGAGATCGTCAAACTGAAAGAGATTGTCAAAGATTACTGGATGAAAATGGAAGTAAGATTTTCAAACAAGTGCCAGGTCTTGGTCTGCTTTTCAGGTGAAAGGAAGAACCGACGATCCGGCAAGTTTACTGCTGGTGTTTGCAAGTGTTGACAAAGAAGGTTGGGTGTGGGAAAATGTTCATTTCTCCACAGGGCAAGTTGGCTCCAGGAGTGTTCCAGCCGCACGCATCGTCTTATTTTGTGTTTCGAGTCCAACCTTTGTTTCTCCCAGTGCCCGGCTGACCCAGCAAAACTCGTGCAGTGTGTTGTGTCGGCAGGTATTTTGCACGCAAAAAATGTCGACATTGTCCCAAACGAGAAGATCTCGGGGTTAGTCTGCAGCACGTGCTCGTCTCGCCGAGGGCAGCTGGCGGCGTCGCAACACGGAAACGCGCCGCGTGTGTGTTCCTCGAAACTCAGAGTAGCAGGAATCATGACTTCAACGCGCGTCTGTCGTGTCGCAGGGTCTGAAGGACGAGGTGACGACGCTCGAGGAGAAGCTGGAGGCGCAGCAGGGCGCCGCCGCCGCGTCCGGAGCCGGAGACGCCGCCGCCGCCGAGGCGGACGCCAAGAACAAACAGCTCCAGCTCCAGATCAAGGTCGGAAGTTCATTCACTCTCGCGACACCGCTCGCATGTCGGGCAATTTGAAATCCGTTTCTTCCAAATTTGTTTTGTCACAAAGATGTTCGCGTTGACTGTTCGAACCTTTCCGCCATCCGAAAAGCAAAACAAGCAAAAACGGTAAAAAACAAATTCATCTCTCGCAATTTTATGTTGTTTGCGTCTGTGGCATTGTTGCGGCCCTACTAACTTTGTACTGTCCCAAAACGTGTTCAGCACTATTCAGTGTTTTCTTCGCAGGGAACTAAGTTGAAGCTGGGTGGTTGATGTAAAAGTAGAATTGTTGAAAGCACATGTCATGTTTACGTCTGTTGTGAGGGTTCGCTTGTTGTCCGTGGGAATTCCACCAGGCGTGGCATGTTCCAAGGGTGCTGTGCGCGGGGACAGCAGGAACTGGAATGAAATTGACCAAAATTTGAGCCGAGGGATTTCGGAGCCAACAATCGAACGTTGTCAGTGTGGTGTGTGCAGGAGCTGACGACGCTGTTAGAGGTGCGGGAATCGACGTGCACGACGACTCGATCGACCCAGTTGCAGCTTGTTCGAGACGAGGCAGAGATCGAACGGCTCCAGCAAATCATAAAGTATTACTGGCTGAAAAATGAAGTAAGGGTGATGATCTCGCTGACTGCTGTTCTGTGTACATGTTCATTGGTTGTCCTTCTCACGCAGACACTGGCAATCCAAACAACACACACGCGCGAGTTCTTGTGCAGCTTGATACGGGCACAGACACACATGGGTTATTTTCACACACCCCGACCTCAAAATTTCCGTCGGCGCATGTATTTGAATGAGCTTTTTTTAAGCGTGTGGTCCCGAAGGGTGTTACCACACGCTTAGTGTAATCACCATCAGTCTGTGTGTGTGTAGTGGACATGTTGAGTTTGGGGGTGGGGTGGGGAGGCCCCTGCCCCCCCCCCAACTCAACATGGTGAAAATCAACCAGGGTCATTTTTAGGCCATTTTAAGCATTTTTGGGTATGTTGAGTTTGGGGGGGGGGCGAACTGCGAACGTTTCTATGGACCACACGCTATTTAGGCGTAGCCTTCTTGTTTGGAAGGTGTGTCGGGACCCCCTTTCTTGTTGGAGTGGGCTCTTCGTCGGTGGAGAGTTGGGACAAACTCAGTGATGCAGGAACGATATTTGTGGTCGTTTTCTGTTTGCACGCAAGAGCTCGAATTTTTTTCCATGAGTGCCGTGTTACTGCATCGGCGCGTGTCGTGTGTCGACACTTTCAGTGTTTTTGTGTGACCAACGAGAAATCGTACGAACTACGAACCCAATATTTCATTGAAGAAGGGGTTACTCACATTTGAGTGTGAGAGACACTGACGCACTGCTGACAGACGCACACGCAGTTCAGTGACACTGAACAATGATCCGGTGGAAAACACATTTCTAAGTGGCCATCGCTGTCGCCGACTTTTTGTGAGGCCTTAAAACGTGCTGCAGCCTCAATGCAGAAAGTACAGACACACCACTGGCACCCAACAACCTGTTTTGTCGGTTTCACTTCGTCTCGTGTTTGTTTTGTGGTCCATCAACTGTTTTTTGTTGCCTGCGGTCCTCTCACACTTTTGCAAGTTCATTCTGTTCTTTCCTGCTTTGAATCGTTATTTCAACATCAGAGTCATTCCAAGTTTTGTTCTTGACTTGACGTCACAGATGTAGTTGTTATCTGGGGCAGCACATTAACACAAAAAAGGACCGACTGTACGTGGCACGGAAAGTGTGATCCTTGCATGGCACTAACGTGATTTTGTTCTCGATTATCGCCCACTCCGGACGTGCAGGAGCTCACGGAGCGGCTCAAGGCTCAGATCCAGCTGCCGCGAGACGAAGAGCTCGAGTATAGAGAACACGAGATCACTAAACTGCGTGACATTGTTAAGTTCTATTGGCTCAAGATCAAAGTAAGACTTCGTGTATGTTTGTAGCATTAAGCTTGGTTGCATTTTGGATGCATACTGGTGCACCGCCAGAGCAGGACGTCCTTTTACAGGCTGGACAGCAAATGCAGCTGACCGTTTTCAAGAACGGAACGCGACGTTTGCGTCCTCACTGAATAAGATCGGTGTTGCAGAACTTGGTTGTGGCTGTCCAGTCTGCTTTTGAACATTTCACATTTTTCTGAGCTGCGTGACAAAAACACTGCCACTACTGTCACCGTTTGCTTCACTTCGCGTTTTGCTAACGCTTGGCCGACGAAATTTAGTTGTGAAGGAAACTGTTTGCACCCGAAGGAAAGCGTGCACCAGTTGTTGCCCACTCTTGATTCTGTGGCACGTGCTGACTTTAGTCGGCTGCTCCTTTTCTGAAACGAGATTTGACATGTTCACAGGCAAATCGAAAACAAGAGCAACTTTGGAAGAATTACTCGCTGTAGCCCGCACGAGGTTTCCCTTGCACCCGTTGCTCATTCTGCTTTTGTGTTTTGCTTTTCGTTTTGTGCACCTTTTGTTTGAGATGTTCTCGTTCCCAATTTCACTCTTTGTTTTGATTGGTCTGGTTTCAGTTTTGGTTTCTCTGCGGCATTTCGGTGAAGTGTCCGTGAAAGGGCATCAATTAACTGAAAGCGTTTTCGATCCTCACCTCACAAAATTTCGAATTCACGGTGTTGGCTATTCGCTCGATTCATGCAAAAACATGCTGTGGAGAAAGCACGAACGTTTTGCTCTGAGGCAGGCCATTCGGATTGGTAACTAGTTCTGGAATTTGTCTTCGTTCCTTGCCCCATCCCCGCGCTTCCAAACGCTTTGTTCAGGTGCTCTTACCGTCCGCACAACGCCCACCTGCTGTCATGTAAAATTCCACGCATAACTGTGTCCTGAGTCTGAATTGGTTCAGATGCCGCGGGCTTTGTGTAGTCACCCCATGGTACGTGTGTGTCTGTGGAAATTGAAACCAACTAGGTTGGGGAGAGTGGGGCAAAGCAACTTGTTTCGAAACCAAGTTGATTTGTCCCTGACAGGAGCAAACCAACCTGGTTTCTTTGCCCCTGACTTGAATTTACCAAGTTGGTTTGTTCCTGGTATTTCTTGGGGCAAACTAACTTAGTTTTAGGAACAATGCCCCCCCCCCCGTGGGTGAGGTCCAGCCAGACCCACGGAGCAGGGGGGTCTCGACACCATGCCCCAAGGGTCTGGCTGGACTAGACCTCACCCTGGGGGAAAGCTGCATTGTTCCTTGGGTCGGAGGACTTTGTTTTGCTTTTTTGTCGTGACAGGGTTCAGTTTCTTTAACCAGAGAATGATTCGAAACAAAATAGTGCTTCTTTGCCGAAGTTGACGTGGGATGTGTGAGCAGTGATGTTCGTGTTTGAAGTGGAAGGCTTTGCAAGGTGGTTGTTGCAAGAAATGTCTCTTCCAGTGGTCCAACTTGCACCGTAGCCGGCACGCAGAGCTTGATTCTCATTTGAAGTGGGATTTTTAGTTCAGCTGGACCAAGTAGGGTTGTTCTGACTCGTCCTCCTTGAAGATCTAACTGTTGCGAAATGCAGTCAGATTGCCACAGCCAGTAACATTGTTTTTGAAAACATAACCTTTCTTTTCAGGTGGGTGTGGCTCACCAGCCAGTGAAAAAGGTGAGGTGAAATGAGTTGAACAACATTGAGTTGTTTCTCTGCAGGAGTTGGAGGAAAGTTTGGAGTCGAAGGAGGAGAAGCAATCAGTGATGGAGAAGCAGAACCGAGACGCGCTCCAGTCCATGTTCCCGCAAGTCCAAGTCAGCACGTCTCTGGTGAGTGCGCCAGCCATGCGTCTTTAGTGCTGCTTTCGGGGGCAGTCCAGATACTTCTGCAGCAAGATCCAACAGGTGTCGTTTTCGCATTTTAGCCTCATTCCGAGTGGGTGGCAGCGTTCAAACGCGAGGTGACGCGCTACATGAGTCGCCTGTCCTCACTACCCGACTCCAGTCCCATCAAACAGGTGCGAAAGTTGAGCATCGGTCTTGGGTCGTAGTTTTGTTGGCGTCTCCCGGTGGGCCAGGCGGGTGCGGTGTCTTTGGTGTATTTTTCGTGGAATGAGTTGTCAATGTTTTTGTGCCTCTCATCCAAATTGTGGTGTTGTAAATATTTCAGAATTTTTTCTGTGGGTTAAGATGGAGAAAACCTGTAAGTTTAGTACAAATGGATCCATGCAGGTGTCCCATTCTCTGTTCGTGTGGCTTTGGGGTTTGGCACTCGTAAATTTGACGATGTGTTTTGGCCACAGCCGGAACCCTCCCAAGGCTTCGCGTAGGACATTCAGCTTCAGTCATTTGGTGTCGTCTACACATAGAAAGTCCTGTTTTGCCTTGATGTCAGTCTGTTTGAGTTCATTTCATTCTATTGCGAGCTGGTACTCGTAGATTTGATGTTGTCATTGTCGATGTTTTGCGTTGAAACTAGAGCGTTAGTCAGACTGGTGTTCTTCGCGGCTGTACCATGATCAGGAAAATGAATGTCCGTTTCTTTGTGTGGAAGGGCTCAGCTGCAGTACAGCACGCATTGTTTCGATCGACGTACTGTCTTGAAGGCATGCAAAAGTTCTTGAAAGTTCTGATCTTCCAAAGAACGTTTGCACCATCCTGTTGTGCAACTTGCATTCTTTCCACCCCAGATTTATTTTCGTGCTCCAGACTGTTGCAGCTCAGCCTTCTCCCTGTGGACAGGTAGTGGTGCTTTACTCTGCTAACACTTAGTCCTCTGATGTAACCGTTTCACAGGATGAAGAAGCTGGTGCGGTGGGCACGGAGGAATCCAAGCAGACGGAGGCACAACTACAGTCACAAGTCAAGCATTACCAGACAGTACTAGCAGAAACAGTATGTTAACAACTCACCATTAGTACGCCGTGTGTTATCTTCTGTTTTGTTGAAGTTTCGTTCGAACAACTTCGCACGGGCAAATTACCATCTGTTTCATTTTTCACTGTTTCCGCGATTCTTGGGTGCTTGTGCGATCTTCATCTTGATGGCTGGGCTGAATGAATCTGAGTAAACTCCCGAGCTCAAACGTTTCTGTCCCAACTAACATGCTGTGACCCTGCACCGAACAGCGTGAAGAAAAGACCCATGAGTTTGAAGACCTGTTAACGATCCAGAGGTGTCAACAACCAGGAAATGCGTCCAAATCTTCAGAGAAAGACAGTTGTGCTCGTGTTTCCACACCTGTGCTCCGAAGAATGAAACAACCAGTGAGCCCCAGTCCGTTTTGTAATCGGAACTGTTGCAAATCGGGTTGGTGGCTCAAGCTGTTCTAACTTCGCCTTTTCAGGAAAACATCCTGCATAAGTTGCAAGAGAGTGTGGAGGGTGAGGAGGCGAAGTGGGCGGGGCAGCTGCGTCAGCGTGAGGAGGAGTTGAGCGCAGCGCGGCAGCGAATCGGAGAGCTGCAGGAGCAGCTCGCGCAGGTGCGGCGGACCGCCTGTCAACAGGCGTGTTGTGCGCGTGCGCGCCCGCAGTCGCTGTTTCGAAGTCAAACTTCCACTTCAAGCTGAACCTGTTGACTTCAAAACAGTGGCTGCGGAGCGAGTGTTTGCCTGAGCATGTCGCAGTTGTCTCGTAGTTAGTGGCTGCTATCATGAGTCCCGTGTGGAGTTGGTTGCACGACCCCCACACACCCACGCTTTCGAGAATCAGTGCATCGTGCATCTTGCGTTCTGTGATTTGCTTGCGCAGTCAAAATTGTGCACAAAAGATCGGTGACGGAAGAGGCTAGACAGCTGTACATATCTCTTGGCACTGTAAATACTATGATGGTTGGGTGAAGTCGCGTCTCGTTCAGCGATATTCAGCACTTCAGCGAATGGATGTTTCAATGTTGTATTGTTTGGCCTGAATGATTCGTCAAAAGCAGCACCGGTGTGGCATGTTGTGAAAGTCTGAAATTGCCATTGATGCCCAGACCGAAACACAGACCGACCAAACATTGGCAGATGAAAGCTTTCGAAACAACATGCCAGACTTCGCTCTTTTGTTCTAAACTGCAGCAAAGGACTTTTGATGTGTTTTGTATTTATTTCCCATTTGCATGTGTTGACTGCTGTTTTGATTTTGTTTGTTGCTAACGGAACAGCAGACAGAGGTGCAGGCAGCGCCGGAGAAGGTAAGCGAGGAGAAATCTGTGCAGAACGGCGTCGAGAAGGAAGCGCAGCGGCTTCAGCAGGTACGAGCTCTGTTCAGTCCGAGGTGGTGTCGCCTGTTTCCTGAGCTGTTCAAACTCGGCGTGCAATTAAACACAGCTCGACAGCGCTCAAAAAAGGCAAGGCTACGTTTGGAAGGGGGCGACAAAGAATTGCTTGGCACCTGACAACTACGGCATTCCCAGGCAGCGCCCTTGTTGCGGTCATTCTTAAACCAAGAGGGAGATTTGACATCAGGATGGATACCGACAAAAATTGATCACCGCACAGACGGGGGAAAATTCATCACGTTCACTTAGTGCAGCGACACCAATGGGGTCACCGTCCGGTGGCCACGCAACAGTGTGAACAGTGCGCCGATGCGGTGAGTGAGTCGTGCTGCCCCCTGCAGGAGCTGGACGAGCTGCGCGGGCAGCTGCAGCAGGAGCGTAAGAGCAAGCTGGAGGTGGAGGCGTCCAACAAGAAGCTGCGCGGGCAGCTCAAGATCGGACAGGACGCGATTCGCGCAGAGCAGGAGACGAGCCGACAGCTGCAGGACCAGCTCGACTCCGTCAGCATCAGCAGCGCTCAGGTACCGCTGGTGCGGCCAGTGCAACCAGCTGACAAAGCCGGCCAGGTGGGGCAAGAGCTGGTTGTTGGTAGAGGTGGTTCACGCACGTATCGAAAGCGAAACTGTTTCTCCTCACGTTCTTTTCTGTCTAGCTGTGGCAAGTCCTGTTTTTATTGGTTTTGGGTTGTTTGTGTTCGTCTGTTTCAACAGAAGTGTTGAATTCACTTCTTTGGCAGTGTTGAGAACATTGACAGCAATCGTATATCAGCAAGTCACATATGGGTAAACCTGTGTGTTGAAAGTGGAACAAAGGTTTCCTCTTGGGCTGTGAGAATGGACCTTCACTGACTCATCAAAGAGCAGACCCACTCTCACAGTTTTCTCTCGCGTGTGTTCTGGCTCTGATATCATTGCTTCTCTCATCTTCGTCAGCGCTCACATGTGTCCTGAATTGGAGGTAAGACTGACATATGAGTAGTTGCGCTGGGTGCGGCTGTGGTACATTCCGAACTGTATGCTCCACTGCTATGGACAACCGAACGAACAGGTAAAGCAAGCTTAGTTCTGAGTGCAGCGGTTCTTCATGTGGCAGCTTCGTTGTGGACGGCTTATTGTGCAGCGCTTTTGTAGCCGCGGCGCGCCTGAGCATGCGCTTCTGGTGAAGGGGTCGTAACGTTCGAAACTATCGATTTACACTCCACATTGTGCACGCGCTTTGCAACCCAACAATGTGCCCACTGCGTTGGAACTGAGAGAAAAGTCCAGAGAAATGTTCTTCACGGCAGTCTCGAGAGGTGCATCTGTCCTTTCCCATGTAGATCTGATTTGAACAGCAAACTTTGCTTCTCTTCCACAGTCCATTCCATCAGCGAACGGTGCATCATCCGACAACGCAGAGGTACGCGACTTGCCACAAATCCGATCTTCAACATGAAATCCTCCGCAACAGTTGCGTTCCTTTGTTGTTCACGTCCATTGGGTTTTGATTTGTAGTTGAGAAGCAAAATGGCAGAACTGCAAAAACGACTGGAAAAGGAAGTTGCCACCAACAAAATTTTAACACAAAAATTGGTGAGTGTGTTTCAGATGACAAGAAAAACTCGATTGTCGGGAAATATGTCGAGCAGAGACGAATCTGAAAGGTGAAACCTGCCTGGTCCCACGTGAACAGGACTTGCAAAATGTACCAATGTACTTTTCCCATCCACTTCAGGCACAGTTCGGTATTGGCTCATGACCAATTGACACTTCTACGGTAACTATAAGAAGAAACTTTTTTTCAAGAAACCTTTTTTTCGCTGTGGTAGAAACGCTTTCTGTTGTCTTTCGTCCAAGTTTCTCTCACAGCCACTTGTGGTGACGATTTGGCGTCAGATGTGAAATGTTGGTTTCCTCAACAACCCTTGGAAGCATTCTGCCGAACAGCGGGCTTGGCACAATGCCAATGGTGTTCTGTATGTGTGGACCGTTGGTTCATTTTGGGCGAGGGGGGGGGCAAAGTGGTGAACTTTTTTTTTTCAGCCGCGTAGTGAGCTGATGTTGGTTTACCTGTGTTGACCACTCTCCCCTCCCCAGTCGGAAAATTGTTTGCACAGGGTCAAGTTTTGAACTTTCTGAGTCACCCCAACTGCTCCCTGGTCAGAAAAAAATTTGCACTTCGCCCAGTTTTTAGTTTCTGAGTGAACCCCGACCCAGTCAGAAATGTCTGAGATACGACTAGCTGTACCAAACATAAATGGCTGGTGTGTGGCTGCTTGGAAGTGAGGTTTGTTTTTCGCCAGAGATATGCTCCAACTCAAGAACTGTCGCTTTGCCCAAAGCAGCCATTGGTTGCCGGGAGGAAGGGGGCAGTTATTTACAGTTTGTTGTTCACCCTCCAGCTAAATCAATCAATGGTTGGTTCGGGTAAATTAATAATGAAGCAGTCATGGCCTTTTTGCTGGAACAATGTGTGTTGCGAGCGCAGTGCCTGATGTATGGTGCGGCGGGCTCGTTGATCTTTGATCTCTTGTTGACATTTTCATACTCTGTCACTTCAGCAACTCAGTTTCATTTTCTGTTGAAAGTCGCTTTCTGTGGATATTTCTCGACACAATTTGCTTGTTCAACCTTGTGGACACAGTTTACCATCACTCCCAGAACCATTCTCACTTGGTGTTTGCTGTTGCCCTTTTACACGCGCCGACTTTCTGTGGTGTCGGCACGTGTAGATTTTTCACACCTTTCCGGATTGTGTGCACCGACACCCCACCCAACACCCTCTTGGAGTTTGATCACCTGGGAAGTCCCGTCTCCGAGTTGGACCAGGACACTCAGACAATTTTTGGGTTCCTCAAAAAAGTACTCGTATCAAGACCACCTTGGGAGTTCATGAAGGAGAACAACGAAATTTGAAAGGAGGGGTGGTCTCAAGGTCGAGAACCTCCCTGACGCCTGACATGAGGGGGAATAGGCAGCCAAGATCCTGAAGTGAAAAGTTCAGGCCAAAGAATGTACCGTAAGAGAGCAGCCACCAAGGAGCAACGGAACACGCTCTTTACCAGTGGGACTTTGAAGTGTCAGCACGGCTGCGGCGTCGGCAAGAACCCGGAGATTTTTGTTTGTTTGTTACAGCCCGAAATTTCGGGATGTATTGTTTTGCACCTTGTCGGTATTTTGTGTCTTCGTTATCCGTTTTGAAATGAGATTGCTCTTGAAGACCGAATACGAGGATTGTATTCTTTCTTCGTATTTTCTTTCCCTTTTTCAAAGCATATTGGGTACAGGTGTGTTCGAATGTTTGGTGGTTTCTTGAAACATTCAGACAAGTGTGGCATTTTTGCATAAAATGCACCCAAAAGTTAACTGTCTGTGCAGAGTCTCGAGGTTTCATGGGGCCTGAAACAATTCGTGATGGTCAGTCTGGAACATGTGTACAAAATCTGAAGGTCCTGCTGTCACTATGGGGGCCAGAAACTTTGATCATGCATTTTTACAAGGAAATTTGCACCAAGAAAAATTTTGGCCTGGTCGGACCCCCACCTCCTAAAAACAGGACTTTGTCTCAGGAGCAAAAAGTAACGCAATGCGGTTCATGCCATCCTTGCTTGGTCAAGAAAAGTCGGCCTGCTAAGTGTTCTAGTGGTTGCAGCATAAAGTGAGAAATCTAGTCTTCGCTGGAAAAAATTAGAACGTCCTTTTGGTTTGTGTGTGTGTCTCGACTTCAGGTGTTGATTTTGGTCTTCCAGGAAGGAACGAGCGTATGAGACACGTGGCTTCGTCTTCCTGTCACGCGGTCTTTTCCCTCGTCTCGTGAACAGTCACTTCACTTCAAGAACAGCGAGAAGATCACCACCGCAACCACGAAAAATAGCTTCACATTCACTTCGTTTCACGGTTTGGTTCTTGTAGAAGCTTGTGTTTGGTCCTTTGATGCGAACAGACGGTCGCCGAGTTCTCCCACATTGGGAAAGTTTTCAGCGCGTGATCCCGATCTTTCGATTGTAGCTTTTATGCAGTCACTGTGGTGTTGCTGGTGTGTGTGTGTGTGTGTGTGCCCATGTCCATGCCAGACACCCTGTGGACAGGCCTGTCCACGGGGCTCAGGCCTGACCCGCTCTCCTTGCGGATGGGGTTGGTCTCTGAGCAGGGAGGCCATGCGCATCGATCGTGAATAGCGCGTTTTCTGATTCCGATCTCTCGTTGCTGGGGTTCAGTAAAGCTCCTGATATTCGCACTCCACAAGACTGCGAGAAGCAAGACCACTTTCACAGAACCAGACGCTGTGAAGCGAAGATTTCTCTCTCTCGGCATTACAAACGAGAAATATCTGTTTGAATCCAAGTGACGCAACAAAGCGAGTTTCATCCACAGTGTTTCATCAATTTGTTGTGCAGTTCATCAAACTTGTGTGTTTCATGTTTGTCTGTGATGCCACGATTCACATGTCAATTTGGTCCGTTTTACATCGTCGACTCGGGGTTGTGTGCCTGTTTCACTTCGTTTCACGCAACGCAATACGATACAAAGAGATTGAATCATTGTTTGCTACTTACTGTCTCAGATTGGTTTTGTTGAATATTTTGTGTCACATAATTGTGAACATGTTTAGCTGTGTAAGGGGAGGATTTTGCCCTGTCGAGGGTGGGGGAGCTGGTGACAGTCGATGGTTCACCGAAGAGTTGTCAGCTGCAGGTTGTTTCGCTGACTCTTCAGGTGGACTGGACGCTGTGCAAAACCGCATGTTCAGGTGGACTGCTTGTCTGCGCAACAAAACAAACCTGGCGCTTGGTGCCACAAATGGCTGGGTGAGTGCAGAAGAAGCTAAAATGAACCATTTGTGGTCACGAGAACCAGTCGGTTGCGACGACAGGGCTTCGGTCTGTGTTTTGTGATCGTGAGCGAACGTGAAAGAACAAAACGCCGCTTTGGTATTTGTCATCTTGTTGCATCTCCCAACATGTTCTTTGTGATATTGTTGTTTCGTGACATTTGTGCCCAAGAAAAGCACTGAACTTGAGTTCGGTGAGACTCGACCGCAAGACAAACACGTAGGAAGTTTTCAAACCTGTTCCAAATGTTCGTGGAGCGGGTTTCTCTTTCTTATTTTATTATATTTGTTTTGTGTTGTTTTTCTTTTGTTTGTTTGTTTTTTTGTTTTTTTTTTATGGGGAGGTTCGGGTGCATTTCAACACCTTGCCAGTTGCACATTTTCCTTTCACACACTTTGCCTGTCGCAAGCAGCTTGCCGACCAAGCAAGACAACCTGCCACATATTTTGGACCGAGCCTTGCACTTTTTACTCACCAATTCTCATGTAAGCGAGGAAACGTAGGTGTTCCCTGTGTCAATCACAATGAATTCGAATTTACACGTATTTTTGTGCTTATTTATGTATTGTGAAGTTTGTACCATCGCAATGTTAGTTTGTCACTCACTTGTGTTTGTTGGATGGCAGTTTCTCTTGAGTTGATTTACGCGAACTTCACATCGCCAGTTGATGAATGATCAATTCATATCTACATGTACTAAACTGCTGCTTGGAGTAGATTTTGTTGGTTCTCGGTCTGGATTTAATTAGATTTACCAGTCATTGTTGAAACTTAATTTCGCTCATTGCCATTGTTTGATGTATTATTTTTCTTCCGTTGGTGTTGGGCTGGAATCAACAGACTCCGCGTTCAATCATGGACTGAAACCCGCCAGCTGGGTCGCCTCAGTCAAATTGAACAGCCCGGCTTGATTGTCGGATTCTGCGGTTGTTCTCTGGAAATCAACTCCACGATCTTCTCTCTCTGGAGCTCTAATTATTCCATCACCTTCACATAACTTTGCAAGGCGAGAAGCAAAGAGTGAACACAGTGTGGAAACAAGACTTCCACATTGGCTGTGTTGGCGATAGTGCAGATAGTGCGACAGTGAACGTTCGTTGTGACTTCACAGCGACGAAGCTTTCGTAATCAACGGTGTTCAAGTGAGGCGGATTGTCAAGCTGGTGCCAACGCACGTTTGGTGCGGTGCATCCAGTCAGACTATTCCTCCTTCCTCAGCGACGTGAAACTTAATCACAGTGTGCAAAAGCTGTTCAATGATCACGATCAATAAACGATGTCAAAATTCAAGTCAGGTGTGCATCTTGAATCCATTTCATCAAAATGAAACAAGGGACCGGTCAGCAAGTAGCGGAATTGCAAACACCTCAACAGAGGAGGGGGCGCCAGATATGTCGTGGGACCCTGCAACACACACCCCCATCAGTGGTATGTCACAGAACCTCACAACACAGGCATGTCATGGGACCCTGCAACACAAACACCTCAACAGAGGGGGAGGGGAGGGGGTGCCAGGTATGTCATGGGACCCTGCAATATAATGTGTTGTGGGACCCCCCCCCCAATCAATGGTACGTTGCAAGAAGACACAGGACCCTGCAACATAAACAGCTCAACAGAGGAGGAAAGGAGGAGTGCCAGCTATGTCACAGAACCCTGCAACACAATGGACCCCCTCTCTGAGAGGTATGTCACAGTGTGGAGTGACATGAACTGGGCAGAACTGCCAAGTCACTTACCTCACTGTTGCAAAAGATGGGCGCTGAAGGCTGATCAGATCACCAATGTTCTGAAGCACTGGATGGCCACAGGGGCCAACTGTGCAAAATGATTGACTACAGAGTCAATCACTGATTGACTTAAGACAGATTTATTCTGATGAGATGCTTCCCAGATGAGTCTTCTCACTATTTCTTGTCTCAAGAACAAAAATGACTCAATTTAAACCACATCCATGGTGCAAGGAAGAAAGAGAGGGAAATTCCAGTCACATGACCAGCCTGTGGGCTCCCCCAGGGGGAGGGGAGCAGGCTAGAGCCAGCAAAACAGTGTTATTTATGTTATTTGTTTCTAAATAATCATTGTAAAATTATAAAATGTCTGCTGAGGCCAGTGCCCCCTGGTGGGGGGAAGGAATGCACACCTGATCCAATTGTTAGAACCACCACTCACTAAATGGCATGATTGTACTCAATAAATAGGGAGACTCCCACCTCAGAGGACAGTCTCTTCTGAGATACCAAACTGATTGTTTCTGATATCACTACACAGAACCTCATAACACTTGTATGTCGCAGGAGCCTCAACGCAAATGCCTTAACAGAGAGGGAGGGGCAATGAGGAAGGGGTGCCAGATGTTTTTTTGGGCACAGCTGCTACGTTTGTTGACCTATAGCTCTGTAATCAATGTGCCATCATCAATCTTGAGGAACTGACATATTTTCAGTACCAACCTCAGTATAACTCCCAAAGCCCATTGGGTTGACCCCTTTCTTTCAACAGTTATTGGGTGTGCAAGAATTATCCCAACAAGAAGTTCCGAGGCAGGAACCCTGATGGTTGTGGAAGCAGAGGGGGAGGGGGGTGGTTAGTGGGGGAGGGGGGTGGTTAGTGGGGGAGG